>Ga0182027_10003496_pt1 | contig 24840 bp, 15 predicted proteins | sample 712E1DmetaG_FD_121300 | JGI IMG/M metagenome (GOLD analysis project Ga0182027, IMG submission 121300) | Permafrost microbial communities from Stordalen Mire, Sweden - 712E1D metaG (Illumina Assembly) | ecosystem: Environmental > Terrestrial > Soil > Wetlands > Permafrost | place: Sweden... | reverse complement strand
AGAAGCACAGCCACAGTCTGGCGGCCAGAACAGTTCAAATGACGATACCGGAACTGGCGCGGGTGAAACGCCAGAAAAGCAAGACAGCACGGATGAGCCAACTGCGCCAGAGACGGAAGGCGGGATTGGACAGGTTCTCGATGCGCCACAGCCCGACAAAGAGACGCCGAGTGCGGAAGAGCAGGCGCGAGAGTGGAGTGTTGCCGTCAACCAGGCAGTCACGCTCTCGAAGCAGGCTGGCAAGGCTCCAGCGGGTCTAGCGCGCACTCTCGAAGGAGCCGCAGAGGCAACGGTAGACTGGCGTGAACTGTTGCGCCGGCTCTGGTCCGACACCATCCCCGCCGATTCGAGTTGGATGCGGCCCAACCGTCGCCACATCTGGAACGGAGTCTATTTGCCTGGAGTTGTGCGCGAGGGTGTCGGAGAGATTGCCATCGCTGTCGATTGCTCAGGATCAGTGAATGGCCGGTTGTTGCGGCTCTTTGAGGCTGAGGTAAGCTCGATCCTCGAAGGCCAACGTCCACAGTGTGTTCATGTCTTGTACTTTGACACCGAGGTTCACAAAGTTGAAACCTACCAACCCGGAGAGACCGTTCACCTCAATCCCATTGGCGGCGGAGGGACCGACTTCGGTCCGTGCTTCGACTGGCTGGAGAAGCGTGGCATTCAGCCGCAGACTCTGGTCTTTCTGACCGACCTCTATGGGGCATTTCCCGACGACACTCCAGACTATCCCGTGCTCTGGGCTTCAACTGGCGCCCGTCATGCGCCATTCGGCAGCGTCATCCCCATGCACGCGGCGTAGCTAATGCGCGGCTTATTGGTAATGACGCGCGACGGAGCATCCCCATGAACAACCAATTCTTTATCTTTACTGACGGCTCGGCCATCGGGAACCCAGGCCCTGCCGGCTGGGCAGCTATCGTACTTCACGGGATAAAGCGGCACGAGATCGCTGGATCGGTTCCGTGGTCAACCGTCTCTGAAATGGAACTGCGCGCCGCAGTGGAGGCCCTGCGCCTAACGCCAATCGGTGCGCGAATCGAACTGCGCTCTGACTCGGAGTTGCTGATCGACGGAATGCGATTCCTGGTCTTTCGCTGGCAACGGTTTGGCTGGCGCAATAGCCGTGGCTTTGAGCTGCAGCATCAGGAACTGTGGCGCGAGTTGCTCCTTCTCAACACGCAGCGAACAATTCGCTGGCGATGGATTAGAGGTCACAACGGTCATCCAATCCAGTCCCGCGCCGATGCACTTGCCTACCGCGCAGCGCGCACCCAAGCAAGCAGTTTGCCCATGGCTGCATAATCGCGCTATTACCCTGCCAGGCGCAAATTCTATGGAGGAGTTCAATGACCGATGGCAACACGCTCTTTGAAATCGACCGCGAACTCGATTCGATGCTCGATCAGATCGAGGAAGAGGCAGAGGAGAACGGTACGGCCTCTCCCGAGTTGCTCGAACGATTTCGGCAGTTCTGCGAGGCGGAAAGTGAAAAGGTCGACAGGATCGGACGCTTCCTGACGCTGATGGACAGTCGGCTGAAATACTGTCGTCAACAAGCGGAGCACTTCCAGAAACGCGCGCGCACCGCCGACGCGAAGGTGGTGAACACAAAGAACATGGTGCTCTACTTCCTGATGTCGCGCGGGTTAAAGAAGATCGAGGGCAAGGAGTTCACACTGCGGATGCAGAAAAATAGCCAGGATTCCGTGCGAATTACCGACGAAGCCGTTGTGCCAAAGCGCTATTGCAGGATTGATGCGCGGATTGACGGAGTTCTATGGGAGACAGTCCTCCCCATGCTGCCGGAAGAGCTTTCGAGGTCTCTGGAGTCTTCAGTTCAGGAGACGATGCCTGATGCGGAAGCTATCAAGGTGGCAGCAATGCGCCAGGAACAAGTTCCTGGCACAGAAGTGCGACGCGGATCACATTTGAGAGTGGCCTGATTGGATCCAGAATCCGGTACCGTATGTCTGCGCCTTCGGAACCGAGTCTTTCAATCCATCCACCACTCACAGTCGCTAACCGAATCCGATCATCATCCTATGTGCCTAAGTTGATTTGTTGCTAGGCTCAGGGAGGCGAAGGTTTGAGGCAGTATTCCCTGGATCAACGATGGCACGCCAATCCCTCGTTAGCTTGTCTTTGTCTTCATCCAATCCGAGGAGGTACCGCCACAAACGGCGGGCAAGCTTTTCCGCGTGAACACTAACTGTCATTTTACTGGTGGCGGAGTTCCACAGTACTCCGCTCCACGGAGCTTCATTCAAATGTTGAAACTTCGTGACTACATCTTGAATATGCTCGATCGTCAAGGAACTTATCGCTGAAGACATCGCTCCCACGAATGCCGTGATGCCAACTGGCCGCACCAGGATATGGCCTCCTGGAGACTTAAAGATCCGGAATTTTGCGACGGTCGCTTCAGGATTCAAAAGCTCCTTCCATGGATCAATTGCTTCGATGATCTTGTTCCACGATGCGGAAATACTTGTAAACGCCTCCTCAAGGCTATCGAAGCTAGGAATTTCCTGTTGCTTGGCGAATTCTTGAGCGAGGTGGGCTGGCAAAAGGTCCTTATTGCATTTTCGAAAACTCTCAATAGCCATCAAGTACTGGCGATCAGCGGGGGACATCGCATTGCCACTTGCCAAGTGTAGCTTTCCGTTCTTTAATACCGAGACTTTTATCCGGTGGTTGAAAAGTGGGTGCTCCCGGATCAGACGGCGGGTAACAAGTGCCACCCCGTCGTCTTCGCTCATGGCGGTATGTGTGGCGGGAGAGGTTTTCTTAGCGTATCGGTTGACGGTCGTAAAGAGACGACGTGCTCGAGTGAGCCCTTCCTTATCACTATCATGGCAGATGATGATCGTTGAGACTTGATCATCCTTGTATCGCTCTGGCTCTCGCTTAAGTTCGGTACGAAGTGCTGCAAGCCGATGTTGTCCATCTAGAGCGTAGTACCTCTCAGTGCCGTCGAATTGCAGCAGGCCAACGCGACCTTCCTCGGCCAGAAGAGTTTCGCCAAATGAAATTGCTCGGAAACGAGGTTGTCCGCCGAGCACCGCCACAATAAGCGAACCGAAGAAACGTTGCTCATTTGTGCTAAGGTAAGTTGCAATTTCTTTAGCACGGTTGGACAGGTCACGTTGAAGCATGGTATCGAGATCTTTGTTGGGCGCCACCTCTTCGGCAAATTGAACATATTGCACCAAATCGCCCATTCCCATCACCGTTACGTAGTATGCCCAGTCGCCCATGGTTCCTTTAACGCAAGGAAAGTAGGTTGTCTTCATTTGCTGAGTCTCCCTTTCAATTCAAGTTGTGCATTGGCTACTGGCGTAAGGTTATCCTTGAGCAGACTCTCTGCTTGCGTGAGCTCGTCTTCGGGAACGAGTGTGTAATGGAAATGTAGGTACCCATCGAAATCATTGAGCATCATCACGATGTCTTCGCGAGGGTTCGTAACACGTCCGTCCTTCTCGCGGAGATAATTGGCATATCGCTTCCTAATGTTGTTCGTCTTGCCTACATAAAAAATATACGAGTGATCCCGCAGCCCTCCGCAATACGGACCCACAACGAACATATAGATGCCGGATGAAGTTGGCAGAGCGGCTGGTTGAGGACTAACAAATGAAACAACGTCCCATTTGCGGCCACTGTAATACGTTGCCAGATCGGGAGAACTCCAGAGTTGCGGATAGAGCTTGAATTCATACAACCCAGCCTTCTTCGCTCTAAACTCTCCGATAACTTTGTTGCCTGTTGGCACAGATCCATAAAGTGCCATCTAGCCGATCTCTATTCCGCGGCTCGATGGGCCCACAAGTTCTTCAAAATCTCGGAGGAATAGTCCAACCTCTTCTTCTGTCGTTTCCATCGAAAGACTTAAGCGGATGCAACTCTTTGCGTCCTCGTAGGAAAGCCCATGCGCGAGCGCAACATGTGACGGTCTAATGGATCCAAATGAACAGGCTGAGCCGGTTGAAATGGCGATATTTCTTGCAGCCAGTCTATCCACCAAATCATCACCTTCGATGCCAGGCAGGCACACAAAAGTGGTCGTGGGTAAGCGTTCAGCAGCAGATCCGAGAATGAAGGCACTGGGGTGTATGGCGTGAATACGTGACTCCAAGTGATCGCGCAACTTGCGGATCTTGTTTGTCCATTCCAAATCTCTCATTATCTTAGTTAGAGCCGTGGCCATCCCCACGATTGCAGCTGGGTTTTCTGTTCCTGAGCGGATGCCGTCCTGCTGCCCACCTCCATGAAGAATCGGAGAAATAACGCTTCGATCCCTAACGAACAACGCGCCGACACCTTTGGGACCATGGAACTTGTGGGCTGAAAATGAAAGCAGGTCAATGTCACCTAGATCAGTTGCGAGATCCACAGTCATTTTTCCTACCGCCTGTGTTGCATCAGTGTGAAACAGTATCGACGGATCGCGCTCCTTGACCGTGGTGGCTAGAGTGGTGATTGGCTGAAGAACACCGGATTCATTGTTCGCCATCATGATTGAGACCAGAAGAGTATCGGGACAGAGCGAAAGTGCTAATTCTTGCTTATCAATTGTGCCGTCTCCACGGACCGGCAGCAGTGTAATCCGGTATCCATCCTCCCTCAGGGCAGCGGCTGTTTCCATGACGGAGGGATGCTCAATGGATGAGATAACAATATGGCATTTGTGCTGGTTCATTCTCGCCGCGCCTAGGATAGCCAGGTTGTTGCTCTCAGTTGCACCCGAGGTCATCACGAACTGACCTGGCGTATCTGCCCCGAGCATCTGACAAAGACGAGACTTCTCGGCGTCTATGACCTGAGGAATTCCATCGAAACGTGCAATAGCGGATGAGGGATTCGAATACCGCGTGGTTAGAAATGGCCGCATGGATTCTTCGACACAGTCAAACACCCGAGTTGTCGAATTGTTATCGAAGTAGATCATATGGTCACTTCCGCAAGCTCTCCATGTTTAACGCGAATAAGTTTGACAAGCTGTGGAATAGTGACTTCCATGTCGATAAATGGAACCTGTGCAAAAACAGCATCGGGCGTGTCTCCGGTCTTCGCGAGCATATGGCCGTGGCCGAGCAGCCGTTCAGCACCGGAGTTCTTGACACCCATGGCGATTTCTGCGGTCGCAGCGTTATCGACCTTAAGGATTAGGCGGTTTCCGAGCTGTGAGCGAAGCTGCATCGGCATTACTTCCTTGTCAGGGCGTTGGGCAGCAAACATAAGAAATATTCCTGCAGCCCTGGCTTTTACGCTTAGGCGCCCAACAATATCCGGCACATGCTCTCTGTACTCATCTGTCTGCATCCAGTCAGCGAATTCGTCATGAATAATCCACAGGGTCGGCAACGGCTCACCCGTTGCGCGACGGTACGCGTGAATGTTTGGCACCCTTCCCGCCTTGAAAAGCTCATATCGGCGGTTCATCTCTCCGACGAGACCGCCGAGCATAGTTATGGCTGCTTCCGGCGCATCAATAATTCCCCCGGAACCCGCGATGACATGCGGCAATTCGTCCAGCGGGCGATAATCCACACCGAACTTCGGATCGATGAGATAAATGTGAGCCTCATCAGGAGTACGTGTCGCAGCGATGCTCAGAATCAGATTCTGCATCAGTACTGACTTGCCACTACCTGTGATTCCGGCGATGAGGGTGTGAGGCTGATTGAGGGGGTCTAGCAATAGGGGTTGCCCGTCCTCCTCGCGAATTCCCACGCATAGTTTTTCGCCCAATGTTTGCTGGTTGTAACTTTTGAGGTAGGCCAGAAGCACTGGCTCCGTATGTAGGACCTGTCGATTAGGGCGTTCTACAGCAACAGACACTCGTCCCGACTCGGGCGTCGTGCTGATGATTTTGAGCCCTTCCGAAGTGTAGATTTCGTCTGCGCGAGCTTCGACCGCTGGAACAGTGAGATCCTTAGAGCCCTGCAACTTAATGATCCCGGAATTAGGAGTCAAAATCGGCTCGAAGCCCTCAGCAACCCGCGCTGATAGACCACGAGCCACGAGGGCCTGCCGTAGTTGGATGGTGACTGATTCAAGCCATGCCATTCCGTCTTCCTCAGACGTCTGGTACATCGCTGCCTGAGACTCGAGAAAGGATATTAGTGTCGTGGTCGCCTGTTCTGGTTCTGGACTGGGCGAGGCGCCCACAGAAATAGTGGGATGCTTAGCTGAACCTGTGGCCGGGTCGGCACTTGAGACCGGACCGGCTGTATGCCCATTAACGGATACGCTCTCACCGAGACCCGCGCAGGTGCGAGAAGCCTTATTCGAATCGAGCCTCTGTTCTTCTGGCTTGATGCGGGGTTTGGAAGCCAGGCTATAGAGTTTTGACTTGCCGAATGCAGGATGACCATTACGCAGACGCAATGAGGCGGTAGCCTGAAAGTCGTCGCGGCTATATTGAAGTATCAGCTCGCGCACCTGGCTCGGGCCGAATATCTCCTGGAGTGCATCGAGTTGAGTCCGTCCCCTTGTAGCGGTGACTCCTTTGACGCACGAAACCTGCAGGGGCACGTCTTGCGGTTCATTAATAAAGATGTGCGAGTAACCCCAGATACTCACGGAACACTGTCGCTTCCGTATTGCGCGTCGCCATGCTGCGGTATCAAGGGAAGGCACGCCCGGCGCGACTTCGGTCTGAGAAACAAGAAGATCAGACAGGCGAGCCAGCCAAATGTCTTGGTCGATAGTGCGTGTCTCGCCGTCCATCGCCTCGGTCATTTGAGATAGCGTATCTACCAGTTGCTTGGCTGACGTGGTGGTGGCCGCCGCAAGGCCATCATGCGTAACGAACTTCGCCTCTGTCACGATTATGTCGAGGTGCATGGTGCCATCGGGGTTTGTCTTGGGCGCAAGGACAAGCAAATCCGCAATATTTGCACCCTCTTTCTTCCCGAGCCATTCGCTGTAGTCGTCGAGGAAACACCATGCGATGGGCCGCGACGTGCCAAGCTCAGATTGCACCAAGTAGCGCGAGAGCACCATGCCAAGGAGCTCGTTTGTGTTATTGGCTCTCCGCGCTGCTTTCAGCACGAGGCCCCCGGAAAGCTTGTTCGCGTCTTGTATGAAACGCTTCCACAAGACCTCAATAAACTCATCCGCTGTATCCGATGCCAGGAGAACCTTGAGCTTTTCCTTAAGAGTGTTGACTAAGAGCGTTTCCCTCGCTTTAGAGGAAATTACGAGATTCCGACCTTGAGTCGCAGACTGGATGTAACGAATGACTTTGACATTCTGTGCTTCAAGAAGTTTTCTGTCCAGCAATTCGTCCTGATTCACGACCCAAGTCGCAAGTTCATGTGTTTCCCTGAAAATCCGGTCTACGCTTTGATCGTCGAAATCGAGCGATCTCATCAGAACGGGGCATTTGTCGACCGCCCATGCTTCATCCGCACCATTCGCGCAGAGCACCGCGAGTGAATAAAGATACGACCAACCTGCCTCGGTCTGAGCTGGGCATACGAGCTGGAGACGGACCCTCCTGTCACCCTCTCGCACGGGGAGACGGCGGCTCCACTGGTGAGGTTGGAGGTCTCTTGGGCTGACGGTCTCACGCTGCAGCCATTCCCATACGGGTTTTGACTCCCTGGAGATTTGATCGCGACAATAGGCGATATCGACAGGCTGGGTCCGCCCCTCTCGACGCAATCTATTCGCAGCGGTGATGTTTACCCGGACTTTGGCAAGAAAATCGCCGGAAAGTTCTGTGGGATCTGCTTCAGTGTCTACACCGCGGGCTACCAGATCGCTGTAAATCTGCCGGAGATGTTTCTCATCGCGGTGCATTAGGAGGACCTGGCAGGTAATTTTATTGTCCTCTCGCTTTGAGTTGATTCGGTTAACTGTATCGACAACGGCGGTGGGAAGGTCTGGCGAGTCGCAATTGTAGAGGAGAATAGAGAAGTTGTCTCGTTCGTGCGGCTGTAGCCGGAGATACTCGATCATCTCGCGCTCTATCGTCGCCGCAGCTTTCATCGAATCGTCATCGAGCGCTGGCATTGTCGATTCGCTTGAAGGATCAGGTGGCTGGTGGAGCGTATATGCATCAAAAGCCTGTGTGACAATGCGCGGCAACGCCTGTGCGTTCTCCCACACGACGGTCATTTCCGGATAGAGTGGTTGACAGAGTAGCTGCTCAACCTCACGAAAGAAAAGCGCACCGCTGCCACCATCCGAAAAAGGCGGTCGATCAATCCCGAGCAACTGGTCGAGGAGTTCAAGAATCTGCTGACGACGGGCGGCAGCCGCTTCCATTCGTAAGGGATGCCACGGGCAGACCACGGCCATGGGTGGGCGTCTGCCAAAACGGTCGACCTGAACCAAACCTACTCTCAGAACGACGCGCAAGAGTTGTCTTCTTGCGTCCTCATGTCCGACTTGATTGATGGTGAGCAGGAGTGATCGGTATGCCGAAGCTAGCGGCGAAACGTCATCGGTAGCAAGTGCGCTCTTACACAGTGCGACGACAGCGGTGTTATAGAGCGACTCGAAACTGCTGAAAGTTTCTGCAAGTTCGGTTACTTGGCTGGGAAGAAGCCAGTGCCGGGAAACTGCTTCATTGAGAACCTGTTTCCACGCCGATGCGAGAGACTTGATTCGATCCTGAGCTGGTACAAACGCCCCCCGGCCACCTCCCCTCGCAGCATCAGCAAAACCTTCCACGTTTTCAAGGGACAGCGATACTGGACTGCCCTTGCGACCGACAACTTCATACTCGGCCACGCACTCAACCAGGGCTGTGCCACGATGTGCGTGGTAGCGGAAAATAGCGTCAAAGTCTGCGCCCTCCTGGCCAAGGACGGACCCAACGGGAAACTTCCAGGCTAGTGATAGCGTCGCGACCTTCCGATCAGTTCCACCTCGTTTCTTCTGGAAAATTGAAACAAGAAAATTGAGCCTTGTTGATTTGCCGCTCTTGTTCGAGCCTTTGAATTTAGCTTTGTTCTTGATCTTAGGAAGAACGGCCTGACTATACTTGCAAATCAGGGTATCCCTGAATTGAACTCGCCTCTTTGTCTGGTCCTCAAGAGAGCCATATGCGCGTTCGAAATATTCGCAGGCGCGCTGGTTCATCTCGATAAAGCTATTCGGCTTCGCCTGCTTCTTGGCCTCGATAACAATATAGGCGGCATCAGTTGGTGAGAGACCCCGAATAGAGCGTTGAAGGCACTCGAAAATCCCAGCGAAGAGATCGGAACACTCGATTCTCTTTCCGTGAACGAAGTCCTCCCATTCGAGAAAAAGGCTGATGTCTTTCTCGATCGCTTCTGCATGCCGGACAAAGAAATCCCTAAATTCATCCTGCGCGGAGCCTGCCTTCCGAGTAACTTTGCTAAGCGCCTGGATCACAAGCTCATCATCTGGAGTGGGCGTTATCGCCTCAGCTTCCAGGGCGTCACGCGTGCGCTGAGAGAAATCTTTGGATGATGACTTTCTTGCCTTCTCGAAGCAGTAGTTCGTCCAATTCCAATCGAACTTGAACAGCAACTTCTCTGTGTAGAAGTTGCGCGCACCGTCAGAGTTGATGTAAGCCTGAAATGCGTCCAGGATCGCTTCAGGTATCGGGGGCTGTTGCTCATCGGACCGGAGCTGCACCAACCGTTTCCGGAGCAGGTCCGTATCAAGCAACTCTTGCATCAATCCCCGTTTTTCGAGGTAGCACTCACGGTCATAGTGGCTACGAAACTTTGCCGCCCATTGAGAAGGTTGCGCCAACTTCGCTGCATTCAGTGAACTGAAGCAGTCTTCAAAGAGCGGAAGGCCAATGATTGGCAGGGCTTTCCCGGCAGCTCTACCGAGCGGCTCACTACTGGCATTTGAAAGGACCGCCGTAAGGAAATCTCCCACTTTAGCTGTGGGGCAACGGCGAGTCTCAAATAATCCTTTCAGCATCGCCTCGACCTGCTTGAGATCCTCAGGAAGAAGATTCAGGCCCGCCTTTCTTGCAACAAAATCGACCCAGATGTGGGCGATGGCTTTGTCCTTCAGATCGGACGCATCGGTCCGGTCGCTGTCTGCGAGTGAGGCTTCCGCGTCTGCTTCCAGTTCAGCCGTGAGAGTGATCGAACCATCTCTCTCCCGATTACGGACATTGACCGATGATTCCGTTGTTGTATAAAGCGCAGGAATGCCGTGCGACCGAAGTTCAAACTCAGGAAACTGGATGCGTAGCCTCGAAGCTCTTTCGCCTGCATCGATACGCGCTAGGATGAATCCCGCCAGTTGCTCCGCGGAGAAGCCTGACAGGACATGGAATGCTCCCCGAAAGTCAGGGTCGTCTTCAAGCTGAGGCTTGAATTTCCCCAGAACATATTCAAGAGCTATGGCCCCTACGAGGGCATCGGAAGGATCGACGGTCATGTGAGCGACTCCATAGGGTTGAGAATGTAGATGCACGCGTCGCTCATGCGCTGGGCGAGGCCCATGCCGATTAGGTGTTGACTAAATCTGTCTCGGTTCTTCTTGAAGTCAGAGTCGTCAAAGCGAATTGGCAGGACATCCTGTTTCGCCTCTACCTGTCCAATCACCAGTCGATAGCGGCTATGTAGGTGACGCAGAAATGCGCTCTCTTCCATCGGTGAAGAAACATTCGCGAGAACCAGTGCGCGGAGTAACTCATCGGTAGGAGCGTAGCGAAGTCGATTCGTCCCGCGTCTGGATGCAAGGCCACAACCGGTCGCAAGTGATGTCAGTCCATCTGCGGTGCCCTTGTGATATAGCTGTTGGGCAAAACTGTAGACCTTCTCAACAAGCTTATTGTGGTCGTGTGCTTCCAGGGGCTTCTTAAGGGACACCGTGTTGGCAAGATGCTCCACGAGGTAGTCTTTTTTCGCCTGGTCGTCAATCAATGGGTCCGAAAGTCTATTTTCGAGTTCCGGATCGGAAAAAACCTTGAGATCGAGGAACTTCTTAACGGCCCGACTACCGAGCCCATCGTTTGAGAGGTAGGATTCGCTGGCAGCCCTGCGCACGAGATCGATCCGAGGAGCCAGAATTTCGCAAACGATGGCTGGCAGTCCGGTACTTCCCGACCAGTTATTCGCCGTCTCGATGCCGTAGAGGTACAGGTGAAAGCCCAACAACGGCCCCAAGAATTGAAATGCGTCCTGGTCAGGAAGGTTCAGCGCGAGGACAGCAGCTACATCTTCAGCCATTCGGTCGAACGCGGGGTGCGTTTTATAAGGGAGGTATGTACCCCCTTTCCGGGAGCCACGATCCGGTTCTGAATCTGACAGAAGACGCATAACAAGGCGATTTCGGGAGGTGCCGGGATCAAAGGATGGCGATAGGCGATCACGTATCTTGTCGCGCAAGGAAGCGGAAGCGCGCGAAAGCATGAGGTATGCCATTTCTCCTGTTCTGGTAAATACACGCCGCGTCAGCTCAAAGCCCTCACCCTTCACAAGGATCGCTTCATAGAGTGCCGAAGGGCCGATTGGAAACACGAATTGGGTTGTCCAGCCTCGTTCACTGCCTTGGTCCACAGTGATTCTCCGGAGGAGGCGGATTACTCCGACGAGTTCGGTGAATGTATCGAAGCGTTTGCGGAGATAAGAGAAATCCGCCGCAAGATGATCTCCAAGGGCAGCGTTTTCATTCATCACTTGCAGCCATTGCTTCCACCCATCCTCGTCGCTGCCTTGAGCGTTACGCAGGATCTCCTCCATTCTTGGGTTGTTAAAGAGGAGATTGCGCAACTGTAGAGAGCGGTTGGCGGCGTACTCCGGGTTTTCACCGGGGCGCGTTTCGGAAAAGAGCGTGCCTTCACGATACATTCCCTCAGCCATGCCTAGGAACTCCAAGAGTAGGGCGGAGAACGGCTGGCGCTCGATCCGATGTCCCCAGATCGCCTCTGCAATCCATGCGTCGTTGCTTGCTTTTGAACCGTAGTAAGGTTCGATGTTGGCTGACGAAATCATTGCTCCACCAAATGGACAGGTAACTTGTGAATGGTGCCGCCCGTGTGCACCTGAATAAGATGTAGCGATCGTGAATTGGCCTTAAGCTGAAGATCGCGAAGGCAGCGCTGCTTGAGCGACAGAAAGTCGGTGCACGATTCACGCGAAAAACTTGAGGGCATGGCACCGTCGGCGACGCGGCATAGAAATTCGAACCGGGGCAAGGTTAAGGCAAAGCGGAACTCTCTTCCATTGCTGCGAATCAGGGCCTCTGGGGCACACCCCGTCTGCTTCACTGTGATTTCAAGCCCAGGTGGGTCTGAGTCAAGCTCCACCTGCGACAGGTAAATATCGCTTACAGGCGAGGTGGTCAGGTCGAGTCCCGTTGTCAGATAAATTTCGTTGGCATGCTCCGCCAAGAGCAACCCCGTCCATATTCGATTAAGTCCTGCGGCAATTCTCCTCAGGTGCAGACGCGCAGGTGCTTGACCCAATTCGAGCGGTCGCAGTATCTCGTCAAGATACTCTCGTGCATGATGGAAGACAGAGGTTTTCCATAATGAAAAGGTCTGAAGTTGAGCCTCTGAGGCATGTAGGAACACGCGGCGCCGTTCGGAAGCCAACTCGGACAGGAATAATTCAGTTTCATCTTCAGTACCGATGTCGCCGCGAATATAGCGCCTCAGTAGATTCTCAAAGTCCGGGTTACGCTGGAGAAAGGGATCAAAAGCGATCAAACTGTGGTATGCGGCTTTGAGATCTTGATCCCGCGAACCAAAGATGATCAATTCATCAAGATCGTTCGTCGTTTCATCGCCGAGGTGGAGCATCGACAGAAATCGGAAGATTTCGCGTTTACGACGATTGGTGAATGTGAGGTTCTCGCCAAACAGCGTACGATGCAATGCTGCCTTATAAGCTGTTCCATCCCTTACGATTGCGTCCGCCTCAATCCCAGGACGAATAACTCGATCTTTTGCCTCGGGGTGGCCGAGCAGAGCGTTGGCGATGAGGCAGAGCACCCCACGAATCGGCAAATGATGCCCGGTCGCGTCAGCAATACGCGCCAACATGATGAGCTTGGCGCGCACTTGCGGTGCATTGAGCGCTTTGTAATTCCGCGTGAGGGACGATTTCTCTGAAAATAAGGGATTGTTGCTTTCTTCTTCGAAGCACGACCATTCGGGACGGTCGAGAACCGCACCAAGACACAACTTCATGATTTGTTCGCTTGGGACCGCGCTCAGGTTAATGAGCCGCAAGCGATCCCCTGAATCACTATCGTTCCTGGCATGAAGACCGATAAGCGTTTCTTGAAGTTTTCGCAGTAAGGCCGGTGCGTCAATGGGCAGTGCCCGGAACAGTTCGTGCATCTGCCCATCATTAACAGCCAGAACAAAGCGTTCATCACTCTCGCCGAAGGAAGCTTCTGCAAACCTTTCAAGGAGCGCGACGTCATCCGCATCTATCTGCCCGTTTGTTTTTCGTCTCCATGCCGTGACATCATAGATGAGTGTAATCTTGCGCACACCGGCGGCAGTATCAACCCAAATCTCTTCAACCCCTTGATTTCCTTTGGGCCTATTTGATGTCAGCTCTTGGACCAGTTCAAAGCAAAGGGAAGTTTTGCCTTCGCCAGCGGTTCCAGTCAGAACCACATTTCTGAATGCACCGGAGGACTTCGGAAAGCAATCAAGAAGAAGTTTTTGTGCGGGATGTTCAAAAATGAGCTTCGGGATGCCAAGAAAACCTGCAAGCTTGTCTACGTGTTCAGCCTGCATGGCTTCGTTATCTGCTACTGGAGAGTACGCGCGTAGTAGTCTTACCCACTTCTCGCCCTTTGTGCGGACCGTTGAGACTTGCATACGTTATTCACCGGTGGCAGAGTAGACATCCCTGCTGAGTTTGAGGTATTACTACCAGGCCGCCCAAAGTCTCGGCCAAAGATAGATTCTTCTGTCGGTTCATGAGTCGCGCCTGAGTCTTGTTCCAGTTTGCTTCAATCTGTTCCATCCTCTCCGGGCGTTCTAACTCGACCAATGACTCATCCCCGTTCCAACAAAAAACATTGCCATTGACATGGTTCGGCTTCTCGTATGCTTTGGCCTCTTCATAGAGTCCCGGATATCGCTGCTTCAACCTGACCCATTCTATCTTTTGCTGGTAAAAGCAAAAGAAGCAACCGCTTCGTGTGCGGCCCCATTCGGTGTACGGCGGCATACCGAGGCCGGAATTCTCAAGGATTCTCTGCACTCCAGCATAGTCGATTCCGTCTTGCCGGAAAGGGAATTCTGCACGGATATTCGGCTTGTGGCTGATGTAGCCAACACGCTCCTCATCTGCACGTATCCCAACGTAGTTGATGCAGTTGTCATTGCCAATATAGTTCTCAAAGGGCTTCAGCTTCATCATTTCGGTGCACCAGCGCCTATGATTCGAGGGCAACATACCCCCCTTCATCCGCAAGATGCTGTCGAACGTGGTCCCGAACGTCGTTCGAACAATTTTCTGGCCAAGGTATCCCTCAAGACGTTCCAGATATTCATAGGTGTCGGGAAGTTCTTTTCCGGTGTCATGGAAAATGTACTCCATATTTGACACCCGATCTCGCATGTAAACCGCAAGGGCAGCGCTGTCCTTGCCTCCTGAAAGGCTGAGTATGTGTCTTACCTGTGCGCCGTCAGCCGCGGATTGAGTGCTAGATTCTGGGGTGTGCATGGCCATCGCTTATGACTCCCTCGCTTTTCCTTCTGTGTCAAGCTGAGTCCAGATTGCACGCATAGCAGCAGCTAAACCGTGACGCCCATGCTGTGCAAGGATTTGGTGAATCTGAGTTTCAACCGGGTGTATCCGATTTTCATCCATTCCTTCCCAATTCATAAGGTCACCAACTTCAGTTCCGTCACTCTTTGTGATTGAGATGCGTAGAGCATGGCCGTTAAGCCGCTTGGTAGTGCCGATAGATGCAAGTTCGGTGCGCTTGAATCTGCCAGCTGCGATTCCGAGTTGGTGATGGAATTCTGTCTCATCGTTGTCAATCCAACGTTCGGAAGATTTCCGCGCTAACAGGTTTGCAATCGACTCAACCCAGGCCTTATCACCTAAGGCGCTGTCCGCTAGGCGCATGACGAAGGCCTTGAGTGCTGGTGCTGTCACAACGACCGAGAGTTGGGCTGCGCGTTCAGCAATAAGGCTTCTTCCAGTGGGTAATGCTGAATCAACGTCGAAGGCCGCGCAAATTGCGTCACCGAGACGTGCAACTAGCATCGGATAAGCAGTGCGGATTTCATGCAAAGCTGTTCGCAAACGTGCGGCTAGCTCTTCCGGCGACTTAAGTCCTACCTCCCCTATTGGGGCAAGGCCGCAAGCCTGAGGAATCATTGTGAAGACCAGCTTAACCGGATCGCGAGCTTCGAGCAATGCGCGGCGTACGGCAACCGCAGTGGCTGGCAGACTATTAGTTTTTCTAGAATATTCGGGCACTTCACGACTAATAAAGATGGTCAACGGACGCACGAGGTCGATAAGGTCTGTCTTGGAGGCATCCCGCGGGTGAATCATAAGCAGTTCAAGTAGCTTTGTAAACACGTCGGCTCGAACGCTGTCGATCTCGCAATATTGAATGTGAAAAAACTGAGGCTCTTTCATCAGCCGCAAAAACACTTCCCCACCCACCTCGGGGAGGTAGGTACCATCTTCGTAAAGAGCCACACGTTGATGGTGCGTCGAGAGGTAGATCGCAAGGATGAAAGGCTGGAGCCCTTCACGGATGCCAAAAGGAATTTGAGACAGGCCATCGAAGACGCGCAGAACCGGAACCAAAGCATCAGTCCCGCTCTTTCTGAGTAGGTCTGTTATACGGTTCAGTGCTGGCAGTAGCCTGCAATGGTCCTGTTCTTCTGTCGGTAGATGGAACTTCCAGCCATCTTCTGCTTCCCGATGAAATCCGCCTTTGCGTAGGATGGACAGATAGAGAGCCATCTCTGGGGGACGCTTCAAATTATCCATGCCGAGAATCGGCATGGATGGAGCTGTGGCCATCGCTTCAACTAGCTTTGTGCGGGCAGCGACCGCAGCGCTGCTCGGGGACCGGCGATTGATTAGCTCATTGAGCACATGAGGTGACTCAGAGTAAATATGGCCGCACTGATCGCTCAAAAAGCCAAGCAGCTCGCGACCGGATTTCAACCTAACTTCACTGCGGAGGGAGAACCAAGTCATAGGTGGAGCTATAGGAAGCTCAAGACTGTCGAGTCCGCACAATCGCTCTCTGAAACGACGTTCCGCCCGTGCAACTTGGCGAGCCACTTCTTCGCGCGCGTACCGATCCCCGGCCAGTGCCGGAGTGTTGGCCTGGACCCATTTCCATGTTATGAGATCGGATAGGGCGGCAGCGCTACTCGTTGGCGGCTGGGCGATGGCGATGAAGAACCCTTCGCTTAAGCTTTTACGAAAGGCTCGCAACTGTTTCTCAGTTTCGCGAAACTGAGCCTGGTTAGCGGGCAATATTACCCTCAGATTCAAGTCGGGGCCCTTCCCGCTCAATTCTGGCTGGTCTTTGAGCAGTAGAGGCAGCCCTGTTGCTGGGACAAACTGTACTTCCCCATAACGAAGTGTTCCGGACCGAAGGTAATGCCCACGGGGAACGATCTGCTCGGGAGGCAGTTGTCGGCAGAGTAACCCAATGCTGTCGTCACCTGACTGTGTTGCCACAGATCCACGTTTGAATTCTTCGTCAAGATTGACTGAAGTATGGGGCCAGAGACAGAGTCCTCGCATTGTGCCTCTTTCATAGAGGACACCGCGGTTCTTCATTTCCCTGATGGCCTTGGAAATGGCGCGCTGGTTCGTTCCATTGTCCAGCGCCAAGTGAAGGAATTCCTGTGTCGCCGGAAGATCTGGGGCGTCAAGAAGATTGAGAAGTGCGATGCACTTAAAAACGCTCTCTTCCTCGATGTTGTCGAGCGAGGTTGAGGCTAGAAGCGAATCAACATAACCCCAATGAAGGTAAGAGTTTCCCATATTGATGGACGGGGAGAGATTCTGCTTGACGTAATCAAAAAGGTGATGAAGACGATATGGAATTAATTTTGAACCGATCAACTGAATGTGGTGCTGCAATCCCATCGGCTCAGAGGCAGAGATAAAACTGAAAAGAGAACGCTCGTTCTGCCCGAATTTACGAATCGTCCTCACAAGTACTGGTAGTACGGTCGGGTGGAAGGGGAAGATCGCCGGGCCAAACCGACTTAGTTCTAATGCTGCAGAGGAACCATACAGGCCGGACCGGACTGCGCCGAGCATTGCCTTTGTGCAATCAGCTGCTACTTCACGAGGCAGGGCTTTGAGGTTAACACTCAAAGTAGCTGCAACGAGAGTTACAAACTGCTCCAGAGGATGAGTGTAGAGAATTTCTTCCAATCGACCGGCAACCTTATCCCACTCTCTACGAGCAGCGGAATCGAGTCCCGCCGAGTAGGCTGCTACGCCTTGGTGAAGCATAACCACGAGAATGAGAGGTTGGTCACCACTGCGCGTAGCCTCTTCCGCCAGGCGTTGCAGAAGGAAGATGTCATCTAATTCTGGATTTTGAGCGGCGAATTCCAAGTTCTTCCCAAGTTCATCCAAAACCAGAAGGACACCTTTGTAACCATTAGACCGTGCCTGGCCTATCGACTTCTTCACCTTCAACAAAACTTCATCCGTTGTAGGCTTCGTCCCGCGCGATACCTTGCAACCCAGTGCACGAAGTACCGTCACTCCTAGAGGTTCATGATCTCCGGTCGCAAGGCGAGGCTGAACCCGAATACGCTGACAAAATGGATGAAGCGCCTTGGGTAAAGCTCGGGTATTGCCTGCTGAAATGCGCGCGAGTGCCAGACCAAAAGCACTCTTTCCCGATCCATAATCGCCGGAAATGCGGAACGCACGCTGAGTGGAGTCCGACCGGAATGCCGAACTTATGCGCGAGAGCGCGTCCGCCGCGACGGGAGTCAGAACATACCCAAGCGAAGACGTTGTGTCGGCAAAATCACGCTCCAGATGCACAGAGCGCATGTGTCTGGGGTGAATATTCAACAGTGATTCCATCGACTTTTCGCGTTGGATTCTGGCGACTTGTGTGATCTTGTTCATACAAAACTCGGGGTCAGATACGCTGCCTTTAGTTCACTGAACCCATCTTTCTTCTCGGGGCGTTGCAATTGACGCAGATTCATTGATTCGATGATTTGAAAAATCTTTGGCTGACGGGAAGCCAACTCGATTACGCGCTGAAGAATTTCGGTTTCGTGCATTTTCAGGATTCGGCCTGGACTGTGTTGTCCTGAAATCAATTCTCGGAGTGGAGTTGTTTGCTCGTCTGGGTAATGCGTGTTCCACCAATCATGAATGAAGAAGGCAAATAGCTGATTTGGAATTGCGCGTCTAGGCGAAGGATCAAAGGAATAGAGGCTTTCCCACTTGCCGGCAGCATTCGGCCTTTCTCCGAAAGGCTGAATGAGCCGGAGTACTGACATGGCGCTGTCCAGATGATCTTCTCCCTTATTAGCGAGTGGAGGGCGATAACTGTGGAGGAACACTTCCCAATGCTGACGAAGCGTAACCGCAGAATTAGGCCTCTGACTGCGATTAGCTTCCTGTTCGAAGGCTTCGATGACCTGTGAAGCGCTGAAATCCAAAGCTGGCCAACGGTTGAACAGGCACTCCCAAGCGAAGAACGGGGAGACTGTATTGGTGCTGATGAGCCAATGCAGAACCCATGAAGACGTCACATCTTCAAAAAAAGGATCTAGTCCCGTTTCGGGGTGGAATATCTGCTCGCCAATGGGCGTTAGAAACCAAGCTCCATCGACCCGACTGGCGATTTGAAAAGCTTCAATCCAGCAGCGCAACGCCTCGACCATATTTTTGCCGAGTCCAAGCTCCGTAATACCTTCATCAATGTCGGTAAGCGGATCGTTGCCTGCGACGATTTCCCGCACAGCTTTGGGAATCCACGCAATGCGAAGTGGGAATGTTTGGTGTCCTGAGAATCGGAAGGTGGGCTCGTTTCGCGGTGCGGCCAGCGACGGCGGGACTCCAAGCCGCTGGTCGTTTGAATTGTGCACTTCGCTCGATTTTGTCATGTTTTAAGCCCATAATTCCTAGAGGTTTGCGCAGACTAGCGGTGACCGTAGCTCCAAAAACGGCTCTGGAAAACCGAACTGTAGAGGAGAAGATGCCGCATATCCAGTCCCATTTGGCAGTCGCGCTTCTGGACGGAAATCCTCAGTAATCTTAACAGACTGATGTATCAACTCGTTGACGGCGACGGGCCTCGAAAGGCAAGTTGATCGGCTCCCTGTCTACAAGTTGGCGTCGTGATCGATGGTTGAATATGCACGCTTTACGGCGGTTCCCCCACTTTCCATCCTGACAAATCCTGAATTGCATTCAAACCCATCGACTTTTCTGATCCAAAGCTGGAGAAATACCATGAGACTCCGCCGGAATCAACGCTGCCCACTTCACCGCTCCCTCTTCTGCTGCGGAAGAAAGGCAATCCCAAGAGAAAAGCGCCAACGCCAGATGGGCGTTCGGCGCATCGAAGACCCTCATCATCCCAGGGGATACCGGGAACTCCGCTCCAACGGCGAAATGCGAAAACTCCTCGACCGGAAGATTGCCGCCCAACGTGGCAAGTGCGCACTTTGTAACGAACCGTTCAATGATTATGGCGACATCGTACCCGACCATATCCATCCCCGCGGCGTGGGCGGGGCATGGAGAGACGACCACCCGGAGAACATTCAGGCAGTTCACTGGTGGTGCAACGGGGAAAAGGGATCGAACAGAGTATGATCTTCAATCGGTGCACGATTCATCTATTTCTTCTGTATCTGCAGTATTTACAAACAGATGCAAACGGTGATCTCGCCATCATTTCAGGATTATCGCTTCAATATAACAGGATGTGTTATATTGATTACGTGACCGGGGACGAACTCAAAAACGCCCGCAAGGCGTCCGCCTGGACGCAAGACCAAGCCGCCGCGCGGCTCGGCGTGACTCAGGCCTATTTGTCGATGGTTGAGCGGGGTGAGCGGGCTGTCTCCTCAGAACTTGCCTCAAAAGCAGTGGGAGTCTTTGAGGTTCCGGCCACGGCACTCCCGCTCATGGAGTACCAGAAGCGCGCACACGAGGCCGGATTCTTCCAGTCGATGCTGGGCAGTCTGGGCTATCCGGGCTTTGCATATCTGCGCGGTTCAGCCCGATTGAATCCGGTGGAAGTTCTGATGGAGGCCCTGGACTCTGACGACCTGGACTCGCGGGTCACAGAGGCGCTGGCGTGGCTACCTCTGGTCTACCCGCATCTGAACTGGGATTGGCTGACCGCGAATGCAAAGTTGCGGGATCGCCAGAACCGGCTTGGGTTTGTAGTCGAGCTGGCGCGGCAGGCCGCCGCGAGAGGCGGCAGCTCCCAGTTGGAAAAGGAACTGGCCAACCATGTTGCCAAACTGGAGTCCTCCCGCCTGGTGAAAGAAGATACTCTATGCAGAGAATCGATGACACGCGCCGAGCGGGCTTGGCTGCGCGAGCATCGGCCAAAATCGGCCGAACACTGGAATCTGCTGACAGACCTTACCGTGGAGCAACTCGATCATGTCGCCCTCTAACCGGCCGCCGGAGCCGTGGAACTCCTTCTTCAGGGAGTTGGATGAGGCAGTCGATACGACCGTGCGCCTCGACTGCATTGGCGGGTTCGTCGTCACGCTGTTGTATGGACTTGAGCGGCCGACAGCGGATGTCGATGTCATCGAGCTTGCGCCACGCAGCGCCGCAGTGACCATGATGGAACTTGGCATTCGCGGCGGGCCGCTGCATCAGAGGTACCACATCTATCTTGACCGCGTGGCCGTCGCCGCTGTCCCAGAGAGCTACGAGGATCGCCTTGTCGAGATGTTCCCCTGTGCTTACCGCAACCTCCATCTGATGGCGCTTGACCCCTACGACCTGGCCCTATCGAAACTCGAAAGAAATAGCCAAAAGGATCGCGACGACGTGCGCTTTCTGGCGCGCAGCGTTCCCTTTGACCTCGACATCCTTCAGGAGCGTTATACAACGGAATTGCGCTGGCAACTCGGCGTTCCCAAGAGGGAAGATCTGACCATGCACTTGTGGGTTGATGCGATCCGCGAGGACCGCGGCATGGCCCCCGCGGCGACAGAGCAGAACGGTTTCTAAAGCTTCCCCAACCATCCGTTGCCTAAATTTGTGGTACTCGATTCAGACTCCGTGGTCATTCTCATTTCCGCCAAACCATTGCCAACATGATCCTCAATACCGATGGATTTTAACGCGACCGCCTGATTGCCACGCGCAACAAGGGGTTGTCCTGCCTCTCACTTTCTGGCAAACTGAACGTCCAAAGTGAACGAGGCGTTATGCGAATCGCTTTCCTCCCCTCCTTTCGCATTGCTGCCGGTTTGCTGCTGGTCGTCCTGTTGGGTGTGGTCGGATGGGAAGTCCTCCACTTGAGGAATCCTGTCTCTCCCGAGGCGCTGCTGGCACGAGCCGACGAGATGTCGTGGCTCAATAGCTGGATTGAGGCCGAACCTCTTTACCGACAAGCGGAAAGTCATTTCACACAGAGGCACCAGCTCTCGCAGGCACTTTATGCGCGGGTCAGCGAGATGCCGGCGCACAGCGAGTCGTCAACCAGCGTCCCCGCGCAGATAGCGTTGCTGACGCATGATCTGGCGCTGCCTGAGGCGCAGGTGTCTGAGACCCGGCTTCGCGTGCTCACCATCCTTGGAATGCTCGAAGTGAACTACGACGCTGGGATGGCACGGAAGACATGGGCTGAAGTGGAGGCACTCGCAATCTCACAGCACCATTATCTGCTGGCGTCCAGGGCTATGGGCGAGCAAGGGATCGCCGCTTTCTTGCTCGGCGACATTGCGACTGCGAAGAAGAATGTGGTCAAGGCATGGTTCGTTGCAAAGACAGCCGACCCTGGCGCCCACATTCGATACGCCAGCATGTACGGCGCCGGCCTGGTGGAAATGCACAAGTACAAGGAGGCGCTTGGACCGCTCGATGAAGCCATCAAGGTCGCTGCAAAAACGCACGGTGCGGCATATCCAACGATTGCCATCGCGGCCAAAATCGAGGCCCTCAGCGGCCTTGGGGAGAACAAGGAAGCTCTGGCGCTTGCCAGCGAAGAGATGCAGCGAGTGAGCAGCTACCACCTTGCCGGGCATCTTTATGAGCTTTACCAGACCCGGGCTGGCGTCTACGAGAGAATGGGCCAATGGGATCAAGCAGTTTCTGACTACGGTCAGGCAGTTCAATACGCTAAACAACTTTCGTATTGGCGCGGCTTGACGCAGGTTGACGGCTCACTCGCAACGGCATATCTGCATCAAGGATCATTGCAGCCGGCGTTAACTGCAATCAACGAGGCCATTGCATCCAACGAACAAATCCCCGATGAGCTGTACTTTGTCCCGCGCGATCTCGCGATCAAGGCAGAAATCATGGCTCGCCTTGGAGACAGCAAGTCCTCAATCATTTTGTACGAGAAGAGCGCCGATATGCTCGACGCACTGCTCAGCAGAGTACCGACCCCGACTGTCGAACGCCTGTTGCTTGCCGATCTGAGCAAGGTCTATTCGGGGTATTTTGAATTCCTATCCGACCAAGGAAGAACTGCGGATGCGTTTCGAGTAATCGAACGAGCGCGCGGGCGAGTCGAGGCGCAATCCCTGGCGCATCACGAGATCCTCGCACCACACGAATCGAATCCTGCCGAGCAGCGATTGACGAAGTTGAACATTGACTTGCTCAATACCGACGACTCGACAGCCAGAGCGCACATTCTTGACTCCATCTATGAGGCGGAGCTACAGCTTGATAATGAATCTACCGCGGGAGACAAAGCGCCAGAGCCTGTTGATCTTCGCCAACTCCAGCGCGAACTTCGTCCATCGGAGCTTCTTGTCGAATATGTTCTCGACAATCCTCACTCCTACGCACTTGCACTGACGCATAACACCGTGCACCGATACACGCTGGCGTCCAGTGATGAATTGGCGCAGGCGGCAACCCAGTATCGTTCAGAGATTGTGAAGCAGAAGACGGACCTGCTGCTTGCTCAACAGCTTTTCAATGGACTCCTGGGTGGCATTCCAGAATTCAAAGAGAAAACGGCGCTGATTGTGGTGCCGGATGGAAAGCTGCACATGCTTCCATTCGCTGCTCTGGCCGACAACGGCCAATACATTCTGACCTCGCATCAGGTAACCGTGGTCCCATCAGGAACCGTGCTTCACATCCTGGAGCACCGAGCACAGCAGACTGAATCGACAAAACTGCCGTACGTCGGGGTGGCGGCGTGGACGACTGATTCGCTGCCGCACACACTGCTGGCCAGCATTCATCGAGCGGTCTCCGGGCCGGAGAGGAGCGAACTTGTTGCCCTTCCTGAAAGCCGCCATGAAGTGGAAGCGATTGCCGCCGACCTGCCCAAGCCAAGCACCGTTCTCCTGGGTGCCAGCGCCACGGAGACCAACTTCAAGCAACTCCCTCTCAGCCATTACAGCGTGATCCACCTGGCCCTCCATGGATATGTTGATCCTGAGATTCCAGATCGCTCCGCTCTCGTCTTCGCTCCACAGCCGCAGCCCACAGACGACGGTTTGCTCCAGATACGGGAGATCAGGAACCTCCATCTCAATGCCAGCTTGGTCACGCTCTCTGCCTGCAACACCGGCGTCGGGCCAGTCGGAGAAGAAGGCGTAGCGAGTATCGTTAACGCGTTCATCGAGGCAGGCTCGCAGAGCGTTGTCTCCACCCTCTGGGAACTTGAGGATCATGCAACAGCGCATCTGATGACCGCCTTCTACGATCACCTCGGCCGTCGCGCGGAGAAATCCGTGGCATTGAGGCAAGCCCAACTTGAAATGCTGAATTCGGGAGCGCCGCCGTACTACTGGGCGGGCTTCGTACTCGCCGGCAATCCTCGTGGCAGCCTCTTCCCAGCGCCAGCGCTCAATCTCACTTCAAGGGGTTCCAGATGACAGTGAATCACACAGCTCAAGTCGCGCCGCCACAGCTTTCCCAACGCGACCGCCGCGCCATTCTCGACAAGGTGCTGGCCGCCCTGGACAAGCGTTTCTGTAAGCCCGAGAAGTTGAATGACGATTGGCGTGCCGCTGTAGACCACCACCGGCCCTTGATCGAAGCGGCCGATACGGCGGACGGCTTTGAAAAATCCATGAGCGATCTTCTGGCCGAGTTGCATACGTCGCATCTCGGCTTCTTTCACGGCAGCGCCCGCAGAGCTTCCAGCCGCGCCGCGCTGAGCGCAACCTATCTTGCAGACGAGACGCCTTTCGGAGAGCGGTGGATATTTCAGGATGTGCACTCCGGCGGCGCCGCATCCAATGCCGGAATCGAGTCAGGTGACATTCTTCTCAGCGTGGATGGCCGCGAAATCTCCCCGCCAGAGCACCCTGTCTTCGTGATGGGCAAGCAAACCAGCCTGGAGATTGTCGGCAGAGACGATCAACGGCGCGCCGTCCCAGTCGATGTGGCACTGCCCAAGGGAAAGAAGCTTCATTTCGTCGAGCCGAAGCTGGTTGAGGCACGGCATCTCGAAAACGGACTGGGCTACCTGAAGGTCGCGATGTTCCCAGGGATGGTTGGAGTCGAAGTAGCCAACGAAATCTCGTGTGCCGTTGAGGGGTTGGGAAAGATCGACAGCCTCATCATCGACCTCCGCGGGAATACCGGAGGAGGGATCGGAGCCCTTCGTGTCATGAGCCTGCTCACGCCCGACAGGATTCCCGTAGGGTTCGCCCTCGATAAAAAGCGTGTCAAGCCCAATCTGGATTCGGAGAAACAGCGATTTCGGCGATTCCATGCTATT
>Ga0182027_10003494_pt1 | contig 24848 bp, 23 predicted proteins | sample 712E1DmetaG_FD_121300 | JGI IMG/M metagenome (GOLD analysis project Ga0182027, IMG submission 121300) | Permafrost microbial communities from Stordalen Mire, Sweden - 712E1D metaG (Illumina Assembly) | ecosystem: Environmental > Terrestrial > Soil > Wetlands > Permafrost | place: Sweden... | reverse complement strand
TATGCTCGAGCGGAAAGTTGTAGACGTTCGGCGCTTTGGTTCAATAATTTTTTTGTTTCACTATCAAGTGGCGCGTAAATATTTAATTCTTTGACATTTATCTCGCTGTTTGTACTAATTTTTCTTGGAGAATTTTTAAATCTTTTATTTTGAACTTCTCGAGCTTTTCTCACTCTTTCTCTTATTGTGTTTGTTTTATCCCCTTCTTGAATTGTGTTTGAGAGTTTTTCATAATCAACATTTCCAACTGTAACCCAGATATCTATACGGTCCATAATTGGTCCCGATAATTTTCTTTTGTATCTATCCAAATCGCTTGGTTTACAAATGCATTCTTTTTGTTTATTTCCTTTATTTCCGCAAGGACAAGGATTCATCGCAGCGACGAGTATAAAATTCGATGGGAAAATTGCCGAACCACGTGCGCGAGAAATTGAAACGAAATTATCTTCAAGTGGTTGGCGTAATGCTTCCAAAACTTTCTTTTCAAATTCAGGAAATTCATCAAGAAAAAGAACTCCTTTGTGAGCGAGTGTGACTTCGCCAGGTTTTGGATTTGTTCCACCACCAATCATCGAAACATAACTTGCCGTGTGGTGTGGAGCACGAAATGGAGATTCTGTAATAATTGCATCTTCCAATAATCCAACAATAGAATGAATTCCAGTAATTTCCAAGCAATCATCCGTTTCGAGATTTGGAAGTATTCGCGAAAATACTCTAGCCAGCATTGTTTTACCGGTTCCCGGAGGTCCAGACATTGCGATATTATGTCCGCCGGCAGCGGCAATTTCGAGTCCACGCTTTGCACCTTCTTGTCCTTTGATATCGGAAAAATCTATAGTATCAGTTTTTTCTTTGTGAATAATTTCGGTTTTGGGAAATGGTGATAATTTAGGTCTTTCTTTTTCGATTAGGTTACCCTTCTTGTCTTTTTTGGGGATATAGATATGATCTATTACTTCTTTTAAATTTTTCGCCCCATAAATTGTAATACCTTCTACAAGTGCCGCTTCTTCGGCATTCTCAATCGGAAGGAAAATTTCTTTATACCCGAGTTTTTTCGCTTCCTGTGTTAGGGGCAGGGCACCTTTTATTGGTCGAAGTTCACCATTGAGAGATAATTCACCTAAGAATATTCTTCCATCAGATTCAAAATCAATTTCTTGAGCCGAAAGCAGGTATGAAAGCGCAATAGCCAAATCAAAATACGGACCTTCTTTTTTTAAATCAGCCGGCGATAAAGAAATAACTATTTTTTGATTTTGATTTTTAGGAGAATTAAACCCGGAATTTTTTAGGGCAGAACTCATTCTATCTTTCGATTCGTCGACAGCTTTGTCGGGAAGTCCAACCAAAGTGAAAGAATGTAAGGTATTCTTTGTAATATCCACTTCAATGGTCACTATTTTACCCTTCAATAAATTTGTTTGAGCTGAATAAATTCTTGAAAATGACATAAAAAAATAAAAACCCGAAAACAACATTTCGAGTTTTTCTAAAACTAAACAACTTTATTCATACATGCTTTGCATGTAGTAGCAGCTGGGTTTACTTCCAATCGGTCTTCCTCAATTTCTTTTCCACAATTTTCACAAATACCGTATTTACCCCCTTCGATTTTTCCCAAGGCCTTGTTTATGTTGGAAAGTCTGGTTTCAAGCATATTTAGCTTCATCGAGCGCTCTTCGTAATCCTCAGCTCTTTCTGCCATATCTCCTTCATCCGGTACCTCTTGATTATTCATCTCTTCCTCAGGAGTTGCTTGCCAATCGCCTGTTTTATCAACTTTACCAAGTTCGCTCAACTCATCTTCTAGTAATTTTTTTTCTTCCTCTAATTTTGTTTTGTAAATTTTTACGTTCATAGGCCTATATTAACAGTTTAAATAATAAATGACAATAACTACTGTGGTTTGGCATTTTTAATAATTAATCTATTGATTACCTCTTTTAACGCATCAACATTGTTGGTAATTACAAAGTCATTTTTATTAACAAAAACATAGTAGAGTATTCCTGCTCCATTTTCGTCATACAGAACACGGGCATCTTTATTGTTAACAACAATATCTTTCCATGGTTTTTCAAAAAGAGGACTTTGGGAATCCGGAATATTTATATTAAATAAAACATATAAATCTCCTAACATTGTTTTTTCCCATTCAAGCATTGACGCATATGCTTGGTTGTAATCGGTTGTTTCAAAAATCAAAAACATTGCCGGCATGTTACTATTTGGACTCGAATATTCTCCCAATAAATATTTGTCTGAGAGAGATCTAGTGAGTGCTCCCGGTGCAGTTGAATTAATGACAGAAAGAAAATTTTTGGAAATTAATATTCCGGGTACACTATTTACAGTATTTGTCAGGAACAATGCTTCTACCATTCCGGAATCTGCTTGTTGTTCTTTTTTGATTGTGTTTGATAGGTCGGTAACATTGGTTATGTTTGTCGCATCAATATATAATTTTGAATCGTATGAAATAAAAGTTTCAATATTATTTATTGTGGGTTTAGGCGTATCTTTTATTTTTTTCATTTGAATCAAGTAAGAAGACCCGAAGATTGCGGCAACGATAAAAATTATTCCTCCGATAATAAGAAGTGTTTTTGTGAACCCAGTTCCCTCCGCTTTTTTGTAAAGCTCTTGCTGGTCTCTTTTTTCTTTTTCAGCCAGAGCAATTTTTATTACAGAAATTTCATTGGTTCGAATTGCATCAACCATATCCGAAGTATAAGTTCGAAGAACTTTTACATCTTTTTTATCATTCAATTTTTTTTCATTTTCATCCATAGTTCTAGAATTCTAGACTTTAGGTTTGAAGAAATTTTTGTCGGCTTCTTTGATCGATAAATTAATTCTACCCTTTTCGTCAACTTTAATTATTTTTACAGGAACCCTTGCTCCCTCCTTAATGATATCAGAAACTTTCTCTACACGGAATGGTGCAATCTCCGATATATGGACAAGTCCTTCAGTGTCGTGACCGATTCGGACGAATGCTCCGAAATCCATAATCTTCACAACTTCACCTTCGGCTGTGTCACCTACCTTGTATTCATGAGTCATCTCTTCAATAATTTTTACAGCTTTTTCAGCCCCTCCATTTTTACCGGTTACAAAGACAGTTCCATCTTCTTCAATAGTTATTTCAGTTCCAGTTTCTTCACGAATTGCATTTATGTTTTTTCCTCCTGGTCCGATTACCATACCGATTTGGTCTTTCTTAATTTTGACGGTTAAAATCATCGGGGCGTTTGGAGAGATGCTTGTACGAGGTTGTGCGATTTCTTCTGTTATAGTTTTAAGAATTTGCATACGAGCAGTCTTTGCACGAAGGAGAGCTTCTTTTAGAATCGATAATTGAACACCATCAACTTTCACATCTAGCTGGATTGCGGTTATTCCATTTTCTGTTCCTGCAATTTTGAAATCCATATCGCCATAGTGATCTTCCGGTCCTTGAATATCGGAAAGAAGAACATATTTATTTTTATCTTTTTCATCCACCATGAGTCCAATTGAAATTCCTGCGACTGGACTTTTAATTGGCACTCCTCCATCCATGAGAGCAATAGTCGATGCACAAATTGAAGCTTGAGAAGTTGAACCATTTGAAGCTACGGATTCGGAAACTACACGAATAGTGTAAGGAAAAGAAATTTTATCTGGAATGACAGGAGTCAGTGCTTTTTCCGCTAAAAATCCGTGCCCCATTTCTCGACGATTAATTCCGCCGACTCGTCCCGTCTCTCCGCCTGAGTATGGAGGGAAATTATAGTGATGCATGAAACGTTTCTTTGATTCAGATTCCATTCCTTGAACGATTAACATATCTTCCGGTCCACCGAGTGCAAGAACTGAAAGCACATGTGTTTCCCCTCTGTAAAAAATTCCTGAGCCGTGCAACACAGGAGAGATACCGCCAGCCTTGGCATAAAGTTTTCGAATCTCATCCAATTTTCTTCCGTCAGCACGTACATTGCTATCAAGTGCTTTTTTGTGAAACTCGTCATCAAGATAATGATGAAGATAGTCTTCGGCGACACTTATCTCTTCTTCTTGTTCTTCGGAATATTTTTCCTCAACAATTTTTGTCCAAACATCTATCGCTTCATGCGCGACTTCTTTTCCTTTTAAACTGAATAGTCCGTTGTCCAAAATAGGAATAATTTCTTTTACAAATAGTGAAACAATTTCAGTTGGTGTCTCTTTCTTTTCGAAAACGAGTTTTTCTTTTCCGAATTCACCATAAAGTTTCTTTTGAAAATCTTCCCATTTTGAAATTTCTGTTGAAGCCAAGTCAAAACACTTTCCAATTTCATCTTCCGAAAATTCAAAGGCCATAGCTTCTATCATGTTGATAGTTTTGTCTTTTCCGCAGACAAGTAAATCCAAATCATAGACCGGTTCATCGGCACTTGGAATATAGTTGTTTACTTTTATTTCATTCTCACCTTTTGCTTTACCGATTTGAACTGCACCGATTGGTCCATTCCATGGAATGTTGGACATGAGAAGTGCGACAGAGACCGCGTTGATTCCAAGAATTTTTGGATCTGTTCTGCCAACGGCAATAACAGTCACAATAACCTGAACTGCATTTTTTATGTGCTGGTCGAAAAGTGGACGAATAGTTCTATCTATCATACGAGCGGCTAAGATTGATTGATCACTTGGTCTTCCCTCTCTCTTGTTATATTGTCCGCCGAGAATTTTTCCTCTAGCATAAAACTTTTCCAAATACTCGACAGTTAAATTAAAAAATCCTAAATTCTTACTTCCGTCTTTTGAGATGACAGCTGTCGCCATTACGACTGTTCCCTCGGATTTCAAAATTACCGAGCCATTGGCTTGGTTTGCTAAATCACTAAACATGGCGATGATTTTTTTACCACCAACTTCTACCTCGTATTCTTTACTATGCATATATTTTGAGTTACTCTCCAGACTCTAGTTTTGAAACCTATTTTGGCTTCAACTCTAATTGTCCGGAGATTAACAAATTAACTTCTATTAATGTGCCCATAATAGCAAAAAATTTGACCATTAACAACTGAAATTTCTAACTAGTTATTAATCTAAAATTTAACATATTTAACTATTATTAATCGCAGTAAGTTTTTATAATAAAATATTTTATGTTAATCTGTTAAAATAACAATATGAGTGTACACATATCAAGTGGAGCTATAGTTTATAAAAAAGACAATGGAGTAGTTAAAGTACTCTTACTTTTTAGAAATAGAACAAACAGTTGGCATTTACCAAAAGGAACTCAAAATCCAGGTGAGACACTTGAGCAAACTGCTCTCAGAGAAATTAAAGAAGAGACAGGAGTTGATGTAAAATTAATAGAACATATTGGTAAACTCGATTCCACTTACGACCGCGATAACGTTTTAATAAAAAAAGAAACACATTATTTTTTAGCTATCCCTATTAATGAAAATTTAAATGAACACGATGGTGAACACGATTTAATAAGTTATCTTGATTTTGACAAAGCACTTTCTAATCTTGAAAGTTTTTCTTTGTTTGAAAAGGAAGGAGAGATTCTCAGGAAAGCAAAACCACTTCTAGTTTAAGTAACGAGAAATAAAAAAGGTTGAGTATTACAACTCAACCTTTTTTGGTAGGGATACGATATTTTATAATGTAACCTCTACATTTACCGATCTGAAATCTAAAAATCTTTTTTCGATTTCATATTCAACATTAAGAACAGCCCTGACGTCTTCAAGTGACTCTAAGATATGAATAGCATGAGTTCCGAAGCGATCAACACGTTGTTCTTGATTTGCTGCTGAATATTGTCTAGTTAAAAGCCCCCTTGTTCCATGATTTGTATAAATTGCTGGATGAGGAACTTCGATTCGTCTTGGTCTTGGGTCACAAAGAAACCACAACTTAATTAAATTTTCCAAGTGGATTCCGTAACGATTTTGTTTGGAATTTTCTAAGCAAAATTTAAAGTATGGTCTTGTCATTCCCCAAAATCCAGACAAAGGGTCAGTAATCTCCCAACCCGTAATAATTCTCATTTGGGCTACTACGGAGATATTTAGCATATCTCTATCCATTGGAACACCAAGTCTCTCGGAGTCCTTGTGGTAGCGCGATGCAGTTACAATATCTGCTTCGTCATTTATAAGAGCACCAAGTACCGTCGGAATTATAGACACTTCATGTTGTCCGTCGGCATCAAATGTTACAGTGAAATCAAATCCCTCATCAAGAGCTTTTTTATATCCCAATTTGAGACTTGCTCCTATCCCTAGATTACGTTTGTTGTTTATAACCATGCATTTATTTTCATGTGCAACATCTGCAGTTTCATCGGTAGAGCCATCACTTATAACCAGAATATCGCTGGGTATCTGTAAATGTTTTACTGTTTCTGTCAGTTCAGGAAGAAGTCTCCTCATGGAAGCAGCTTCATTACAAGCGGAGATAATAATCAGTGCTTTTTTCATAATATTAAAATTTAAATTTTCAAATTTTCTCTTGAATTAACTGTAGTAAAGAAAGTTAAATTCATTATTAACACATAAATCAAAAGCCCGCTTCTAAAGAAGCGGGCTTTTATAAACTAAATTAATAAATTAAATATTTTCTATAGTTGTCGGACAAATCAAGGAAATCATCGGCTTGCTCTTTTAATTTCATTGATGCGCTTTTCCCAAAAGATACTACTTCTACTTGGACACCTGATGTGCTCTGTAAATATTCTACCAATGGAATAAAGTCTCCATCACCGGCAATTAAGACTACGGCGTCAAGCTTTGGAGCCATTTTCATTGCATCAACTGCTAATCCGACATCCCAGTCGCCCTTTTTAGCGCCTCCTGCGAATATCTGTAATTCTTTAGTCTTTGTTTCGATTCCGAGTTTTGTTAATGCTTCAAAAAAATTCTTTTCCTCACCTCCTTCACTTGTTATGACATAAGCAATAGCACGGACGAGTCTACGTCCAGCAACTGCATCTTTTAATACTGCTCCAAAGTTTACTTTTCTCTTATATAAATTTTTTGCACTATGATATAAATTCGATGTGTCTATAAAAACCCCCACTCTCTGCTCTTTGTGTTTTATTATACTCATTTTAAATGTATGTTTTTTAATATTTAAATAATTATGTTCGACCTGCTCTTTACGAGCTCTCTATTATAATACTACTTCTATTCTTAATTCACTATTAACAAAAAACCCGACATAATGTCGGATTTTTGTCTAAGCTTTAATTTTTTTACTTTCTGACATGAATCTTGCTTTGTCTGTGTTTTCAAGATATTTCAAATGATTTCTGCGATCAGCAACCATTTTTATCAATCCACGTCGCGAACTGTTGTCTTTCTTGTGTTCTTTCAAATGTCCTGCTAATTCGTCTATCCTTTTACTCAAAATAGCAATCTGCACCTCAGGACTACCGGTATCCTTGTCGTGTAACTGGCTCTTTTTTATAATATTTTGTTTTTTCTTTGTTGTTAACATCGTTTGTAGATAATAGCATAAATTGCTAAAAAACGCAAGAGGTATACAGAATAGACTTAATTGAGCCATTTTTGTGATACAATTATTGTGCGACATTATGACTTCAAATTTAGAACAATTAAAAAGAGAATTTCTTGAACACGTTGAGATTGAGAAAGGAAATAGTTTAAAAACAGTTAATAATTACGACCATTATATAACTCGTTTTTTCGAATTTGCGAAAATTTCTGAGCCAAAAGAAATAACTGACGATAAAATTCGCGAATTTCGTTTGTTTCTCAATCGCCAACCTGGAATGAAAACGCGTGGACAGCAATCCGGAACATTAAAAAAGAATACTCAGAACTATCATCTCATTGCACTTCGTTCATTCCTTAAATATCTTATGAAGCGTGGCATTACTGCCCTCTCTCCCGATCGGATAGATTTAGCAAAGATAAAAGAGCGTTCACTTGATCTGATTTCTTCCGACGAACTTAATCGACTTCTCGATGCACCGCTAACTTTGGCTATTACCGACAAAAAAACTGACGCGCAAAAGAAATTACGGGATAAAGCGATTCTCGAATTGTTCTTTTCGACAGGATTACGTTTGTCTGAGCTCTGTTCCCTTGATAGAGACATTGATTTGTCAAAAGATGAGTTTTCTATTCGCGGAAAAGGAGAAAAAGTCAGAGTTGTTTTCTTATCTGACTCAGCCAAAGTTGCAATTCGTGAGTATTTAAAAGCTCGAAAAGACATGGATGAGCCTTTATTTATTCAATATTCCAGAAATGGTGGAAAAGGTAACCGTCTGACTCCTCGTTCAATAGAGAGAATCGTAAAATATTATGCGATTGTTGCTGGTATATCAAAAAAAGTTACTCCACACATCATTCGCCACTCATTTGCGACTGACTTGCTTTCAAATGGAGCAGATATTCGCTCTGTTCAGATGATGCTAGGACATGCAAATATCGCTACGACACAAATATATACGCATATTACCGACAAACAACTCCGTGACGTGCACAAAAAGTTTCATAGTAAGTAAAGTTACGCAGGATTATTCAAATTATTCGCGCTTTACCCAGATTACTGGGCTCCGACGCGACTCATAATTTCAATAACCCTGCTTCACTAAACTTGGTCGGAAACGAAATAGTCTTATCAAAGAGGCTTTTGAGTTTGTCGAAACGAAAACTGAGAAAATTTTTAGCAAAAAATTTTCATACCCTTTGAGAAGAGCTATTTCGTGGACGGCTAAATATTATGATATTATATACCTATGCGAATTATATCTTGGAACACAAATGGACTGCGCGCAACGGTAAAACAAGGATTTTTTATGCCTCTGTTTTCTTTCAATAATCCGGATATTGTTTGTTTTCAGGAAACAAAATGCGAACCGGAACAGCTTGACGAAAAAACAAGAAATCTAAAGGGTTATAATTCATATTTTTCATATTCAAAAGACAAAAAAGGATATAGCGGTGTGGCCATTTATTCAAAAACTATTCTGGAAAAAGTTGAATATGGAATTGGAATTCCAAAATTCGATGATGAAGGAAGAACTCTTGTTGCATATTACAAAGATTTTGTTTTAATCAATTGCTACTTCCCAAACGGCGGACGTGGCCAAGATAGACTTGATTACAAGCTAGAATTTTACGATGAATTTTTGAAATTTATTAATAAATTAAAATCAAGTGGCAAAAATGTAATCTTTTGTGGTGATGTAAATACTGCTCACAAAGAAATTGATCTAGCTCGACCAAAAGAAAACTCTGATACTACTGGTTTCTTGCCAATAGAGCGCGAATGGCTTGATGAAGTTGTAAATAACGGCTGGGTAGATACATTCCGTAACTTATATCCAAACAAAAAAGATATTTACACTTATTGGGACCAAGTTACTCGTGCCCGAGATAGAAATGTCGGCTGGCGCATAGATTACTTCTTTGTAAATCAATCTTTTGTGTCTAAAATAAAAAGTTTTAAAACAATGTCTGACTATTATGGTTCAGACCATTGCCCTATAATGATTGAATTCTAATATTGGCAGTGATATAATATTAAGTCTACTTAAGGTATTGGCCCTTAATGCCGAGTAACGAGGCGTTGGGACACGCCTACAATTGTTCTTTTATAGAATCAAAGAGACCCTTAGGGTAAATATAAAAAGGCCAACGTTTACGTTGGCCTTTTCTTCTTATACCCCATGCTTTTTGTGAAGTTGCTCCACAACCTCTTCTTCTAACTTTTCTTTCTTTTCCTTTCCTCTCTCCCCTAACGTTTTTAACTCTTCGTCACCAAGTACATCAAGAGATTTCACAAGTTCAAGTAAATGCTCTTTTGTATTCTTTGTTGGGTCGTCCAGAACTTCTTCAAGAAGGGCACTGAGTATCCAGCCCATTCTTCTAGATGGTTTCATGTGTAACTCATTTATTAGTATTTCTCCATCAACAGCAAGTTGCCCGACGGATATTGGGTCGTGAAGTACTTCTTCTATCATTGCATGATATTTACGCAGTCTATATGGAGCTTCGGCTTTCTTCATTCCAACTCTGTCGCATTCGCGGACATTCATCAGTTTCCAAATGTGTTCTTTCCCTACTTTCTGAACAATTCTTCGAACAGCGGATAAGGTTATTGTCTCAGTATCGGAGAAAAACATATGATTCCGAACGAGTGAAACAACCAAATCTGTTGTTTTATTGGGGTATTTTAGCCGTTCCATGATTTGTTTCACTATTCTAGCTCCAATAACCTCATGGCCATAGAACGTATACTTCTTTTTGGTTCCAGCTCTGCGGGACCTAGGTTTACCAATATCATGGAATAGGGCTGCAAGGCGAACTTCTAGTGACCATCCTTTATTCCCAGCATGATTTAGAGCTTCAAGGCAATGCATAAATACGTCATATTTGTGTGCTCCACCTTGTTCGCACCTAATTCCCTCCTCAAGTTCTGGGGTTATGTATTTCAAGAGCCTAATTTTTTGAAGAAGAGCAATTCCTTGGGCTCCATTGTGGCTTTCAATTATTTTTGTAAATTCATCGCGAATTCTTTCTTCAGATATGTTTTTAAGTAGTTGTGAGTTATCGGCAATTGCCTGCATTGTGTTGTATTCAATCGCAAAATCAAGCTGGGCCGAGAATCGAACAGCTCTCAACATTCGCAAAGCATCCTCAGTAAATCTATTATTAGCATTTCCAACTGCTCGGATAACCTTGTCCTTTATATCATCTTGTCCTTTATAAAGGTCAACAATTTGTCCTTTATTAGGATTATAAGCCAAGGCATTAATTGTAAAATCTCTTCGTTTAAGGTCATCTTCCAGATTATCACTGAATTTCACTTCTTCCGGATGCCTAAAATCACTATATTTAGCTTCAATTCTATATGGCGTAACTTCAACTATATGATATAGAGTTGTTTCCCGTGTAACCCCTTCATTTGTTTCATGTGTAACCCTTATTCCTTCTTTAGGAATACAAACTCCCACTGTTCCAAAAGTATTTTCGTATATAGCCTTTTCAAACATAGGAATAATTTCATCCGGTTTAGCATTAGTTGTAATATCCCAATCCTTTGGTTCCTTACCCATAATTAGATCACGAACACAGCCACCAACCAGAAAAACCTCAAATCCAGCGTTTTTGAGCGTTTCGGTTACACGTGTAACATAGTTTGGTATTTTTGAGTTATTTATTTTAGGCTTGTTTGCCATAAATTATATTTTGTGCGGGGTAGGAGAATCGGACTCCTGACACTAGTTTGGAAAACTAGAGTTATACCATTTAACTAACCCCGCGATTATTTATAACTCAATTATTATAATATTTATATTGATTAAATGCAATTGAATTGTAGCTTGATAATATAAGATACTTTGTAAACAATGACGAATTGTGTATAATTAAATACAGTTAACGCACCCATAGTGAAATGGATATCATACCTGCCTTCGAAGCAGATGTTCCAGGTTCGAATCCTGGTGGGTGCACAAATTAATGATTTAAAAGTATTTAAATCATTAATTTGTGCAAGCCGGAACGCTATGGCGTGAGGCGGGGTCGCGAGATTTTTCAACAGAAAAATACTTGTGACCACAAATACTAATCTATGTGACTTTTATCCGTCCTTTATCCCCAGTAAAAACCCTTTAAAATCTCAATTATGTGGATAACTCTGTGTGTATTGTTCATAAAAGACATTTGTGAGAGCAATTACTTACCATTTTTTAGTCATCTTTGTCTTTAAAAAGTATTTCATTATAAGGATAAATTGGGTTTTATTAATTTTAGATGAATTTTTGTCCTTTATCCTCTGATAAGTGTTTCACGTGAAACGATAACAGTAGTTACATATGTAACAAAGTAAAATATATGAAAAATTTTACCTCAAATTCTCAAAAAATAGGCGAGCTGGGTGAAGACATAGCATGTAAATTCCTTAATAAACATGGTTTTTCAGTATTGGAAAGAAATTACACTAAAAAATGGGGAGAGATAGATATCATCGCAGAAAAGAAAAACAAAAAATATTTTATAGAAGTAAAATCAAAAAGTGTTTCGGATATTAATTTTGCTTTTTCAAGTGAAATGAATAGGCCGGAAGAAAATATGCATATATGGAAAATGAAAAGATTGAGAAGGGTAGTGGAAACATATCTTATCAGTAAAAGAACGGGGGATATAGAATGGCAATTTGATCTATTGGTTGTGTATTTAGATATTGATAAACGGATTGCTAAGGTAAAAGTTGTGGATAATATAATTTTGTAGTTGTTATATGGATTACCATATAACAACTACGTTCGGACACTAAGCAAATCAATTAGTATTTATTTGCTTATGCTCCTCACTTGTTGTTATAATGTTTATTATGTCATCCCTAGAAAAACCAAAAAATATTTCTAATTCTCCAGAAGAATTGGAAAAAAATATAACAAGAAAAGAGTCCGAAGAAGAGTTTGGACCTACTATTCCGTCTGAAAAGAAGAAGAAAGAAAATAAGGAAAAATTGCAAGAAGAAATAGAAAAGTTAAGACAGTCTTTGGGGATATAGCACACTTCTTTTTTCGGAGCCTTTTATTATGTCGGGGTGCCGGGATTCGAACCCGGAGTCGCCTGTTCCCAAAACAGGAATGTTAGCCGTTACACCACACCCCGATGCAATTTTCTTATAGTATCATATTTTGGAATAATTACAATTTTTGTAACATATTTCCCATTTGAATAAATGTTTTAAATAGTGTATATTATCTAAACATTTGCGGGGTTGGTTTAGTGGTAGAACACGTCCTTGCCAAGGATGAGACAGGAGTCCGATTCTCCTACCCCGCACAATAATTTTATGTCATTCATTTTTATTACACTAACATTTGTTTCAACCTTTCTCGGAGGACTCTTTGGTTTGAAATATAAAGATAAGATGAATTTAATTCTTGGCTTAACTGCAGGAGTTATTCTTGGCGTGGTCGCTTTTGATATTTTTCCAGAAATTACAACAATGGTTGGACGATTGGGAGTTAGTTCAACTAGTCCGATGATTGCTCTCGTTTGTGGATTTTTAATTTTTCATATCGCTGAAAAATTCTTGGTGATACATAACCATGAAGAGCAATATGCCCCTCATACCCATCCAATAATAGGGAAGTTTCAAGCATTAGCTCTCTCTGGGCACTCTTTTCTTGATGGAGTTGGAATTGGACTCGCTTTTCAAATATCCGGAGTCACCGGAATTCTTGTTGCAATAGCAGTTATATCTCATGATTTTGCTGATGGACTCAATACTGTTTCTTTGATGCTTCGTCATCAAAATACAAATAAACAAGCGCTCAAGTTTCTTCTTGTCGACGCAATCGCTCCGGTTCTCGGAGGTCTATCAACATTATTTTTTAGATTATCCGAAAAAACTTTACTTATCTATTTGGGATTCTTTGCCGGATTTCTATTATATATAGGAGTATCAGATATTTTACCGGAAGCCCACAGTAAAAATTCTTCAATGAAAACGGTCTTGATGACTGTACTCGGAGTTTTATTTATTTTTCTAATTACAAGGCTTTTATAAAAATACAGCCGTCCACGAAATAGCTCTTCTCAAAGAGCACGGATATTTTTCTACTGAAAAATTCCTCGTGCTCGCGCCGTCGTGACTCGCAAGTCTCTCCGATAAGACTATTTCGTTTCCGACCTTAGTTTCCTCATTGTTAAGTTTTATAAAAAGAAAAACCACTCATAGATAGAATAGAGTGGTTTCTTTAGATTTAATACTTTTTGAGTAATTAAATTATTTTACAGCTTCCTTTAGAGCTTTTGCTGCTCTGAACTTTGGAACTGTTGTTGCGGCTACTTTAACTTGTTCTCCAGTCTTTGGATTGCGAGCCATTCGGGCTGCACGTGCCTTGACTGAGAAAATTCCAATACCTGCAATTGATACTTCGCCTCCTTTTTTCAAAGTTGCAACGATAGAATCAAATATTACGTTCACAATTTCCTCAGCTTGTACTTTCGTACCACCGAGCTTTTCATGAACTAGTTCTACTAATGCTTGTTTATTCATTATTTTTTTATATATTTTTTACAAAATATACATACTATCTGAATAATGTTTCGACCGTTTGCAAACGATCCCTAATACATAGGTATAATAGTATTATATACCAAGCTAATTTTAAAACAAGTGTTATTTTGCTTTGACAATCCTAGTATATGTTTTAACAAAAATTTAACAAGCTAAAATTACCCTTATTTTTAAAGCTATAATATACAACAAAAAACCCTTTGATTATAAGGGATTATTGACAAATAGACCTAAATATGCTACTATTAAAAAGAATAGGTAATAAAATAATTAGTTTTTTTAAATATAAAAAAGTAAAAAGATGATAAGAACTTCTGAAATTCCGGGAAAAAGTCTGAAAGACAAAAGTAGTTTTATATCTGACCTAATAATTGGATTAAAATCTACGCTAAATGGAACACATACAGAAAAAGAAGAATCAAGTCTCAAGACTATGATTAAAAATGGTAAAAATGTATTACAGGAAATTAATCGTAATCCTAGTGAGATTGGACATGAAGAAATCTAAAACTTTTCGTTAACTAAAAGAAAAACAAAAATCCCACCAAATTAATTTGGTGGGATTTATTTTGTCTAATTTTATCTTGCGTATTCAATAATTCTATTTTCGCGAATCATTGTAACTCTGATTTCACCAGGGTAGGTGAGTTCTTGTTCGATTTTCTTTGCGATATCACGAGCCATTTCCTTTGCTTCCAAATCAGAAACTTTTTCGGGGGTAACAAATATACGTATTTCGCGTCCCGCTGATAGAGCGTATGATTTTTCTACGCCTTCAAATGTCTTTGTAAGAGCTTCAAGGTCTTGTAAACGCTTGATATAATTCTCTACACTGTCACGTCGTGCGCCTGGTCGTCCACCTGATATATGGTCGGCAGTTTGAACTATAACTGCTTCTAGGGATTCATGAGGAGTATCGTCATGGTGACTCTTCATTGCTGTAATAATGCGTGGGTCTGCACCGAATTTCTGTAATATTCTGATACCTATATCTATATGTGTACCTTGAACTTCGTGGTCGAGTGCTTTACCAATGTCGTGAACGAGTGCTCCAGCTTTTGCGATTTGAACGTCAGCACCAAGCTCTTCAGCGAGCATTCCGGCAATGTGTGCCATCTCTATTGAGTGTTGCAAAACATTTTGTCCATATGAAGTTCTGAAATATAGACGGCCAACGATTGCACTAATTCTTGGGTCAAGATTAAATATTCCACATTCGTAAACTGCTTGGTCGCCTTTATCTTTTATTATTTTATTTATATCTTCTTGTGCTTTGGCAACAACTTCTTCAATCTTTGCAGGCTGAATTCGTCCATCAAGGATTAAGTTCTCAAGTGCAAGTCTTGCGACTTGTCGGCGAACCGGATCAAATGATGAGATAACAATAGCACCTGGAGTTTCATCAATAATGAGCTCAACACCTGAAGTTTTCTCAAATGCGCGGATATTACGGCCTTCTTTACCGATTATCTTACCTTTAATATCGTCGTTTGGAATGTTGACTGAAGTAGTCATCATTTCACTTGCTGTTGATGAAGCAAGACGATTGATACTTGTGGCAAGAATATCTTTTGCGCGACGGTCGAGCTTCTCGGCATTCAAACTTTCCATCTTTTGCATTCTAACAACCAAATCTTCTTCGTATTTTGTTTCAATATTCTTAAATAATATTTCTTTTGCATCATCAAGCGATAGGTGAGTGATTTTTTCAAGCTCTTTATCTTTCTCGGCTTCCATATTGTCGACACGCTCTTTTACTTTCTTTACTTCCTCAATTTTAACTTTAATCTTTTCAACCTCCTTATCTATTTCTGTTTGACGAGCATCCAAAAGCTCGTCCTTTTTGATGAGACGATTCTCTGTGTGTTTCCACTCTTCTTCCTTCAACTTCACCTCCTTATTTACTTCATTTAGATGAGCTTCTCCCTTTTTCTTGGCTTCATCTACAACCTTTTGAGCATCTTCTTTTGCACCCAACATTATTTGCTTGATTTCAAGTTCCATAGAACCCTTCTTCCCAAGCGAAATAACGAGGCGCAAGTAATACCCAACACCGACTCCTATCACTAGAGCTGCGACTGATATGATTATTATTGTTAAATTCATAGCGACTTTTTTGTCGCTTTTAAACACAGTATAAAGTCCTTATTTTATAAAGGATTATGGGCGAACAAGTATGATTGATTTAGAACGGAATTCTGTCGTTAGAGCGTAGTTCATAAAAATAATAGATGTCGTGACTGCATTAAAAAAGCGAACATTTCAATAAAACTTTTAAATTTCGATACTCTTATAATACTCCAAAAACAGATTTCTGTCTAGTGTACAAAAAATCCCACAGATTTAGTCTGTGAGATTTTTTGTAAGGATAATTTATTTATCGCTCTTTTGTTTTATAATGATTTCGTCGATAATGCCGTACTTTTTGGCTTCGTCGCTTGTCATCCAGTAGTCACGGTCTGAGTCTTTTTCAACTTGGTCTATTTTTTTGTTTGTACTTTGAGCTAAAATCTTGTTCAAAGTGTCTTTTGTTCTAAGAATGTGTTTAGCATTGATTGCAATATCGGAAGCTTGTCCTTCAGTGCCTCCCATAACTTGGTGAATCATCACTTCAGAGTTTGGAAGCGAAAATCTTTTACCTTTCTTTCCAGAAGCCAAGATAAGTGCACCCATCGATGCGGCGATTCCGACGCAAATAGTTGAAACATCACTCTTAATGAAATTCATCGTGTCTATGATTGCAAGTCCTGCAGTAACCGAACCACCAGGGGAGTTAATATAAAGATATACATCTTTCTTTGAATCTGTATGGTCGAGATAAAGAAGCTGTGCAATTATCAAGTTTGCTGTGTAGTCATCGATTGGACCACCAAGGAAAATAATACGCTCATTTAAGAGGCGAGAGTATATGTCATACGCTCTTTCGCCAAATTGTGATTTTTCTATAACTGTTGGTATTAACATAATGGATTAGGTTCTAGTCGCTAGGTTCTAGCAACCAGTGAAATTAATTTATAACGAGTCTATAATAGCATATTAAAGATTGATTTAAAATGAATACAAAAGTGGGGTTCGGCGTAGCCGAACCCCACTTTTTGTGGCTATTTTATTGCTCCTCTAAGAATTTAAATACTTTTTCATTCTCCAGCATTTGTTCCACATAAGCACGAGCGCGAGTGGCATCGGCATCTTTATACATCGTGGTAATCTGTGTAACTTCCTTTTCAATTTCTTTTTCTTCTGGTTTCAAATTTTCTTTTTCGGAGATAGAGTGAATAATCATTTGAAGTTTTGCTCGTTTTAAACCATCTAGTCTGTACTCTTTTCGCAAATCTTCTTCAGTTTTATTTATTTGCTTAAGATAATCCTCAACTTTTAATCCAGCATTTGTAACATCTCCCTCCAAACGATACATTATTTTGTCTATTTCACTCTGAATCAAAATTTCAGGAATTTCTCCTTCCGTCTGTTTTACAATCTCTTCAACGATTGAGAGACGAAGTTTATCTTTTAGTTCTGTTTCTTTTTCTGTTTTCAAATTGCTTTTAATTTTTTCTTTAAAAGCTTCGGTATTTTCAAATTTACCGAAACTTTTTGCAAACTCATCATCAAATACCGGATATTCACTCTCAGGAATTTCGGCGTGAGCTTTTTTGTGTTCTTCTTCGCTTTCTCCTTCTTTGTGTTCGTGTTTTCCGCTAGCTTGTTCGGCACGCATTTTACGAAGTTCGTGAATTAATCCTTCGATATCTTTGTCCTCAACTACAATTTCTTTTTTAAATTCTTCTTTTTTGTTTTCTGTGCTAGCAATCTTTTTATAATCAGGAAGTTTCATTTCCGGAAGCACTGCAGTGACAATCTTGAATCCCAAATCCGAACCTCTTCCGATTTTAGTAATTGCAATTTCAGGACGGCCAATGGCATCTATCTTATTTTCTTCAAGAATTTTCATGTAATTATCCATTAATGCCAATTCAGCCATTTGTTCAAGTAGTTCCATCTCTGCCACATTGCCTTTTACAATATCAACCGGTGCTTTGCCTTTACGAAAACCTGGGAGTTCTAGTCTCTCACCAATTTTCTCAAGTGCCTTGTCTTCATACTTTTCAAACAATTCCTTTTCTAGGACTCCTTCAATTTCCACTTCGCTTTTATCTAATTTATTTATTTTAATTTCCATAATATTTCTATCTTATATGGCTAGGGGGTTTTTGTCAAAAAGTGGTAGAATGATGGCATTACAATTATTTTATACTAATAATATAGAAAAAATTAAATGAACAATTTTATTAAAAAATTATCACAAAGAGAGCTTGGTTTTATTTATTTGTTTTTGGGGTTGATTATACATTATTTATCAGTAATTTTTCCTTTGGTTGAAAAAGTAATCGAAAAAATGAGTTATGGTTCTGCCTTTGCTTCTCTCTTTGTTTTATCTGTGTTAGGTATTTTAAAATTGTTTTTAATTGTTACTGGTTTAATTAAAATTTTTTCAAAGACTAAAAAAGAAGATGTTAACATAGAACAAAATTTACCAAATATTAAAGAAATAAAATTTAAAAGTATTGCATGGGTAGTAACTGGAATACTGTTGCCTATATTGTCATTGTTAATAGTAATAATTCCTCACTGTGAAACAGAGGAATGTAAATGGGGCTCACTTTTACTGGGCGTACCGTTTGTTTTGTTATTTTTTGTCATAGGCACAGTATTTATTATTATTGGTATTGTTAAATTAAATAAATATTTTAAATATAAAAAATTACAGCAAGTTGTTTCAGAAGAAATTAAATAATTAAATATTTAATTAAAAAATCCCTCGAATGAGGGATTTTTTAATTTGTTTTTATTTAAACCAAATTGTAACCAATATAGGAACGATGATGAGAGCAATGATGTTCAAGATTTTAATCATTGGGTTGATTGCAGGACCGGCTGTGTCTTTGTAAGGGTCACCAACTGTATCTCCTGTAACTGCGGCCTTGTGAGCGTCACTACCTTTACCACCAAAGTTTCCAAGTTCAATATATTTCTTTGCGTTGTCCCATGCACCGCCACCTGATGTCATTGAGATAGCCAAGAATATTCCCGTAACGATTGAACCGACAAGTACACCACCGAGAGCTTCAGGACCAAGAATGAATCCAACAAAAATCGGAGTAAGAACCGGAATAAGTGCTGGGGTAATCATTTGCTTGATAGCACCGGTTGTAACGATATCTACGCAAGTTGCGTAATCCGGTTTGCCTTCGCCTGTCATTATTCCTTTTATTTCGCGGAATTGTCGGCGAACTTCTTCAACAACTTTTCCTGCAGCTTTTCCAACGGCTTCCATACAAAGTGCGCCGAAGTAGTAAGGAAGTAAACCACCAATCAAAAGTCCAGCGATGACGAGAGGATTTCCTAAATCAAAATTTAATTTATGTCCGACGTTTGCGAACTCTTGTGTGTAAGATGAGAAGAGAACAAGAGCAGCGAGTCCTGCCGAACCAATTGCGTAACCTTTTGTAACTGCCTTTGTTGTATTTCCAACTGCATCGAGTGGGTCAGTAACAGCGCGAACACTTTCCGGAAGATTTGCCATTTCAGCAATACCACCGGCATTGTCTGTAATAGGACCGAATGAATCGATTGCCACGATAATACCTGTGAGGGAAAGCATAGACATTGCAGCGACTGCAACTCCATACAAATGTCCGAAATAATACGATGCCAAAATTCCTCCAACGATTGAAAGAAGAGGAAGGGCAGTAGACTTCATTGAAATTGCCAAACCTTGAATTACATTTGTTCCGTGTCCAGAGAGAGATGCTTTTGCAATAGACTGCACAGGATTATGTTTTGTTGAAGTGTAATATTCTGTAATGACAATAATGAGAGCTGTGACAATTATTCCGACGAGAGCACTCATATATAATGCGCCGACTGAATAAGTGGATTGTCCTGCCATCAACCATTTTGTAATAGGGTAGAAAGCAATCGCAGAAAGAATTGCCGAAACAGCAAGCCCTTTGTAAAGTGCACCCATTATATTTTTATTCTTACCAAGTTTTACAAACCATGTTCCGATAATTGTTGAAAGTATTGAAACTCCACCAATTGCGAGAGGATAAATAATTGCGTTATCAAAATTTGAAAATACCAATGAACCGAGAAGCATAGTTGCGACAGAAGTCACAGCGTAAGTTTCAAATAAGTCAGCGGCCATACCTGCACAGTCTCCGACATTGTCTCCGACATTGTCGGCGATAACTGCGGGATTGCGAGGGTCATCTTCCGGAATTCCGGCTTCAACTTTTCCGACGAGGTCGGCACCGACATCGGCAGCTTTTGTAAATATTCCACCACCAAGTCTTGCGAAAACTGAAATCAAACTTGCTCCGAATGAAAGTCCAATGAGAGAACGGACTGCACCGGCTCCGGCGATTTTAGTTGCGATAACATAAAATAAAGTGACTCCCAAAAGTGCAAGCCCTACAACTAGAAGACCGGTAACACTTCCGCCTTTGAATGCTAAGCCAAGTGCTTCTTTTAATCCTTTCTTTGCTTCTTCTGTCGTGCGGACATTTGCACGAACAGAAACGTTCATACCTATGTATCCTGCAAGTGCCGAAAGAATTGCACCAACCAAGAAACTAATTGCCATCATCCAGCCGAGCATTGGAACGAAACCAATAACTAAAAATAATACGAGAGCAATGACACCGATAGTTTTATATTGGCGATTGAGGTATGCTTTTGCACCTTGCTGAATTGCGGCGGCAATCTCTTGCATCTTTGCATCACCGGAACTTTTACTCATTACGAGTTTAATCAAAAACAAACCGTAAACAATTGCGATAACCGAAGAAACGAGAGCAAAAATAATAAATGGATTCATATATTTATTTTTTACTAGCGACTGCTAGTTAATTTGATTAATAATTTTTTATAAAATAATAGGTCGGGTTTGAAATAGCTCTTCTCGGAGAGCACGGATATTTTCCTGCTGGAAAATTCCTCGTGCTCGGCTCGACAGCCTCCCAAGTCTCTCCGATAAGACTATTTCAAACCCTCCCAAAAATTAATTTCAAAAAACGTACACACATTTTATTCTTCTGTACCATCATCAACGATACCATCATCCAAGTTTTCTTTAACTTCAACATTTTCTTTTTCTGCGATTGGTTCAGTACCTTTTATATCTATTCTCCAGCCGGTAAGCTTTGCGGCGAGGCGAACATTTTGTCCACCTTTACCGATAGCGAGAGATAACTGGTCAGCGGCAACTTCAAGAATTGCTTTATGCTCTTCATCAATAACTTTGATACTAAGTACATTTGCCGGGGAGATTGCACTTGCTATGTAAGTTTCAGGATCCGGAGACCAAGGAATGATATCTATTTTTTCACCGTTTAATTCACTCATAACAGTTGTGACGCGAACTCCTTTTTGCCCGACACACGAACCGACTGGGTCGACGTGTTCATCATTTGAAAATACTGCAATCTTTGAACGACTTCCTGCTTCACGCGCGATTGATTTTATCTCAACGACACCCGATGCGATTTCCGGAGCTTCCATTGCAAATAATCCCTCAATTAATTCAGGATGAGTGCGAGAAAGTTTAAGATTTACTCCGCGTGGAGTTTCTTCCACTTGATACAAGTATGCGCGGATTCTTTCGCCACGGCGATAAAATTCTCCGGGGATTTGTTCTTCAGGTAAAATTATTCCAGTTGCGCGATTGAAATCGATATAAACAATTCCGCGTTCAACTTTTGAAACGAAACCATTTATAATTTCTCCTTCTTTGGTTCCGTATTCATCGATAATAGCCCCACGTTCTGCTTCGCGGATTTTTTGGATAATAACTTGCTTTGCTGTTTGCGCAGCGATGCGTCCGTAATCTTCTTTTGTGTCGAGAGGGAAAACTAATTCTTCTCCGGGAGCTACTCCACTTTTTATTTTTTTAGCGTCTGCGATTAAAATGTGATGTTCTTCGTTGAAGCGAACTCTTTCATCATCTTCGGCAATTTCCTCCTCCTCTTCATCTTCGGGTGTCATTCGCACGAGTGTATCATCAACAACAATTTTGATTTGATAGAATTCCATTTTACCGGAATCGATATCAATCTTCGCTCTGATAATCTGACCTTTTTTACCGTAATCTTTTTTATAAGCGGCGGCGAGAGCTTGCTCGATAGCATCAATAATTTTCTCTCGAGGAATTTTTCTTTCTTGCTCGAGTTGCTCAAGAGCCGACTTCATTGTTTTTAAATCTAACATGTGAATTAATTACGAATTACTAATTACGAATTAATAATTAGAATTCGTTTTTTATTAAATTTTCCTTACTATTAAATTGTTTTTTGGAAATAGCCTTTTGGGCATTTTTCTAAAAATAAAAGTCCGGTTTCGAGACGGACTTACACAAAGTATGCTACCCCAATTATATTGATTAGTCAATATATATAGTCTCAATAAGCCAGATTTTTCATCAATTCCTCATTTTTGGGCGATTTTTCGCCATATTTATGCTAAAATAGCGTTTAAGGGCTTGTTTTATTCACTAAAACCTCAAAATCGACCTGTGGATAAACAGTGGATAACCCCTTGACAGAAGTCAATATTAGTCAGATAATGAAAATAAAGATACTTATATAAGTACTTTATAATATAAATATATATAGTCATGAAAAAGTCAGTAAATGTTTTCAAATGGGGGCTTTTTCTTTTCCTAGTGTTAGCAGTGATGTTGATTTCTAGATGTGTAAAAGACCCTACTTATGATTCTACATACACCATCACAGCAACTTCGGTTGGTATTGGTGGTATTGTCAGCCCTTCAACATTACAAGTGGCAAAGGGGGAAAGTGCATCAGTAACATTGAAACCAGACTCTGGTTACGATGTTGATGTTGTAAAAGTCGATGGAAACATCGAACCTATCCCTACCAATCTCATATACACTTTCACTGAAGTTATTGCCAAACATGAGTTGGTGGTAACATTTAAGAAAGCTGTAGTCGTAACTCACAATGTTGAAGTTCTTCCTACCACTGGTGGTTCTGTTACTCCTTCTGGAATAACACAAATAGCCGATGGACTTGGTATTAACTTTACCTTTACTCCAGATCATGGTTTTGCACCAGATTCAATCGTTGTTAACGGAAAAAGTTTTCCTTTAACCGGGAATACCTATACTCTCTCTAGCATTACTTCAGATACTAAAGTTCAGGTGGTGTTTAAGAAGACTTTGTCATGGTATTTAATGCAAGTAACCTGGAAACAGGATTCAATTGCTATCCGTAGAAGTGATGGATTAACCTGGGATCATTATTTACTATGGGGAAAAGCTGGTGAACATCAAAATACTATTTCATATTTACCAACAGGTAGAATTGCTGCTTATGTAGATGGTAAATACGTTGGTGATAGTACTTGGAAAATTGACGAAACTGTCAAACCAGCTACTCTTAATGTTGGAGGGTTTGTGTATAACATTGATAAGTTAGATAGTAAAAATTTAATTTTATCTAATTATAGTGTACCTACATATAATCCTAATGACGGAACGTGGTCAAATGATGGTGCTGACATCTGGACATATTCTCCTCTTTAGAGTAATAAATGAGAATATAATTATTAAAAGCCGTTATCGTTCTGCGATAACGGTTTTTTTATTTACCCTACTCTTGACATTTCACAAAAAGAGTTAGATAATACAACAAAATAATGTAACTTACTAAAAAACAAATAATCATGAAAAGAATTGTCTTTTTTCTAGTTATCCCACTAGTAGCAGGATTTGTATCTTGTAAAAAGGAGGATGCTCCTGTGATTAAATACATAATCGAAACCATATCTGGTTCCGGTGGTACTGTTAATCCTTTAGGTAAAATAGAAGTTATTCAAGGAGATAGTTTAGCGGTCACATTGAAACCAGACTCTGGTTATGATGTTGATGTTGTAAAAGTCGATGGAAACATCGAACCTATCCCTACCAATCTTATATACAATTTCTCTGAAGTTATCGCCAACCACAAGTTGGAAGTAACATTTAAGAAAACTGTAGTAGATGTAAAATACAATGTTGATGTTACTTTTGGTTCAGGTGGAACAGTTAGTCCAAATGGGTCATTACAAATATCAAACGGATTAGGTGTTAACTTTACCTTTACTCCAGATCCTGGTTTTGCACCAGATTCAATCGTTGTTAACGGAAAAAGTTCTCCTTTAACTGGGAATACCTATACTCTTTCTAACATTACTGAGGATACTAAAGTTCAGGTGGTGTTTACAAAGACTAATTTATGGTACTTGATACAGGGACCATGGAAAATGTCAAAGCTTGAAGAAAGAAATATAGGTACTATTGATTGGTACAATCAAACATTCAGTTACGAGAAAACCCTTTTTGTGTTAATGACTTATGATGCTCAATACAAATATAAAGTTATTAATCCACAAGGAGGAAATGTTGTCGGGGATGGGCCGTATACGATTACTGCAGATTCTTTGATCTGGGGTCAACCCATGGGTCAGTATCGTGCTGATGGTATAAGGAATAAAATCATCTTACTAAATGATAACATCCTTGAACTCAAATATGTATCAAAGTTCTATGATCAAAACGGTACATATGTGCCTTCTCGTAACATAGAATTTCAAGCAACTTATATTCACTAAAAATTGTGAGTAATTAATAAAAACCGTTATCGTTCTACGATAACGGTTTTTTTATTTATCTTGACTGTTAATAACTTTTTATTGTGAATATTATTTATGTTATA
>Ga0182027_10003493_pt1 | contig 24849 bp, 19 predicted proteins | sample 712E1DmetaG_FD_121300 | JGI IMG/M metagenome (GOLD analysis project Ga0182027, IMG submission 121300) | Permafrost microbial communities from Stordalen Mire, Sweden - 712E1D metaG (Illumina Assembly) | ecosystem: Environmental > Terrestrial > Soil > Wetlands > Permafrost | place: Sweden... | reverse complement strand
TGAAAGGATAAAGGCCATAGTCAAGCGGGCCCTGGAAAGTAAAAAACTGAGTGAGCGTCTCGTAATAGCAATTTCTGAAGATTCATCAGAGTTTCAGCTTGAAAATAGTCTGATAGGTTCAACAAAGGCAATGAAGGAAATTTTCAAGAAGATCGGAAAGATTTCTTCCACAAGAGTAAATGTTTTAATACAGGGAGACAGTGGTACAGGGAAGGAGTTAATAACAAAAATTATTCACTATTCAGGCGTTACAAAGGACCAACCTTTTATAGCAGTTAATTGTACGGCACTTTCAGAAACACTTCTTGAAAGTGAATTGTTCGGACATGAAAAAGGGTCTTTTACCGGGGCTATTAGAGAGAAGAAAGGGAAATTTGAACTTGCTGAAGATGGGACTATTTTCCTCGATGAGATATCTGAAATATCGCCAAACCTGCAAGTGAAACTTTTGCGTGTTTTACAGGAAAGGGAATTTGAAAGAGTTGGAGGAGAAATGCCGATCCCAATGAAGGCCCGTGTTGTTGCTGCAAGCAACAAAAACCTTCTTGAACTGGTAAAATTAGGGAAGTTTCGTGAAGATTTATTTTACAGGCTTAATGTATTTAATATTGAATTGCCCCCATTAAGAGAGAGAAAAGAAGACATTCCTAAACTTGTTGCTCATTTTATGAAACAGATTAATAAGGAACTTCATAAGAATGTATGGAAAATCCCTTATGATGTAATGGAATTACTTCAAAACCATGAATGGGTTGGAAATGTAAGGGAATTGGAAAATACATTACTTCAGGCAGTAGTCCTTGCAAAAGGCGATGTATTGGAAAAAGAATATATCCTTTTGAAGAAGAATGAATATGCTCAGGCAGAAGAAATTAATCAAAAACAATTAAGCCTTGCTGATATTGAAAAGTCACATATAAAACTTATACTCGATGAAGTCGACTGGGACAAACAGGAAGCAGCAAAAATATTGGGGATTGCTAAGACTACACTATATAATAAAATAGAAACATACGGTTTAGCTGAAAAAAAATAAATATTAATCGATTTTTTTACCCGGTTCAAAAATTGTATTATATAAGTCCTTCAAATACAATTATTGAACTATTGCACCCATCATAATAACCTAAAGTCAATAAAAACAACTACTTCCCGGGGAGCTTACTACTGGCATTCTAATTGAACTACCAAATGGAAACTGAAGACCAAATGATAGATCAATTTGAAATAAGCGAATCATTAACCGGACTGGTAATTTTTGAAATTTCCAGAAAAGAATTTTGTGCTAATATAAAAGATGTTTCAGCCATTGTTAACCCACGTGACTTGCCTCAAAGTAAGCGATTGGAGAATGACGACATAGCTATAAAAGTAAATGAATTAAATGTCCATATGATAGATCTTCATAAGATTTTCGATATAAAACAGATCCAGGTTACAAAAGACGAAAGAATAATTTTAGTAGAAATAGAAGAGAAAATATTTGGTTTTTATGTTGAAAAAGTCAAAGAGATTTTAACAATGAGCAAAGGGTTTCGGAGTAAAATCATTTTTTCTCCGAATAATGAAAATCAATATTTGCTCGGGAAACTAAATTATGGTACCAGACAACTTTTTATGCCGGACTTCAGCAAAATAGCAATGGAGGTTTTGTGATAAATATAAAATCCATCTCTGGTTTAATAGTATTATGAAAACTGCATTAAAGGGCGCTCATAAAATCAGGATATATACTTCTTCATCTGATTTATTAAAACTACTTGTTTCAATCGTGTTTACTGCGTTGATGTCATTTAGTTTTAATAGAATTTCCCAATATGGTAATTACTTCCTCTTTTATGGTTTCGGAATAATCTTTTTGTTTTATTTTATAAAACGGGAATTGTCAAAATCCCGAGTGGTTCGTAGATATAGCAAACAGAATAAAAATCTTCTAATTGTTGGAAACGGTAAACCTGGAAGAGACATTGCTACTAAAATTTTGCATGAAAATGGGACAGGATTTAATCTTGTCGGGATAATATGTGATGAAAATAATTTCGAGAGTGACTTAAAACAGTTAATGGTGAAAGACGAAATAGATGAAATTCTGATATCGATTGAAAATGATAATTATAAAGAAGTTTTTGAAGCTATAGATATATGCGGGAAATATGGGTTAACCGTTAAACTATGTTCAAAGCTTTTCACAATCATACACAGTAAAATTCAAACAGAAAACTTTTATGGCATATCTGTAATGGATGTTACAATCCATAAACATGTAAAATATTATAACACGTTAAAGAGATTGATTGATATAGGTATTGCAGTGGCAGCATTAATAATCTTAAGTCCCCTGATATTAACAATTGCAATTATTATCAAACTTAGTTCTAAAGGTCCGATTATATATAGTCAGAAAAGAGTAGGACTCCATGGCCGCTTGTTCAATTTTTATAAATTCAGATCAATGTATACAAATGACGGAGAAGATGAAAAGCGGAAAGCAATGATGCTTGAATTCATGGTAAACAATAAGGCATGTAAAATAATTGATGAAAACAGAATAACTGCTGTAGGTAGATTGATTAGGAAAACTTCATTAGATGAATTACCTCAACTATACAATGTTATCCGAGGCGATATGAGTATAGTTGGTCCCAGACCATGTCTCTGGTATGAATTTGAGCATTATGCTGACTGGCAGAAGAGAAGAGCAAATGCGATACCTGGCTGTACTGGAATTTGGCAGGTCAGCGGCCGGAGTAATGTATCCTTTAACGATTCGATTATACTGGATTTGTATTATCTGATGAAAATGTCTCCTGTGTATGATATTAAATTAATACTAAAGACAATTCCTGTTATGTTGTTTTCACGAGGAGGGAAGTAACAAGTAAGAGATATGAGTATGGAATTAATGGAAATTGTGACATGTTCGGTTGAAATTTTTTCTTTTGTATCATTTATCATTGTGGTGTTTTCCTGGTTGTTATTCAAATTAAAGAGGAAAGAAGTTAAACCACAGATTGATCCAATAATGATAATATACTGCATAGAAACATGGAATCCGGAATATATTATGAGAAAAAGATTAAGTGAAAGATTTGTTCTGATAAATAAGAATTATGGAGAATATTAAATTGAAAAATGGAGGACTAAAATGAAGATAGGTGTTGTAGGATTAGGATATTGGGGGCCCAATCTGATAAGAAATTTTGTTGCAAATAAAAAAATAACAAAAGTAATAGGTTGTGATAAAAGAGTAGATAGACTGGATTTTATAAAAAGTAAATTTCCCGAAATAGAATTAACTGATGATTATCAGGCATTGTTAGACAGTGATGTAGATGCAATTGCTATTGCAACACCTGTAAGGACACATTACTGGTTCGGAAGAAGAGCTCTTGAATCCGGAAAACATATATGGATGGAAAAGCCTTTTACAGCTAGTTCACAGCAAGCACAGGAATTGGCTGAAATTGCAGCAGCAGGTAATCTGAAAATATTTGTAGATCATACATTTATTTATACCGGGGCAGTTAAGAAAATAAAAGAGCTGGTTTCGTCCGGTGAACTGGGAGACATTATTTATTTCGATTCTGTGAGGATAAACCTCGGTTTGTTTCAGCATGACTGTAATGTGATCTGGGACCTAGCTCCACATGATCTGTCTATAATGAATTATATTCTTCCTGAAAAGAAGGTATCTGCAGTTACAGCAGTTGGGATATCAAATTATTATGATCAGGAAAATCTAGCCCAGCTTTCTGTTCATTTTAATGATTCAACTTGTTTCGCGCATTTTCATGTGAACTGGACATCTCCTGTTAAAATAAGGAGAATAATGATAGCCGGTAAGAAAAAGATGCTTGTATATGATGATATGGAAAATTCTGAAAAAATAAAAGTTTATGACAGCAGTATTCATATGAATTCGACTGAAGATATCCATTCTGCTTTAGTCCAGTATAGGACAGGTGATATGTATTCACCAAAAATAGAACAAACCGAGGCACTGAGTGAGGGAGTTGATGAGTTTATTAGTGCCATAAATGAGGATAGACAACCATTGACCGGTGCATCTGAAGGTCTTGAAGTTGTAAGGATACTGGAGGCCACTGATAAGTCAATTAAAAATAAAGGAACATATGTTGAATTGAAAGAAGTTATTAAATCAGATAATCCTATGAATGCTACTTCAGGCCTTCATATGTTCGGATCAGAAAAAGTGAAGAGAAATAAACTCTCCTCGTCTGAGTTAGAAAAGGCTGTAGGATACTAAATGAAAATCATATTTGTTTTTATTTCTTTTATGATAATATCCGGGGCAAATCTTTTGGCTCAGCAGATCAGACCGGGCGATGGAATTAGATTGATATTCTTTAATAATTCCGAGTCGATATCGGGGGATTATTATGTTCATGATGACGGTTTTATTCAATTGCCATTTCTTGGATTGGTTAATACCACAAAAAGGGATTTCAAATTTATAGAAAATGATATTAAAGCAGGGTATGATTCATTATATAAAAATCCCGAAATTACAATACAACCCCTTTTTCGAATTAATGTATTGGGAGAAGTACAAAAACCAGGTCTTTTCTTTGTAACCGGGGTTGAAACGCTTTCATCTGTGATTGCCCTTGCAGGAGGCGAAACTACCGATGCCGATCTTTCAGGTTTAACAATTATAAGGGGAGAAAAGGAAATTGGAGTTCAGGGAGATGAACTTCTTAAAAACGGGAGTACTGTAAAAGATATGGGATTAGTTTCGGGTGACCGGATTTATGTACCTCGCGGATGGTGGGTCTCAGCAAGAAATACGGCCATTATAGTTTCAGGTTTAGCGGTCATTGTGACCTTAGTTGGAATATTTATTAAAAAGCCTTAGATAGGGAATAATGTCAGAAAATAATATTGTACCATATAGCAATAATGGTTTTAAAAATGAACCTGATCTTGGCAGGTTGTTTCAGATCCTTAAAAGGAGGAAATACATATTACTTATTTCAGTGGTTGTGTTTTTATCATTTGGTGTGGTTTTAAATTCAGTGCTTAAACCATATTATGTAGCATCAGTTCTTCTGAAGAAAGATAAACCTGATAAAAAGGGAGACAACAAAGATGAAATGACGGAGCTTATAAACCTTCAATCAGATGATGAGATTGAAACTGAGATTGAGTTGGTAAAAACATGGGAGGTTTTAGACAAAGTAATAAAGGATCTTAACCTTTTCTTTAACATTAATTATATAGTTACTCCGGACAAGCAGAAAGAGTTAGTGGAGCTTAATTATGTTGATTACCAAAGGAAGTTTTCGCCTGATACAATTGGTACAAGTATTTATCCTGCATTTTCGGATATAAAAGTAAAAGTCAACAATAAGCAGTTGAAATATTTTGTAGAAAAGAAGGCAGATGGATATGACTTATATAATGCAGAAACCAATTCTTTCATTACTTCTTCACTGGCAGGCAATTTTGAATCAGATTTCATTGATTTCCAAATTTGGTGGAATGCCCAGCCTGGCAGCAAGGTTTATTTTACGTCTGATAGTTATTTTAAGACAATTACAAATCTCAGTAACAGTATAGCTATAGATCAGCAGGCAAAGACATCGTTATTTGAAATTACAGTAAAAAGACCCTCATCCTGGTCCGCACAACTTATTGCCAACACAGTAGCACAGAAATTCAGAGAAACCAGAATTGATCAGCAAAAACAGACAATAAAGTATTCGTTTAATTTTATAGAAAAGAACCTTCAGGATTTCCAGAATAAACTAAAGGAAGCTGAAGATAATCTGACTCAGTACAAATCTTCCAATCAAATAATGGATCTTGAAGGTACTTCCCAGGACGTAATAAAATTTTTAAGTGAGATAGAAGCAGATAAAATGAAAACGGATCTGGACTTAACGGAATACCAGAATAAAAATGATAAGATGTCAGACGAAATCAAATCAAGGGGTTATTTTGACCAAACATATCTCACCCCATCAGGCGCTGATCAATCCCAGTCCCCCTTTTCCCAGTTATTAAAGCAATTAAATGATCTTGAATTAAAACGTCTTGACCTGTTGCAGAAGAGAACTGAAAACCATCCGGATGTAGTAAATGTAGATGAGCAGATCAGAAAAGTAAAGCAGGATCTTTCAGCATATAACCAGAACACGGTTACATCTTACAATATATTAATAAATTCACTTGATAAGAAGAAAGAAAAACTTAATGAACTGGAAAGGAAATATCAGGGTAAGCTACAAGTGCTTCCTTCAAAGGAGAACAAGTTAGCAAGTCTTGTAATGCAGAGGGATGTGTATTCAAAGATGTATACACTTATGCTTGATAAAAGGGAGGAAATGCGGCTTGCGGAACTTTCCAAACTTCAGGATATAATTATTGTTGATGCAGCTCATGAACCAACAGAAGCATCTTCCCCGAAAAAGACTTTTAATATTGCAGCTTGTTTGTTATTAGGAATAATTTTTGGTTTTATGGCAATCATTGCCGTTGAATTAAAGAACAGGAAGTTATTAAATCTTGATGATATTGAGGATGAATTAAGGTTCCCTATTTATGCAATTATTCCGAATTATACTAAAAAATTAACCAGACAGATTGATAACTCCCGAAATATTGAGAACAGATTTGTAACGCTGATGAACGACCAAGATGGTTTTAAAGAATCATACAGAGTTTTGAAAAACCGGCTTTCAGAAGCATTACAGAACAAATCAAAAGTTGTAATGTTTACAAGCTTTGAGGAAAATACAGGTAAAACTACAGTAGTAATAAATCTTGCACTTTCTTATGCTCAGGCGAATAAAAAAGTTTTATTAATTGATTGCGATTTAAGGAAAGGTTCCCTTTCAAGAATATTTGATTTGCATAAGGAATCTCCCGGACTTATATCATATCTAAGAGGGAAATCGAAACTTCCCTATATATATAATAAGGGATTAAAATCACTTTTTATTCTCCCATCCGGAGGAATTGATGATGATTCAAGCGATCTTTTGGGTTCCGAAAGAATGCAAGAGTTGTTCAATTACCTTAACAGTTTCGATTTTGATTATATAATAATTGATACACCTCCGGTCACGCGTGTAGTTGACACTTTAGTACTTGGTAAGATTATTAAGGATGCTGTACTTGTTCTCAGGCCAGAACATACTTTTAAAGAAAGTGTAAAATGGGGGTTACAGGAATTAGAACAGTCTCAAATAAATATTCTTGGGACAGTATTAAATGCAGGAGAGATAGAAAAGTCAATATTTAAAAACCGGTACGGATATGGCTATGGTTATAAATATGGCTATACTGACGGTAAACAAAAATTATTAAAAGAATAGTAATAATGCCGCATAAGGAGGGTACAAAAAATGAATAAGGGTTATTATTATTTAAAACCTCTTATACCAAGAAGTCTTCAGTTATTTGCAAGAAGGGAAAGGATTAAAAGAAAGTATCCCAATTGCAGCACTATATGGCCCATCAACGAAATTACCTCGGCAAAGCCAGAAGGATGGAAGGGATGGCCTGATGGAAAAAAATTCGCATTAATTCTTACACACGATGTTGAATTGACAGGAGGTCATAATAAATGTATAGACCTGATGAGTCTTGAAATGGACCTCGGGTTCAGATCCTCTTTTGATTTTGTCCCGGAAAGGTATGAAGTTTCACAGGCACTTCGGCAATTACTTGTTTCTAATGGATTTGAAATCTGTGTGCATGGATTAAAGCATGACGGTAAAGAATATTTTTCAAGGAAGATATTCCTTGAACGTGCGAATAAAATAAATAAATATCTTAAAGAATGGAATGCGGTCGGGTACCGGTCTCCTTCAATGCATCATAACCTTGAATGGCTGCATGATCTTAATGTAGAATATGATATGTCTACATTTGATACAGATCCTTTTGAGCCGCAATCTGACGCGATTGATACTATCTTTCCGTTCTGGGTTCCAGGGAAAGAACCCGGATCCGGATATGTTGAGATGCCATATACTCTACCACAGGATTTTACTCTTTATATTTTGATGGGTGAGCAAAATATAGATATCTGGAAAAGAAAACTTGACTGGATTGCAGAAAAGGGAGGGATGGCTCTCATTAATGTACATCCTGATTATATGAATTTCGGAAACAGAAAGAATAGCCCAGAAGAATTCCCTGCAACTTTCTATAGGAATTTTTTGGAATATGTGAAATCTAATTATGCTGGATCTTACTGGCATGTTCTTCCGAAAGAAATGTCAGAATTTATTAAGGGAAACAGATCAGTTAACCCAAAAACTACAGTTGATACCCTTTCAGATAATTTGCTTAAGGAGAAACTTGTTAACCGGAAATCAACAGGAGTTAATTTTAAAATGAAATATATATGTATGATAACCCAGTCCTGCTACATAACTGATTCACGAGTAAGAAGACAAGCTGAAATCTTAAGTAATGCAGGTTATAAAGTGGACATTATTAATCTTTACCATAAAGGAAGAGAAAAAATAGAGAAATTTGGATCTGTTACGACATATGGGATATTAAATAACGGAAGCAGGGAAGGGATATTTAAATATTTAGGATTTTCAATTCTCTTTTTTATCAATGCCTTCATAAAACTTCAGTTTCTATCATTAAAGAGAAAGTATGAATTAATTGAAGTGCATAATATGCCAGAATCTCTGGTATTCACCGCCATTTTTCAGAAAATACAGGGCATACCTGTAATTCTGGATATTCATGATTTAACACCGGAACTCTTCAAATCAAAATGGAAAAAGAGCACTAATTCTTTATTAATCTCATTTATTGAATTCATTGAAAGGATTTCGTGCAGTTTTTCAGATAAAGTTATTACTGTAACCGATGGCTGTAAAAAATTATTAGTACAAAGGAAAGTCCCAAAAGAAAAAATAACATTAATCCTAAATTCTCCAGACCAGGATATTTTCAAGTATGACACAAGGAGGGAATTCAAAGAAATAACTTCCGGAGCCAATTTTCTGTATCATGGAACGGTTGCGGAACGTTTTGGTATTCATATAGCAATTGAAGCAATGGTTCATATAAACAAAGTAATTCCTTGTAGTGTTTTCAGAATTTATGGGAAATTTGATGAAAATTATAAAAACAAACTCATCAGACTAATAGATTCTCTTGGATTAAATGACAATATCTTAATAGGGGGATTGGTCACGTTAGAGGAAATAAATGTATTAATTAAAAAATCAGATATTGGTATTGTTCCCTATGTTAATGATTATTATATGAATCTTGCCCTTTCCACCAAGACATTAGAATATGCTGCCTGCGGTTTGCCTGTTGTAACAACCAGACTGCAAACTATCAGATCTTTATTTGATGATAATTCAATTTTATATACTGATTCTGATAATCCGGAAGATATAGCTCAGAAAGTAATTAAACTTTGCTTTGAACCTGAGCTAAGAAGGAATTTGTCAACAAATGCCTATAAGACTTTAGAGGGAATATCCTGGCAGGTTATGGAATCAAGGTATCTTAAACTTATCAATTCAGTTTTAAGTAAAGATGCAGAAAAAAATAAATTAGTTTATTCGGATAATTTAGATATAGAAAAGAAGTTATTTAAAAAGGTTTTATAAATGGATCAGTTGTTCAAGAGAAATTTTCTAAAAGGCTCAACTGCAGCAACTATTGGAACTGTGTCCACGATGGTTTTTCACTTTGGTAGTCTGATGCTTTTGACCAGGTATCTTTCCAAAGACGAGTTCGGAATTTATGCTTTAATACTTGTTATTGTTTATTTGTTCAGTATTATAGGTGGATTCGGTCTTGAATATACGCTGGTTAAATTTATTTCTACAGATAAAGAAGAAGAGCAGAAATCAGTTCTGGTACCTATTCTGATTTTGAGAGGGATATCTTTATTACTGGTCAGCGTGATATTTATTTTTGCTGGCAGGTTTATACTGCATTACTTTGATATAAGAATTACTAAATATATAATTTATATTCCTATCCTATTTGTTATTACAAGTTTCAGGGATTTGTTATTTAATCTTCTCCAGGCACTTAATTTATTCAGGAAATTAGCAGTAATACAAACTGTTTCAGCAGCATTAAGACTGGCCATGATATTTGTTTTTTTATTTCTGCATAAGCTTAATCTGCAGAGCCTGATATTTATAGAAATGTCATCTTCTATATTAGCCTTGATACTGCAAATTTTCACTACGCCAATGAAGGCATTAATTGATTTCAGACAAAATATTTCTTCTTATGTAAGAATAATTAAATTCTGTACGCCACTGTATATGAACAATCTTCTTACCTTCAGTTATGACAGGGTTAGTATTTTTATAGTAGGTGCATATTTAACGCCTATAAGTGTTGCTTATTTTGACGTTGCGGGAAGAATACCTGATGCGATGAAAAGGGTATTTGGATCATTTACAATTGTATTTTTCCCTAATATGGCAAAATTATTTTCTATAGGGGATAAAAGATCAGCCGAATTATTATTGAATAAGTCGCTGGTAGTATTTTCGAATGTGCTTATGTTATTTGTACTGCTTTCATTCATATTCAGCAGGGAAATAGTTGGAATAATGTTTTCAGCACGGTATTTAGATTCCTCATTAGGATTTTCACTTTTGATATTTAACTTTTATCTCAGAGCGTTATCAAATATAATGGGTTATTCGCTTGTTTCGGCCGGGTTAGCATCGGTACCGGTAAAAGCAGGAACAATATCAAGCGTAATAAGCATTGCGGGAAGTTTTATTCTGATTCCTATTTTTGGCTTTATAGGGGCAATATATTCAACATTAGCAATGAGTATTATTGCGCAGGTTTCATATACATACTTCATGAAAAAGGCTGATATTCGTGTGAATTCATTTGAATACCTTAAACCGTTAATAGTATTAACAGTGATTTTGGTGGTATATTATCTGATAAATGCAGATTCTATGGTTATTAAATTAATCACAGTTGCTATATATCTTGCGGCCAGTTCCATTTTTATTAAAGAAATTAAAATTATATCACAATCAGTAATGAGGTTCATCCCCCATTTCCGGCCTAATTAATCAATGATTAAAACAAGTAATCATATTAAATGAAAATAATAATGATAGACCCTTTAATAGGGAATGAATATGTAGCGCTTCTTTGTTCCGGTTTAAGTAAAGCCGGAGCTGATGTAACACTAATAGTTCCGGAGAACCGGGAAGTAGCAATACCTGTAAATTTTTCTATCCGGAAGTGGTCTCCTCCAAAAGGTGATTCGTCTTCAAAGATTATAAAATCATTAAAATATATTAAATACCTATACAAGGTATTTGCACTGATCAGAAAAATTAAACCTGATGCTGTACATTACCATTTTTTCCGTAGGAAGAGTGAGATTTTATTTTATTTACTACTGAGAGTTCTCGGGGTTAAGCTTATATACACAGCACATAATATACTTCCACATGAACCAAGCAGAATTGATTATTTGCTAACGAAGCTTGTTAATAGGGGGGCGAGGAGTATAATTGTTCACTCAAACTATATTAAGACAAAACTTTCGGACACTTTTAAAATAGATCCGGATAAAATTGTTGTAATTCCTCATGGTAATTTCGACTTCTATATTCCAAATATTTCAATGAATAAATGTGAATCCAGAAAAAAGTTAGGATTAAAGGGAAGCAGTCATATTCTTCTTTTTTTTGGATATATCAGGGAATATAAGGGATTAGATCTTTTACTTGAAGCATTCGAGACGGCAGCATCAGAAGACCCGCAGCTTGAACTGCTGATAGCAGGTGAACCATCCTCAAGTGTTCTATTGAACAAGTACCAGGAAATTATAAAACAATCTGAAGTGCAAGAACGAATAATTACACGTTTTAATTATATACCTGCAAACGAGGTGGCCGAATATTTAGTTGCATCTGATACTGTTGTTTTACCATATAAGAATATAGATCACAGCGGTATTGTGCATCTTGCATATTCCTTCGATAAACCGGTCATAGCAACAAAGGTCGGAGATTTTGAAGAATCAATAGAACAGGGGAAGAGCGGTTTTATACTTGAGAATAATAATGCTAAATGTCTGGCAGAAACTATTAACGAAATATTCTCCTGTGGAGAGAAACTGGAGGAAATGGGGCGATATGTAAAACAGCTTAATAATTCTAAGTTTTCGTGGGTCAGAATAGGAGAAAAAACAATGGAATTATATGCCAGAGCTTAAATACAAAGTGGCAGATTACGGTATAGATGCCGATGGTAGAAGAGTTAAAAGACAAACAGATTATTATGCTTTAACAGCCAAAATATCGTTCTGGATTTTCTGTGCATTTATTATTTTCGGAAAGGATCTTCCTTTCAGAGATGAGAAAATGGATTTAAATGATGTTTCAACATCAAACCCGATTGCTCAGATAATAAATATTACTCTTTTCCTTACCGCTTGTATTGCGATAATTCCCAAAATCAAAGACGTTGGAAAACTGATTTTAAGAGAAAAAGTTTTAACAATATTTCTCCTATGGTGCCTGCTGAGTGTATTCTGGTCTGAATTCTCATTTGTTTCATTCAAAAGATATTTTCAGTTACTTACTGCATTTGTTGTGTTCCTGTCAATTTTAGTACATACAACTTCTGTCAATGATTTAGTCCGTTTTCTAAAGGGGATATTTTCGGTTTTTATTATCCTATCGTTCATCTCAGTCTTTACAATTCCCGGGGCCAAAGATACAGAGGGTATGTGGAGGGGGCTGGCAACTTCAAAAAATCATCTGGGTCAGGCTAGTCTTACTGCTGCTTTGGTTTTTCTGTTGAGTATTAAAAGAGCAGGGATAATTCAAAAAGTATTTTTAGTGGTAATGATAATGATATCAATGGCCTTATTGGGAGGCTCAGACAGTTCAACTTCATTGCTGACATTTTGTTTTATAATTTTTATATGGATGCTTTTTGCCATTGATGACTACCTGAAGAATCTGAAGATAGGGCGGACATTTTCGATTACTGTATTTACTATACTTGTTCTTTTAGTAATATCCGCCTCTTTATTTGCACCTGAATATGTTAAGGACTTATTTGCATTGCAGGGGAAGAATATGACTTTAACAGGCAGGACTGATTTGTGGAAAGACATGATGGTTGAGATTAACCATCATTTATATCTCGGAGCCGGTTACCAGGGTTACTGGGTGGTTGATAATAATAAAGTGCTCCTTTTATATAACAAATATATCTGGATGCCACAGCAATCGCATAATGGGTATCTCGATATGATAAATGAAACAGGATTGATCGGGATAATACTTTTTGTAATTATGGTAGTTAATTATTATGTGAATCTTGCCGGGTTGAAAAAAGAGCATATATGGAAGTGGTTTATTTTACCTACCCTGATTATTAATTTTACAGAATCAACATTATTCAGACCAGGTATAATTACCGGGACATTCTTTATCTTTTCATATTTAGCATTGTTTGCGGAGTTAAAATACAGCCGGGAGTATGAAATTGCCGAGACACTCTATGCCAAAAGCAGGCAGAAAAAATATATTTATCAGTCTCAGGGGGTAAAGTGAATATTCAGACAGACGAAATAAAGCATAAAATTAAAAGTGTTAACGACGAGGTTAAGAAAACGATATTACATATCTCGTATGATTTAAGGCCATCAGTTAGTACTACGGCTGTAAAAAGTCTGATAGAAGCCTCACTTGGAAAATATAATAGTATATCAGTAGATCTTATGAGGGTGACATCGCGTTCGGATGAACACGTTGTAAACCGGAGTGGAAATTATCTTGAAATTAATTCCTTTGGTTTACCAATGAGTCTTTTCTTAATTTCAAATTTAAAGAGAGCCGGGGACAAGATATTTGACAAGATTATACTTAACAATGACATAGGTATAATTCACGCGCACAAATTGACTTTCGAAGGATATATAGGATATATCTATGCAAAGAAATTAAACATACCACTTGTCATTACTTTAAGGCAAACAGACTTTGAATTATATAAATATCGTCCTGACCTTAGATCAACATACAGGGAAATAATAAAATACGCTTCAAGGATATTTTATATTGTTCCCGGAATGATGGATTTGTTAAGCAGACAGACGGGTGAAAATTTTTACAGTAAACATGCTGAACCCAAGATGGTGTATTTACCGAACATAGTTGAATGTAAACTTTCCTCTGATTTTAATGAAGAATATAAGAGAAACAATTTACTGACAATACTTCGAATGACTAAGGAATCCGTTAAAAGGAAAAATATAAAGAGATTAATAATTGCTTTATCGGGAATAAATGATATTGACTGGAAACTTAACTTAATAGGGAGCGGAGAATATTACGGCAAAATAGAAAAGTGGTCTGAGCAATACAAAATACGAGACAGGATCAATTTTTTGGGTAAAGTAAATAACCAGGAAATCGGGGCATATTATTCAGAAGCCGGAGCATTCATTCTGCCAAGTCTTATGGAATCATTCGGGATGGTCTATGCTGAATCATTATTAAACGGGACGCCAATTTTATATTCGAAAGGAGTACTTGGTTTTGATGGAGTTTTCAGCGGGGTAGGTTCTGCAGTTGACCCATGGTCAGTCGAATCAATAAGGGAAGGTATAAGAGAAGTATTGATTAAGAATGAGAATTACAGGAGTAACATAAGGAAACTTGCAGAAACCGGAGCATTAAACATTTTCAATCCGGAATATGTAGGGGGAAGATATATTGAGGCATTAAGGGATCTATAAATGTATGTAATTCAGTGATATACAGGGAAGTACAGACTAAATATATTTTGTAGTTACTGCTTCAAATATTACCTTTATTCTCTGCTGATTTATTTTTTTTGTAAACTAAGAGTCAGGACAAAAATATGTATAACTTTGCAATGACCGGTATAGCCGGTTACATAGCGCCAAGACATTTACAGGCAATTAAAGAGACAAACAATGTATTAGTAGCCGCTATGGATCCCCATGATTCTGTAGGTTTATTGGACCGATATTTCCCCAATGTTAGTTTCTTTACTGAATTTGAGAGATTTGACCGGCATGCTGAAAAACTTAAGAGAGTATCTGAAGAGGATAGGATACATTATGTAACAGTGTGTGCTCCTAATTTTCTTCATGACGCTCATATAAGATTTGCATTAAGAATAGGCGCGGATGTTATTTGCGAAAAGCCTCTTGTTCTTAACCCCTGGAATTTAGATGCTCTTGAAGAACTTGAGGAGATTTATGGGAAAAAGGTTAATACAATACTTCAGTTAAGAGTTCATCCTGCGCTTATGCAGCTAAAGGAAGAGATTGATAAGACAAAGAAGAAAACCAAAAGAGAAGTAAATCTTACATATATAACATCACGTGGGTTGTGGTACCATTTTTCGTGGAAGGGGATAAAGGAGAAATCAGGCGGCATAGGGACTAACATCGGGATACATTTTTTTGATTTGCTTATGTGGTTGTTCGGAGATGTGCAGAGCAGTGTTGTTCATTATTCCGATCAATATAAAATGGGAGGTTTTCTAGAACTTGAAAACGCAAACATCAAATGGTGTCTTTCGCTTGATAGTAAAGATCTTCCGCCTAAAACTATTGAAGAAAAGAAAACTACTTATCGTTCAATAACTGTTGATGGTGAGGAAATTCATTTCAGTGAAGGATTTACTGATCTGCATACAAAAGTATATGAAAGAACACTTGCAGGAAACGGGTTTGGAATTAAAGACGCCAGGCGGTCAATTATTTTGGCCCATAATATCAGGACAGATCCTGTTAGACCTAATCAGGAGAACATGCATCCTTTAATAAAGAAAGTTCTTAAAGTAGAAGGAAAATAAAGATGAATTATTTTAAACATGAATCTGCTTATGTAGATGATCCGGTGGAAATTGGTGAAGGAACAAAGATATGGCACTTCAGTCATATTCAGAAAGGATCAAAGATAGGGCGAAATTGTGTATTCGGACAAAATGTAAATGTGGGGAATAATGTAACAATAGGAAACTTCTGCAAGATTCAGAATAACGTTTCAATATATGAAGGGGTTACATTAGAAGATTATGTTTTTTGCGGGCCGTCGATGGTATTTACAAACATACTTGATCCCAAGTGTAAATATCCACAGGTAGGAAGGCAGTTTTATATAAATACTTTGATTAAAGAAGGAGCATCTATAGGTGCGAATGCAACAATTGTATGCGGTCATACAGTTGGGAAGCATTGTTTAATAGGAGCCGGTAGTGTTGTAACTAAAGATATTCCGGATTATGCACTGGTGATTGGAAATCCCGGAAGAATAGTTGGCTGGGTGAGTGAGGCAGGGAAGAAACTAAGTTTTGATAAGGACGGTTTTGCTTACTGCGAGAAATCAAAGAAGAAATATAAGCTTGAGAATAGCAGGGTAACAGAAGTATAATAAACTGCTAACCCGGGGAATAATTGTAATAAATTTTCCCTTGACATTAAAACCAGCATTTATTAAAATATAATAGTTTAATAGTAAGTGTTTTTAACAGACATTTATTTATTTGAATTGAAGAGGGGAAAAGTCCTTCCATTTAGATAATCAATGAAATTTCCAGGTTGCTCTCAGGTTGCTCCCACATTGCTGTCACGTTGCTCCATTTTCCGCCGTAGATGGGTATGTTATCTTACCATTAACCATTTAATTTATAGCCCAAAAGATTTAGTTTTCAAACAGTAAATTACCTGAAAGCCCCGATGTTTAATTTCTTGTCGGTGTTTTGCATATTAGTTATTTTACCTGAATTAAGAAAAGATGATATGTCAGATCCTTTATTTATTGCGGGGCTTGAAGGACTTAAAGTAAAATCCTTTTTAAGTTTTGGGTCTTTAGTTAAGCCATTTTTTTCATGACCCATATTCTGCCAGTCAGAAAAGCTGTACTCATGATCCATATAGTTCACCTGCTTACTCTTTTGTGAAAAGTAAATATTATAATTTATATCAGCAGATTCATCCAGAGGGGAGTCAATCCTAAACATAGAATAATTACCGGTAGTAACAAAAATATTATTCCTTACCACGGGATTGGGGTCATCAGTTCTGAATACATTCATTTTTCCACCGACGAGAGTATTGTTAAAAGCTCTTAAAGTACCGGTTCCTTTATTAAGATTTAAGAATCCCAAAAGCTGCGCATTGGTATTAGGACAATATATTATGTTGTTATAATATATGTGTGTGCCGTACGGAATTGTGCAATACAATCCTTGCGCATTACCGAGTTTATTATTGTTTTGTTCAAGATAGTTGTTTTTAACAACTGCATCAGATTCCAGGTACAATTGGATACAGTCAGCATGCATATCCTCAGATTTGTTATAATTAATAATATTATTACCGTCATAAACATTATGAGAATTTCTTTGAGCATAAATTCCATCGGCCTGATCCGGGATAAAGGCATTTAGGGTGGAAATATGGTTATTCAGAAAGGTGCAGTAATTACAATTTTCAGGTATAATACCCGCCCTCATATTTACTATAACTGTACAATTTTTTATGATGCAATGTTCGCATGATTTGACTTCTATATTGATACCGTCGATTTTCCCTGAGTTGATAACTTCAAAACCATCAACAGTTACGAGGCTGCTTTGATTTACGAATATGCAATAATGTTCAGAATTATTTCCATCAATAACCGGCAGTTTTCCTGAACCGTAATTAGAATAGACAATAGGATTACCCGGAGCCCCATTTTGCTTAATCAGCAGTTCACCTTTCCAAATGGAATTCTTACTAAATAATATTGTATCGCCTGGTTTGAGAGTAAATGAATTTACTTTTGATAATGATTTCCAGGGGCTATCAGCGGACGTCCCGGTATTATGGTCATTCCCATTATCACTATTTATATAGTAAACGGCAGGAAATATGGACATGCTAAAAAGCAAAAGGAGGAGGAGAAGGCAGATGGTTGATTTCATTAGATACTTTCATTTTTGTTGATATAAGATAGAAAAAATGATTTAGTATTTTGTGATATAAGATTACAGTAATAAATTAGTTAAGGATAATACTGGTTAAATCAGGGAGTTTTAATAGCGCATTTTTCTGAATTATCTTACTCAAAAGGTAGTCACTGAAGGAAAGTGACTACCCCGGAGTATATTTAAAAGTTCCCCTTTTTGCTGATACTAAACTTCGGCTACTTAATTAAGTTAAGTTTAATGACGTTGTTGCTTTTGTCTGACCCGTTGAGTGCTACAGCGGTAACAGACAACAAATAAATACCTGAAGCGTGTGATGCCGCGTTCCATTTTATTTCGTAATCCCCCTGTGTTTGAATTCCGTTAGTCAGCTCATCGACTTTCTGGCCCAGAGAATTATAGATAACGGCACTAACTCTGCTATCGAATGGGATGGAATATCTTATAGTAGTAGATGGATTAAAAGGATTCGGATAATTTGAAACAATTAAACTTGATGGTTTAAGAGTTACCTCAACAAGGTCAGAATATTTATAACTTCCGCTGTTATCGATTTGTTTAAGTCTGTAATCAACAGTTTTTCCGGAAGGTGTTTTATCAGTGAATTGATAATAAATAACTGAATTGCTGTTTCCATTGCCGGTGACAAAGCCTATCTTCTCCCACGTGGCGCCGTTATTCCTTTCAACATCAAATCCGGAATTATTTAATTCAGTAGCGGTAGACCATTTCAAAAGGACAGTATTGTTTATAACAGCACCGGTAAAGGCAGTTAATTCAACTGGAAGAGGGGCTGCTTTAACTTCGTAAGCTCCCATGTCCTCAATCGATAATTGAGGTCTGGTAACACCATCTATGTCATAGTTAAAAATAGTGCATAGGTCGCAACCATGTTGGATGACAGGGGAATTTGTAGCAGGATACAAGGAATCGTTTACCATAGGATTTACATTTTGCCCATGAGCGTCAAAACCCAAAGCCTGCCATTGAGCGAGAGTTTTATTACTGGAATAATATATAATTGAATTATTCCCATCCTGTCTGTAGTACAGATTGTAGTCAAAGACAGAACCAGCTCCCAGAGTAGCTTCAATTTCAATCATAGTTGATGCATAAGTTGTAATAAAGACATTATTTTTTACAGTTACAGTAGCAGTCTTAGGGATTCTCAAAGTATTTCCGCCGCCGCCGATAACAGTATTATTATAAAGGGCCAGACTTCCGGTTCCCGTAACATCATTATCGAAGCCAATAATGTTTGCCTGGTTATTAGGGCATTTCACAACGTTATTATAAACAGTAAATGTCCCGGCGCCGTCAGTCATGTATATACCCTGAGCATTTTGAAGTTTGCTGTTTTGTTGTTCGCAATAATTATTTCTGATAATAAGGGAAGTGTCGAGATAACTCTGAATACAATCGTCATGATTTGTAGGTTCAGTATTGCTTATAACGATATGATTTCCTTCATAAGTGTTATTAGAATTTCTTTGAGAATAAATGCCATCAGTCTGAACATTGAGATAGGTAGGAGTAGTAACTGTGTTATTGGAAACGAAACACTTTGAGCTATTCTGAATAAAAACCGATCCCTGAGTAGTTAGATAAAACTCACAATTCTGAACTATAACTCCAATTGCATAAGAAACTCTCATGGTTCCACCGGGAGAATCTGCTGCATTTTGAAAATGAATATTCTGAACTGTTATATAGTTTTTAGATTGGATAATTCCCGCAGCATTTGCATTATTAGCATCAATTACGGGAAGAACCCCGGAACCATAAGCACCATAAGTTATAGGTAATGAAGAAGTGCCGCTTGAATTAAAAGTAATAGTGCCAATCCATGTACAACCTCTTAAAAACAGAATATTATCTCCAGGACTAAAACTTTTAGAATTAACCTTGGAGATAGTTTGCCATGCGGAGGAAGTAGAAGTGCCTGAATTAGCATCATTACCAGCATTTGCATCAACATAATAGGTGGCAGCGAGATTTATCTCTGTCGCGGCTATAAATACCGCGAGTAAAGTAGTTATCTTTTTGAATAACATATTGACTCCAGATGTTTGTTTGTAAATACTGATTCCGACCTTTGTCAAAATCACACTCTAAAAGTACCATTATAAAGCTGTGACGGCAATCAGGTAAAGACCTGAAATGATTAACAGTGTCACCTGAAATGTGACGGTAGGATGGACTATAGGGGAATATATGGCAAAATCGGATTTATATAGACCAAAATAATAAAAATCAAAATCCGGTATAATATTCTCTTTTACCAGACGTAATTACAACCTGTTAAATGACTTACAGATAATGGCAAATAGTTAATTATATGTTTCAAATCAATAGGAGTAGATATTTCTTTTTTATCTTTGTTATGAATCAAAATAAAGGAGTAAAAGTTTGATGGTTGACAATACAATGAAGCTATATGACTTTTTGGATAAGGAATTTAAATCAAAACAAAAGATAGATATACTGGAAGCCGGATGCGGCTCACTACAGAAGATCACTTTTGAAAAGGAATTATTTATTACCGGAATTGATATTTCGCAGAAACAATTAGACCGGAATATTTATCTGAATAAGAAGATTCTTGGTGATTTGCAGAAGTTTGATTTTGGGGATAATAAATTTGACCTTGTTATATGCTGGGATGTTCTTGAACATCTGCCAAATCCTAATTTAGCCTTAGACAATATGTCAAAAGCGCTTAAACCTGGTGGCTTAATGGTACTAAAACTTCCCAACCTTATGTCTTTCAAAGGATTATTCACCCGTTTTACACCCCATAGCATTCATGTGCTTTATTATAAATTAGTTTATAAACAACCAAATGCCGGTAAAGATGATACGGGACCTTTTAAGACATTTCTGAAATTTGCGATAGCTCCTAATTCATTAAAAAAATATGCTAAATCCAGGGGTTTGAAAGTAGTACACTTTGAATTAAGAGATGTGTCTGACGAACCCTATTCCTTTATAAGAACAAAACATCGTAAACTTTTAATGGCACTGTATAAAACAGCAAAGGTATTTAGTAATATATTAAGTCTTGGTCATCTGGGAGGGAGTGAAGTAGCTATTGTTTTTCAGAAATAATTATCAAAAGTCAAGATGATTTGGGGCACACCTTAAGGGGGCATTTTTTTATTATCTGGTAAATTAATCTATACTGCAAAAATAATGAATAATGTTAATGCAAAAATATTGATTGTTGAGGATGAAAGGATTGTGGCGCTCGATATCTCAGCAACATTAAAAACCTTAGGATATAAAATAGCAGGAATTGCAGTAAGTGGGAATGAAGCACAGGATATAGTTGTAAAAGAAAAACCCGATCTCATTTTGATGGATATCAGTTTAAAAGGAGAACTAGATGGGATACAAACTGCCGAAATAATTCAGAACAATAATAATATCCCTATTATTTATTTAACGGCTTATGCTGATGAAGATACACTTGCAAGAGCAAAGATTACCGAACCCTACGGGTATATAATAAAACCCTACGACAAAAAAATTCTCTATTCTGTTATTGAGATGGCCTTGTATAAGAATAGGATGGAGAGGAAAGTTAAGGAAAATGAAAGATGGCTCTCCAAGACTCTTCAAAGTATGGGAGATGGTATGGTGGCTACCGATGCATCGGGGAATATTAAACTGATGAACTTAGTTGCTCAATCAAAGACCGGATGGAAACTTGAAGAAGCTTCCGGTAGAAACATAAATGAAGTTATGCATTTAACAAGTGAAGATACGGGGGAATTTTTAGATCAGAATAATAAAGGTCAAAATGAAGAAATAATCAGAACAGCCATATTGACTGATAAAGGATCTCAAAAAAGAATAATAACTGAAACTGTTTCCGTAATAAGGGATGATAAAAATATTATTACCGGTATGGTTATACTTTTCAGGGATATTACCAAACTTCGTTCTGAAGAGAAAGAAAAGGAAAGATTATTCAAAGAAGTTAGTTCAGCCCAGGGAAGACTCAAGGTGTTGTCAAAAAGACTACTTGAAATACAGGAGTCAGAACGGAGGCATATTGCCCGCGAGCTGCATGATGAAATAGGCCAGATTCTTACTGCAATTAAAATTAATATTCAGACTGCTTTCAAACTTGCCGGGTCAAAGAAAATAGAAGTCCATTTAAATGAAGGAGTAGAACTAATTGAAGAAGCGCTTTTCCAGGTAAGGAAACTTTCTGTTGACCTGCGGCCATCGATGCTTGATGACCTTGGGCTCATTCCTGCTTTAAGATGGTACGTTGATAAACATTCTACAAGGACAGGAATGAAGGCTAAGGTTGTAACTGATGAAATAATAAAAAGACTTCCTTCTAATATTGAAATCACATGTTTCAGGGTTTCACAGGAAGCTCTTACAAATATTATTAAACATTCGCAGGCAACTGATGTAGAAATAAATCTTTTTTATCAGGATAACGATCTTCATCTTCAGATAAAGGATAACGGTGTAGGTTTTAATTTCTTTTCAGCTATTCAGAAAGGGCTTCAGGGAGAGAGCATGGGATTAATGGGGATGCAGGAGCGTGTGGAACTGATTGGGGGTAGAATCAATATAAATTCCAAGCCGGGCGGGGGGACGCAAATACATGTTGTTTTTCCCAAAGAAGCTCTAATTTCTAAATAATTATTCAAGGAACTATATGAAAGCTATAAAAGTAATTCTTGTTGATGATCATTCTCTTGTAAGGGCCGGCATTCGTTCTTTAATTTTGAATATTCCTGGTGTTGAGGTTATTGGTGAAGCTGATAACGGAAGAGATGCAATTAAATTAATTGATGATCTTAATCCGGACCTTGTTCTGCTTGATATTGCTATGCCGGAGCTTAACGGACTGGAAGTAGTGGCAAGAATTTCAAAGGAATATTCTGACACAAAAGTTATTATTTTATCTATGCATACAAATGAAGAATATGTTGTGCAGGCTTTAAGATCAGGTTCATCAGGATACCTTCTTAAAGACGCAGCACCCAACGAACTTGAAATTGCAGTAAATGCTGTGATGAAAGGTGAAACTTATTTAAGCCCTGCTATAAGCAAACACGTTGTGGATAATTATCTGAGAAGAATTTCTAATATTTCTCCCGATAAAGACCTGAGTCCTGATATATTCACACAATTAACTTCAAGACAAAGAGAAATTCTTCAACTTATTGCTGAAGGGAATTCAACAAAGGAAATAGCCAATAAATTAAATGTAAGCGTAAAAACTGTGGAGACACACAGAATGCAATTAATGGATAGGATTGGCATACATGATGTTGCCGGTCTTGTTAGATATGCAATCAGAGTGGGAATAATTACGGCCAGATAACGGGTTATTTATATTTCTGAAACTTCCTGCGTGTTAATATTTCTAATCGTTTCCCTGGCTTCAATTTCTCCGAAATATTGTTGTGATATAATAGGAATTACTTCCCACAGGATATCCTCACGAAGGGATATTTCTTTATAATTATTTACAGCTTTACTAACTCCGTTTTCGCATATCCTTAATTTATCTGTATAATTAGTTTTATCAACACTGGGAAGTACCTTTTCCTGTTGAAGTTCATCAACACTGCCACCAAGTCTCAAAATCTCGTTTTCAAGTTTCTTAATATATGTCTTATTCAGGTCTGCATAATAAAGGAATATTTTATGTAAAGATTTGTCTTCCATAGTATCGCAAGAGTTTCTCAACAGATTCTCAGCATTACCACAATTTTTAATTAATTCTTTCATAACTTTTATGGTGTTTTCCCTGAAATGTTCCATCTGTTTACCTCCTATTGTAACTATTAGAAAATAGAATTAGCTGAAAGAAAGGTAAAGGGGAAATGATTTTGTTTTAATGATACTTAACACAAAATAAAACCTGAAGCGGTAAATCTTCAGGTCAAAAATGAGTCGCTGCCCTCCAAACGACTCAAAATTTATAACTGTTAATTTATCATGATGGACAATATCCGGCAATCAGGGGAAACCTGATAATTCTTAGTTTATCTACTAATTGTCAATCATTCATCTCTGGAAGTATCTATTAATTAGTATGGGGTAAGCGGTAGTTGAGCGGTAGAACAGGCTGTTTTAGCGTAAAAAGGCGTAGAAAAGCGTAGCTTAGCGTAGAGGAAAAGACAAATAGCTAAGAATAGTGAAAATTATGAAAGAAATGAAAACAATCTGATGTAATTTGTGATTCTTAATTTAATCATTATTATTTCAATGAGAAATATTAATATTATTTCTAATGTATAAAATTTAAATGATAATAGAAACTGCTGATATATTTTTACTTAATGACAACTGGCTGGATGTCGGAAACAAGCATATCCTGAAATATTGGGGGATTTCAAATGAATACGGCCCAGTAGATATTACTATAACCAACTCGTATCCCTTATTCTTCATTAGAAGGGAAAACGTTTTACCAGCGCTTAAGTTTCCATACACAAGGAAAAATGTTGAACTAAAGAATTTTATATCAGAGCCTGTGGATGCTATTTATTTCAATACTCAGCGGGATCTGCAGGCTGCAGCAGAATCTCTTAGGGCAATGATGATCCCTGTATACGAAACCGATATTGATCCGGCAAGACGTTACATGATGGAACGGAATATTTACGCACAGGTGTCATTAACCGGGCAGGGCACAAAAGAAGGACAGTACATTCAATTTATAAACCCTGTAATGAAACCTGCAGAGGTTGAACCTGAATTCAAGGTTCTCTCCCTTGATATAGAAACGGGAACGGATGGTTCAATTTATTCTATAGCTCTGGACTTTCGTTCAAAAACTGAAATGAAGCAGATCGTATTCATCAGAAGCGGAGAAAATAACATTTCGGAAAATAATAAGGA
>Ga0182027_10003492_pt1 | contig 24852 bp, 20 predicted proteins | sample 712E1DmetaG_FD_121300 | JGI IMG/M metagenome (GOLD analysis project Ga0182027, IMG submission 121300) | Permafrost microbial communities from Stordalen Mire, Sweden - 712E1D metaG (Illumina Assembly) | ecosystem: Environmental > Terrestrial > Soil > Wetlands > Permafrost | place: Sweden... | reverse complement strand
GCATTCCGGCCAGTGGATTGCGCACAGCCATGCGACTCGGACTCACCAATACCCATCCGCGCTCCATTTTCGCCGTCATGCGCCGCGACGGTGGCCGCAATGCTGTCATGCTGGTCAACACCGGCAACTTCGGGGTGCAGGGAGGCTATTTCGGCCTTTGCGACCAGAACGATTTCCTCTATCTGCCGTCGGGTTCGTTCGCCGGCAAAAACGATGGCAGACTGACCAAGCTGCCCAACGCCTGGCATATTTTGGAGACGGTCTATGACGGGACAAACTGCAAAGCTTATGTCAACGGGGGGCTGCGCGGCGAGTTCACCCTGCCCTTCAAAACAGTTGACGCTCAGGTTGAAATCGGGTTGCGCACTACCAATCAAGGCTCGACTAATTCCAAGGCTTCGGACGGTGATTTGGCGGAGTTGCTCATTTACGACCAGGCGTTGAGTTTTTCCGAAAAGAGGCAGGTGGAGGATTATCTAGGCGCAAAGTGGTTCCGCTCCAGGCCGCTTTCCCCCGACAGATCTTTTGTCTGGATTGATCCCGAAATGACCGGGTTGACCGGCTTTACCTACTCAAAGGAAACAGGACGCTTCCTGATAAATCGCACTGAAAACAGCCGTGATTCGTTATGGCGGCTGGATATAGGAACCGGAGCATCCTCCAACGCGTCTCAGGTCTTTCAAGGCCGGTTTGTCAGCTCGGTCCAGTGGGCCGGCACAAATCAATTTGCATACGCCAGCCGTCAGAACGGACATTCGGGTTTGGTGCTGGCGGATTTGTCCGGCACTGAGAAAGACCGGCTGTTCCAGCGTGGAAACATCCCCTGGTTCAGGGTGACGCCGGATCAGAAACAAGTGCTCTTCTGGGGCAACGTCAGCAACGAGGTTTCGGCGGGGATTTGGCAGTACAGCCTGGCTTCAAAACAATTGCGGCCGATTGCCCCGGGTTCGGAGTACTCCTCCCCTTATGCGAAGGATTTCAACCCGTTTCGCGGCTCCATCAAACTGCCCTCCGGTCGCAGCGTGGATTGCATTATCTGCCCTCCAGGCAATTTCGACCGGCACAAGAAGTATCCGTTGGTGTTGGGGAATACCGTCTTGACCGAGCCGCTATACAACAACGAGGGCCGGCTCTGGATGCCGGGCATTGCGACCTGTGGGGCCTATGTTGTCATTATCAACCGCGCCACATGGCTGGGAGGAGTCGAACAGTGGGGAGAAAACGTCATGGGAGTGTACAAAACCCTGGCCCAGGACCCGTGCATTGACACGGGTCAGGTTTATCTTTTCGGAATCAGCATCGAAACAAAATACATGGACGACTTCATGGCTAAGTCTCCAAAACCGTGGAAGGGGGCCATATTGCTTAATCCGACCGAATTGCCCGATTTCTCCAAATCCCCGCCGTTCCAGCCCAGACCCAAAATCTTGATTAGCTCCGGCAGTGAGGAACACCAAGAAACCCGGATTAGAAGGTATCAGGCTGACGCCCTCAATTACGGCGGCGTGGTGGAATACATCATCCACCCCGGCGAGAACCACACCCTCGTCGGCAATGCCGCCCAACTCTCGCGCACCCAGGCCATCATGCGCTTCATCTTTGAGGAATGATATGGAACCCAGATGGATCAAACCCTTCGTATACTCCGCCGGCGCAATCCTGCTGGCGGCGGCGTTGATCCGCTTTCTCATTGCCGCCGGAAACGCCCCTGTCCTGGCGCTGCCAGAACCCACGCTGGGCATTCCGTTGCGCTACGCCGTGCTCCTCGTTGGCGCAGTTGAGGCGATTGTCGCGCTGTACTGTCTGTTTGGCAGCCAGATTGCGCTCCAAGTCGGTTGGCTGGCCTGGCTGTCCACCAATTTTGTAGTTTATCGGATTCTCCTGCTCCTTGTGCATGGTCATCCCCAAGCCACCTGCATCGGCAGCCTGACCGACCCCCTCCACCTCTCACGCGGGATGCCGGGGATAATCATGGCATGCATCCTGCTATATTTCCTGCTGGGCAGTTGTGTCGCCTCGGTCACTTTGCTGTGGTTGGAAGACCAAATGCCCCAGGCCGAGACCCGGAAAATGACGTGTCCCGGATGCGGCATCCACATCCGGTTCGCCCTGCAAAACGTCGGCCTGAGAATCTCGTGCCCGCACTGCCTGAAGATCATCACCCTGCGCGAACCCGATCTCCTAAAAACGGTGTGCCTCTACTGCAAGCAACCCGTCGAATTTCCCCCGCACGCCATCGGCCAAACAATTCGCTGCCCCCACTGCAAAAACGAAATGACCCTGAAGGAACCCGCATGAACTCCAAACTAAACCACATCCAAAACTGGCCTGAACTGGCGCGGCAGGCCAACTGGTCCGTCGCAAAACTGGCAAAATCGTGTGGCGTTTCAACGTCCACATTGCGCCGCTATATCCGCAAGAACATGGGCAAGAGCACCAAGGCGTGGCTGGCCGAGCAGCGCCAGTGCGATGCGTTTAAGATGATAGGCGATGGGGCGTCCATCAAAGAAGCAGCGTCCAGTCTGGGTTACAAGCATCCCACAAATTTCTCCCGTTCCTTCAAGAGCCGCTTTGGCATTTGCCCCGGCGCGCAATCGCCAACTTTCAAGGTCAAACAACCCCCAAATGCCCTCAAATGATTCATTCTGCTCGCAAATGATTGCTTATTTTGCTTCCAGAAGCTGCGGAGAATGGCGTAATCTCAGTCAGATGGTCAGAAAATTAGTGGATTTAATCTTTTGAATTGCAAAGGATGTAACATGAGACAAGCTGCATTATGGTCGCCCGGTCGCACATTTCACAATCCCACAATATGCGCCAAGTCGCTCATGAGGATGATTCCGGCTGCGCTGCTCGTTCTCGGGTTTATTATGGCTCCCGCTACAACGGGATTAGCCCAGAACTGCAACACGAACTTCAACGCGGATGGAAATCAGGTTTACGACACCGTTTGTTTGGGCTCTACCGTTAATATACAACTCACGCCGAGTTGTTCAGCCGAGTCTGTAGCACAAGCGTGGGTTTCAGTGGTGGACTCAACCGGGAACTCGAATGCAGTGTCCTTAAGCCCAACGAATAATACGTATTACGGATCTTATTCGGCCGAAATTGCTGGCCTTTTCACTATCTACGGTGGGGATTCGTGTCAGGGGGAGTGGTCTTCCAATATCACCCTTGCGGTTGTCCAATTGACTGGACTCTCGGCGAGCATGGCCCAAAATATTGACGATTACGATTACGCCGCAATGGCAGATACTAATCCCGCTTCTCAGGTGCTCGCCATTGCTCAACTGACGCCAAACAATTCCTCACAAGCTGCGAATCTCGTGACTTGGCAAGATGGCCACAGTGGGCCAGCATGCGGCGTTACAAAGACGAACCCCAGCGAAACAGTGCTTACAGCCTCATGCTGTAATGTGTCGTTCAGCATTGACGTCTGGGTGATATCCGCCGTAATAAAATCACTACAGTTCACCAGCGACCACGCTGTAATGACGACCAATAACTCGGATTGGACAGACTGCAATGTGCTCTTTACAAAACCGGAGTGGTTCGCCAGCCCTTATACCAATAACCCTATTAGCCAAACAATGAACACATACGTAACCCTGAAAGCGACGGTGAATGTTCAGCCAGCCGATTTGCCATTCGACTTATATGGTAACAACAGCGACACAGACTACGGCTGGTTAGACTTTCGGCAAACGTACAATATGGGAAGCACGGCTGATCAGACATTTAACCTATCCGCCATAGAACCGCTGCCAGACGAGGTCGGAATCCTATCAGACACTTGCACTTGGGGTGTTTATCCTTTTGGCGGTTCATTCAATTGTTTGTCTAGTACAATCACTGGACCGCATACAAATTATGTTACCTATGACACTCCGATCCCGAGCGCCCCTATTCATAACCCTCCCACGCAAAAGCGGATGGCTTACATTTGCGGTAGCACGATGGCTGCTGGACTTAGTGATACAAACTCCATTGTCAATACAATTGGTCCTGCCACTATGAACCGAATTAACTTTGGGCCTTTTACCGTAGCCGCAGGTGCGAATCACATTTATGATAACCCGTGGGAAGTGTTCGGCTTCTGGCATAACGGTGGTTACTTTACCAAAGGTGATTGCAGTACATTGGCATGGTTGATGAAATTTGAATTGAAAATGCTAGGGGTCGACGGGGCCGAAACCGTCTTGGTCCATCCCTGCTCAGCGAACTGGAACGCCTTGTTAGGCGACGCTGAGTTTGAGTTTAATGCTCCCAATCGATTCCAGTTGGTATTCTACAATGGAGGAGGTTTGAATTATTACGAAGGAGGGTGTCGCTACAACCATGTGTATTGGTGTGCGCCTTTTGCAGATCCTGGGATTGGACTCACATTTTCGAGTGCGTGGAACGTGCTTCAATACGTGTCAGGGCCGAATAACCAGAATAATGGCGGTAACGTAAACATAAGCAACCATCAGGCGTGGTCTAGTGATCCCAATTGGCCGCAAGGCAATTTTGTTGCTTGGCCGCAGGGGTGGCAGAACAATCCTCCGGCTTATTGAACAATGCTTATTCGTTTCAAGCGCAGCGGCATGGGGGCGGGACGGTTTGTCATCTATTGCCAGGTGAAAGCCGTGCCTGCCATCGCTGACCCTGTGGGCAAAAGGCGTTGACATGTGAATACAAAGTGTTATGAAAGCAATTAAGGATGCGTTTTTTTGTGCAACTCTTGTTTTGATTCTCGGCGGGCAGGCCTACGGGCAAATTCCTGCCAATGATGGCAGGAGTGCCTTCGTTGAGAGCATTGCGGGGCATAAACCCGAAATTGCACAGATTTGTGGTACGGCGATGAGCAACATTCTCCATGATTTGAAGGGGCTGGCGTCACGATATTCACCCATGAGCGACATCGGCTCGGTATCGGTCACAATGGGAGAATCGCCGCTTTCCGCCAACAATTTGCTTAAATATGAAAAGAATGCTCGCTATGCTTTATATCAGGTTCCACCAGGAGGGATCCTCCCGAATGCATACGGGACGCAGGCAAGTGGTGGCGGAATGGTTGTGGAAAAAGGCGGTGCATCCTTAACTATTTGCCTTTGGAATAGAATCGATCAAACGGGCGCAATACCAGTTGACAGTTCCAATGGTGGAATCTACAGTTTGGTGCGCCTAGGAGGAATTTCGGAGTTCGAGCTTATATATAGCTTTTACCTAAACTCGCATGATACCGATTTGGAAAACGCCGTGAGGGAGATTGTGGAAAAACAGGTTGGTATTCTGCGGAAAGCTTTACGGGAGATTATTGGGGCCGATCCAGCGACGGAGCGAGTCCGCGTTTGTGCCCCGGCAATGAGCAACATCCTGAGCGAATTGAAGGGGATGGCGCCCCAGTTTCCTGCGCTGAGCGGCGTTAGCTCCGCAACTGTTGAAAATAAGGGGGGCCTTTACCTATACTCCCATCTGCGATATTGGAGGGAGGTTAACGGTGACTTAACTACAAACGCTGAAGCATTTCAATTGCAACCTATTGATACTATCCCCGCCATTAGGAAGGGCGGTCTTGCCTTGGACGTGTATCTCCTGAATGTGGACGAGCCGTTTGGGTTCATTTCTGGAAAAGGGTATCCAGTGTATACCGATGAGGGCAAAACGAAAATAGAACTTGTTTATGCTCTTCATTTCAATCGAGAGGACGAATTGACTAACTCAGTGCAGCTCAGAGATACATCGGCTGCCATCCGTGGCGTAATTGAGAAACAAGCGCAAATGTTAAGAAAAGCAATGGATAACATTATTAACTTTTGAAGTGTTAAGTGAGTGTAGTTATTAATTTAGGATTAATTGTGACCCTCATCAGGGCAATGAACAGTGTGTTCGTTAAGCGGGGCGGAATAGAGTTTCTACCACTAAAGGTGTTTTTATGCTTGCTATTATTTGGATTGTTTTCCGTGTCCGCCGCCGAGTATGAGGTGGACGGGCAAGTCGATTTGATCATATTCAACGTGGATGGCAGTGTTCATGGCGTAACAAGAAGCGAGTTCACGGTTTTCGTCGAGAATTGCTCCTGGCTAATCCACTCCACCATTGTTGATGAAAGCGGCAAGCCGTTGTTTTTCAATGAGACTTCATTCACCAATAACGGAGTGATTTACTCGGTTGGAGGGGGCGTTGACGAGAATCCGGGGACTGCCGTTTCGGTGTGGGGTCCTCCACGGAATACTGCCAATATGTATTCCAACAATATGCCCATTGGCCAAACGGATATCTCTTTCCTGTGCCACATTTGGCTGATGTATGCTTCTGGGTGTTATTTTTCGAGCGTGGCGACCAACTGGCTCGCGCCGCCTTATGATCTTAATGCCTCGGTGGTCGTGAACAGCGAGTTGAGACGGAAGGCCCAATGGTTGCTTATCAACGGTAAAGGTTCGCTGCCTTATAGGGTGGTCTATTTCAGGGATGATGGCTGGACCAATGCCACCTACGAGGCGACGGGCGTGACGAATGTTGGAAACATACAAGTGGCGAGTGGCTTTGTGTTCGAGGAAAGAGCTACCAGAGGCTATTTCTGCAAGGTTTTTGCTCCCGGAGTGGAACCGGGCGCTTCTGCCCCTCTATATTGCATCCGCAAGAGGGCGGTCGGCAGGGTTACTGCAATCCGGCCCGTTTGCTCGCGCAAGGAACTGATGCCGGTTGCGACTGGAACGACGACTGTTATTGACCAGCGTCTTCTTCATGGGACAAACAACACTGGAGTTTTGTACTACAATTTTCCCGGCGGCGTCAAGTGGGTTTCTATCGCCGAGGCCAAGCGATTGCATGAAGTGCGAGGCTCGCTTGCTGCAAGTCCGTCATGGGATCCGGCCAATCACAAAGTCCGGTTGGTGTTTTTTGCCACAGTCCTTTCAGTGTCCGCCGTATTTTTATTCTTTTTGAGCAGACTCAAACCAAAGCGAATGTGAGTTGATTATTATGAGCGAGCGGCCTTTCGGCTGCTTGAGTTTTCCATGAGGATGGCACGACTTTATCTCCGCTCGGTTGCGGTCATTTTTCTGGCAACCGCTGTGGCTAAAATGATCAGCAGCGTTGGCCACGGCAGAATCCTCTTGGAGCATGATCCTGTGAGCGGATTCATATTCCGTGATTTGTTTCGTGTTGTCGGCGTTCTGGAAATAGTCATTGCATTGACATGTTATTTCAGCAAACGAATATGGATGTCGGCGTCCTTGGTGGCCTGGCTGGCGACAAGTTTCTTGATTTACCGCATCGTCTTGCTGTGGGCTGGTTATCGGAAACCGTGTCCCTGCCTGGGCAACTTGACCGACATGCTGCATATCTCGCCTCAAACCGCCGACACGGCCATGAAAATCGTCTTGGGCTATTTGCTCCTCGGCAGCTACGCCACATTGTTTTGGCTCTGGAAAACGAATCGCAAATCGTCAGTTGCCGGGTTTCCTCAGCACAACCAGCCAGATTTTTAGCATAGTCTCTTTACAAAGCTTTCCCGACCGGGCATCGTTTAGATGATGAAGCGAGAATTGTTCCTCAAAATCCTCAAAGCAGGGGTCGTGGCATTCCTGCTGTATCTGCTTTTGTTCGTGGATCATCTCCGGCGATCATCTCCCGGCGTTATCGGCTCCGCGTTGAGAGAAGTCACCGCGATTCTCTTGGATCCAGAAGCCCAATGGATGGCGTTTTTGTGCCTGGGAATCTATTTCACGGCCTTCCTTTTCTTCCGCTGGCGCGCGTCCCCCGGTTTTGGGCGAGCCGGCAACCCCGATCTGTGGCTTGCCTCTGGGTTGGGAATTATGGCGGTCTCCTACGCCGTTCATTACGTTCCATCCGCCCCGGCTTTGACTTTGTTCGCTGGCGCAGTGCTGGGCCAGGGAACAGCATTTTGGGCTGATTTTGAATTTCACAATTCAAAAACCACAATCCAAAATTGGTTTGGCGTATCGGTCATGTCCATTCTGGTGATATTCCTGACTTGGGCGTCGGTTTGGCACACAAGCGTCGGCCACAGTTACGAATATCGCAGCGAGGCCCGTTGGTCCAGCCTTTGGGATAATCCAAACATTTTCGGGCTTCTCATGGCCACAGGTGTAATGATTGCACTTGGGCTAACAGTTGCATCCTTCTTTTTGCTGTCTGGAAAAGTTGGGAAATGGTTCTGCGCCCTCTTGAGCCTTTTGGCGGCAATTCTTTTGGGACGCGCTCTGTTGCACAGCTATAGTCGCGGGGCTTGGTTGGCGACAGTTTGCGGCTTGGCATATTTGGCGGTTAATGGTTTCACTTGTTTCCGCCTTGACCAAGATACGGCGGGAAAACCGTCAATTTCGTGGTTCAAAAAATGCCGGCTCCCGTTGTCCGTGGGCCTGTTGTCAATGCTCATCTTGGCATTCTGGCATTTTGGTGAGACGGACTGGCATCCGGCACAGCGGGCATTTTCATCGGTGAATGCGGCCGATTTCTCCTGGCGCAACCGCATCGCCGCCTGGGAAGGAGCATTGCAAATCACGGCGGAACATCCGTTGCTCGGCACTGCCTGGGGCCAGCCAGAGCCGCTGTATGAACATTATTATCTTCCCCCCAAACTGACCGAGCGCGGGGCCTTCGAACTGAACGATTATCTGATGCTCGGCGCGACGCTCGGCATTCCCGCGCTGTTTTGTTTCGGCATGTATCTCTGGCTGTCGTTAAAAGGAAAAGCGGAAAGCAGAAAGCAGAAAGCAGAAATTCAAGAGGCGGGCTGGTTGCGGACCGTTTGTCACGCCAGCGCAATCGTATTGCTCATTGGTTTCTGGTTCGACGGTGGTTTATTCAAACTCCCCACCGGCGCCACATTCTGGATCCTTTTGGAATTGGGCAATGTCCGAAACCGTGAAACAAATGAAGCCTTGGAACATGAGTGAGCCGCAAAAGAACCCGTCGCCGCCAGCCGCAACCGAAGAAGGCCAACCACGGATTTCACGGATTTCACGGATAAAGAACTCCTGCTTTCTGCTTTCCGAAGTTCTTCTTTGCTTTCCCATCCTTGTTATCCGTGTGATCCGTGGTAACAGGTGTTCACCAGTGTGCGGGTTCATTCCAGTTTTAGCCATTTTGCTCTTCCTCGGCGCATTATTTTGGGCCAGGGAACAAGACCCATTTTCCCGCAAATGGTTCACGCTCAAAACTCCCGGCCACGGTTCCTTCAAATGCGTTGCCGTCCTCCCCAAACCGATTCGCCGATGCCCGGTGATCATTTATGCCCACGGCGCTGGCGGCACTTTAATGAATGATGGCAACGATGTGCGGCAAATGGCCGAAATGGGCGTGGTCGTCGTCAGCTTGGAACACGACCAAAAAAATCCAGCATCCTTCGGCCCACAACTTGAGGCATTGCTGCACTACATTGGTCGGCAAAGTTGGGCGGACACCAACACCATCGCATGGCTTGGCTACAGCATGGGCTCGATTCGGATGTTTGATTTCGCGTTGCAACACCCGGAACAACAGCCGCGATTGCTCGTTCTATTGGGCGGCGCCGGTCTGCCCGAAGGCCAAACCAACAATCACCTGCCATCCTTGCATTGCCCGGTTTTCCTGATCCACGGCGAACAAGATCAAACATTCCCCGTTGCCGACACAAAACGATTGGCGTCAATTCTTCAAACCAACGCCCAGCCAGTGGACATGAAAATCATCCCCGGCATGTCGCATGGCATGGACCCGGACCGCGGCATCGTTTTCCGCAGTATCGGCGAATACTGCTTGGCGCATTTGGCAGGCAAAGACGCTTTGCAAACTTACCATTCCATCGCCCAATGGCGGGCTGAAGCCCCGCCCTTATGGCTTTTCCTCTTTCCTGCGGTCGCATGGTGTGCGGGCTGGTGCGTGTGGTCATGTCGTCGCAAGGCCCGTTCATCCGAAAAAGTCAGATTGAGCCGTGGTGAAATCGCGCTTCGCTGGATCGCGGCCCTACTCGCAACTTGGGCATCGGCAGAATCAGCCCTTCATCTCGTCCCGCCTCATTTCTCCGTCAGCGACACCACCCTCTCCATCGCCCGCCGACACTTGGTCCAAGGAAAGCAGCACAACGACTTTGAATACCTGGCCGCGCAACCAATCTGGCCGGGCGAGAAGTTGAAAACCCTCCTGGAACACGTTGAACTGGCCGGCTACAACCGCGAATTGATCAACTGGCACCTGGACGACAAGATGTATCGAGATTATGTCCTTTCCCCGGTCATCACCGCCCAATCCGGAGAACACCTGAACTGGCGTCGTCCCTTGTGGGAAGAATTCTATCCCCGCATCCGGCACGAATCATCCCCGGAAGCCGCCGCCGCAATCGTTGCGCGCCACCTTCGCGAGCGCGTGACCATTGCGCCGGATTACCCGAAGCAGTCAGGCGTGGAGCCAATGTGGCGGGGCCAGATCGTCAATCCCGAGGATTTCGAGATCATTTACACCGCCGCCTTGCGTTCCGTTGGCGTGCCGGCGCGATTAAGTGCCGCAAACCGAACAGAGTTTTGGGATGGGAAGAATTGGCAAACAGCACCCCGCCCTGTATTGCAAACCTGGCAGGACTTCGACAAATGAGTTGTTCCATCTTCCCCAACGCGGGCAGCTGCTGCCCTGTGCCGCCTGGTCTGTTTGAATGGCCTACTTCATGCTATGGGGCCGGCATTCTCGCTGATCAAACCATTCCATGACGGAGCGCGGTCGATAGAAAATGAGGCGTCCGCGGCGAATAAATGGCAACATTCTTCGCTTGGTCTCTTTTCGGATCCACTGAAGACTGGGACGGCTCTGTTCGTCCCAGAGGATTTCCAGCAGCCGCTCTGCCGATACCCATCGGTCCAGCTCGGAGACGGGTAAAACTGCGGGCGCGTTGGTCTCCAATGGCGTCTCAATAGGCGCACGGCCAAGCCGGGGCAATTTAGCCCGATCTGGGTCACAAATTGCAATAGCTGCTTCGGCTGTTTTTTCATCTTTGGATTGCATAATTCGCTCGCCGGTTCAGCTTTTAAGTTTGCCGGAATATCGCCCTGATGTTTTGGCTGGAGGATGTCTGTCATCATTTAGCCAGGTGGCGGCTTTCCGCCTCCTGGTCGCAGATCCACCGGGGGGAATCCCGACATGTAAGCGCAGGTACCGCAGAGAATAACGGCAACCCAACCAAGTCGCCTTGGTCATTGTCCTTGCAAGAGTCCCAAATGCCTGAACGATGGCCTTGCGGGCGACATTGCTGATTGCTCTGCAACCGGGTTTCCGAAGGATCTGACTGCTTGGAGATGGGGTTGGCCCAGAATCGGGGCGGGCAGGCCACCCCTCGGCGTCGGAATTCCCGCTACACTCAGCGTAGCGGATTGGGGTTGGCCTCGGATATTTAGATATGAGTCGTTGTCGCTCATTATTGTTCGCCCGTGATTCAGGATGTTTCAACAGCGTTCTGCCTGTTGATTTCCAACGGTTTGCGAAAGTTGGTAATCATGGGCCAGGAACATAAGGAAGCGCTGCTTGTTCACCGGGGCGGCCTGCGTGCGCTTGAGGACTGATTATCAAGGGGTTTGGCCCGGGACAGCTTCTTTTCCTGGCGCTGCACTTTTGCAATTTTTGCGCGGGCGTAGCGGATTGCTGAAGCGGTCCCTGGCGGCGGCGAAAAGCCCGCGAATTGCTCGCGGGCTTCTCGTGGCGGGGGCGCCGGTTTACGCCGCTTTGGGAAGTAAAGCCTCATCCCCGGCCGGGGATTCTTGGGATGGTTGCGCCGCCAGCTTTTTTGCCTTGCGCTTCAGGCAGGCCTTCTTGTTATAGGCGGCCTGGCGGGCCTTGAGCTCACCGGGTTTGGCGGCTGCGGCTTTGGTCTTCGCCTCGGTGATTTTCGCCGTGGCCACGCTCATGGCCTGACAACCGGCGGAAACCGCGGTGGACACTTCGCTGGTCATGGCCGAATCCAGCTGGTGGTTGGCGGGCAGGCTGATTTTGATGTCGCTCCCGGCTTTGAGACACGCTGGCAGCATCAGCCAGAACTTCCTGGCCTCTGGCTTCTTGACCAGGCGTTTGTAAAAGGGTTTGAACACCTCCTTCGAATTGCCGGCCCATTCCACCGTCAGAGCCACGCTCCCAAACAACTTGTAGTGCATCGACAGCGACGTGCGCCGCAGCGCGTTCTTGGGGAAGGGAATTCCCCAGCTGTACTGCGGCAGGACAACGCCCAAGGCCGCCAGTCGTTTCCGTTCCCGGTTGGCGCGGATGTGTGCTTGTTTCGAGTTGCTCGTGAAACCCGCCAGAATGTGGATCACAGCACGCTCATTGCCATTCGGACGCAACCCTTCGTTGGTATAGAGGCCAGCCGAGCGCAATGCCTCCACCATGACGATGAGGTTCTTGGAGAGAGTGCTTTCGCGCGCTTCGTCTTTCTTGGCGGCTTCGGCAGACATCGACTGCACCCCGTCATCAGGATCGAATGCCTCAACTCCCATCCGCTTGGTTTCTTTGACCCGGCTGCCGCCGAAGAGCCCATGCACATAAAACGCGGCGTGACCGCCATCGAAAGCAATGTGGCTCACATCCAGCAGGGCCTGCACTTGGGGAATCGTCAGGGCGGGCTGCTTCTCGCATTGGGCGTCCATGACCTCGTCGGATTCCTCGTCATCACCCGCCTTTCCCGGCACCGCCCGCGGGGGATCGGGAATCACTATTTCAGGCGGCGGGCACCAATTTCGCTTTTCTTGCGTGACCGGATCCTTTGAAGTATGCATCCATTCCCTGAACATCCGGGCGCATTGGAGGAAACGAACTTTCATATAGTGCGACCAGGGGCGCACTGACCTCGACTTGATTGGCGTGTCCCAAAGCCGCTTCTCCGCCTCCTCTGCGGTCTGCTTCTTTTTCCAGCTGGTTTTCCAAAACGCGAGCGGCTCTTTGCCATGCGCCATGAGCAGCACCATCGCATCGGTCATTTCGAACGGTTTGAGCGTTCCAAAGGCCGGCAGGAGGTAGGCCAGCGTGTTGCGATAGTTCATCCTGCTTTCAGGTTCAAGTCCGCGCACATGCTCGGCCCAGAATATCTTCGCCGCCTCAATAATGTTGGGTATGTCAGCCTGCTCCACCCGAAACCTGGTCTTCTCGCAGTGATGCACCATCTTGCCGGGGTGGTCGATCCACTCTGGGTGCTTTGGCTCGAGCAACTTCCAGAACAGCTCTTTGGCAATGTCTTCTTCGCGCTTGCTCAACTGCCGTGCCAGTTCCTTGTTGAAAAGCTTGTTGTTGATCTCGACGCACAGGTCGTTGGCCAGGGCCTGGGTTTGCCGCTCGAATTTCTGGCGTCCGCTGCGCATCTTGCCTTCCAGCTCGCGAGGCGCGACGAGGTTGACCAGCACGCCCCAAACGCCTTTCTTTTTGAAATAGTGGACTGTGGCTAGCTGTTGCTCTGCGATCTTTCCTCTGGCGTTTCGGCGGTATAATTCCAAGAGGAACGCGTCTTCTATCAGCAGCTTGTTCAACCGGACCAGCGGCGGGCCTTGCGGACGCTTCCGGAGCAGCTTGCGCGTGGACCTGCGGAGCGTTATGCCTGCGAAGCGGGCGTCGTCATAGATCAATTCGCCGCCGATGATGCGGTTCATCTCCCCGGCGAAAACGGATCTCAGGGCGTCCAGGTCGGCGTCCGGATCTGCGGCCTTGGCCACCGCCTCCCGGCCGCGGTCCGAGAATTTGCCGGCCATGTATTTGGCAAGAGGACTTGCTTCGGCGCGCAGCTTGTTGGCCAGGCCCACAATGTCCTTGATGTTGTCGGAGGCAAAGCCGCCATTGGCGGTGCCATTCTGCAGGGCTGTTTTATCTGTGTTCATATTCTTTTGTCTGACAGGGTTTGGTTTTCTGGAAATCATTCCGCAGGAGAAAGGAAAGACATGGGGGCAACTTCTGGGTTGAATTGGCCCTTCGCCAAAGCGCCGGCGGCCGCATTTTCATTTGTGTTTTCGTTGAACCTCTATTTTCATGGGTGTTGCTACGACCGCTGTGTTGGCGCCGCGGCTGATCACAACGTTCAATTAGCTTTGGAGTTGCAGGACCACTTCATACTCCTGCAGGTCATTGTGGTTACTGGCGGTGGCCGGCGAGAAAGGCGTCCAGGTCGGACTGGCGGACCCGGACAAATCCACCGATCTTGACCCACCGAAGGCCCCGCTCGGTCCTCCAGCGATAAATCGTGGTGCGGCTCGCCCCAGTCTGTTGTTGCACTTCGGCCAGGGTGAGCCACTTGTCCCCGGCCGGTTTGTCAATGTACCCGTTCATAAATGTTGGTTCTGCTTTTTGTTCCGTTGCGGACGGCGTTTACCGCCATTCCTTTCGTGGACGCGGCTTGCGTCCATGTCATATTTTACTAGGTTTGCTACCAGGCCAGCGGCACTCTCGATAAATCGGACATTTATGTTGAAATTTTTAAAATGGACGGGGAGGATGAGGTCTGATAAATTGCATAACATGACGCAACCGGCCGGCACAAAATGGAAAGTGGCAAGAAGGGGGTTTTTGTGGCTTGCGCAGCTGACCGCAGACCAGAAAAAGCGACTCGGCGTCCTTGAAGGGAAAACACCCGATTCGAAGTCCAAGCAGATGTTCAAAGCGCTTCTACTGCTGGTCAAGCGGGCCGAGCAAATTCAGGCCCGGCGTCTTTCGCCGGGCCGTTCGAAGCCGGTCCTGGCCATCAAGGAAATCCTCAACATGACAGAATTCTCGTCGCGCGACACACTCTGCCAGTTGGTCAAGCGGTACGACCCCAACAACCCTGCCGCCGTCGCGATGCGAAAAAACCGCGTGCCCGGTGCAACACCGGCGATCATTGAGGATCTGCAAAAGGCTTGCACACACGGAGACGTCAAAGACTACGAGCAAGGATCGGCATGGCTGCGAACGCGCGGGCTTAAGGTATCGCCTGCAACTTACTATCGCTGGCTCAAACCCGTGACACTGAGGCAACAAAAAGCAGCAAAAGTCCACGCGGATCATGCCCAGTTGGCGCTTCGCATTTTGGCAAAGGCTGCCCCCAACAAGCCGGCGGCGAGCAAAGGACACAGCGTTAAACCGACTCGGTCCGATAGAAAGAGCAAGGAACGCGCTATCATTGAGAAGGCTATCGAAGACCTGAAGAGCTATCAAGAGGAGCAGCGGGCCAAACTGGCTTCCCTACTATCGGACGAACTCGAAGGCAAGCTGCCAAGCACCTTGAAGCGATGGGAGCCAATTTAAAGTCAGGGGAGTCATGACCACGACAAGTTCGGCTTGAGGATCGATGGCAGCAATTTGCTCCAGAAAGCCGCGGCTGAATTCCTGGCTGACCGAGGCCGCGTCGGCAGGATCACGTCCTCGTAGGCGATCGGCAGCCTTTGCGGCGAGACCACCAGCCCGAGGCACACATGCTTGCAGCGTTTTTCCGGGTTGGTCACATGATGAGCATGTCATATCCAGGCAGAGAAGATAGCAAAGGAGTTGAATGTTGCGGGGGACGGCATGTTGGTTCTTAATGCCTTGTCTTGGTGATTGAACTAATTCCCCATGATCAAAATATCAATCGTGCTGTTGTGTCAGCAGCGTAACCATGAGAAGGCCTAGAATCAGGAGTGCAACAAGAATTATGACGACACCACATGATATGGCAAAACGATGGCGTCGAGACAGAAGTTCCGCGTTTTTGACATCCCATTTAGGTTGCGCGTCATGGTTTGGCGGAATCTTCATTCGGTACAGATGGTAAACAATTACAGTACACGCGCGATAGCGTGATTTTTAAGCCAGATCGAGTCTTGAGCTTTTTCATTAGTGGAGACTCTCTTCAGCACGAGGCAAAGTATTGGAGTGGAGCGGCTCACTTCTCGAACTCCTGCCAGGTTTCCAATACAGGGCGGGGCGCTGTTTGCCAATCTTTCCCATCCCAGAATTCCGACCGGTTTGCGGCATTTAATCGCGCCGGCACGCCAACGGAACGCAAAGCGGCGGTGTAAATGATCTCGAAATCCCCCTGATTGACGATCTGGCGGCGCCACATTGTCTCCACGCCTGGCTGCTTCGGGTAATCTGGCGCAATGGTCACGCGTTCGCGCAGGTGGCGTGTGACGATCGCGGCGGCGGCTTCCGGGGAGGATTCGTGGCGGATGCGGGGGTAGAATTCTTCCCATAAGGGGCGTCGCCAGTTTAGTTGTTCACCTGGCTTGGCGGTGATGACCGGGGAGAGGACGTAATCGCGATACAACTTGTCGTCCAGGTGCCAGTTGATCAATTCACGGTTGTAGCCGGCCAGTTCAACGTGTTCCAGCAGGGTTTTCAACTTCTCGCCCTCCCAGATTGGTTGCGCGGCCAGGTATTCGAAGTCGTTGTGCTGCTTCGCTTGGACCAAGAATCGGCGGGCGATGGAGAGGGTCTTGTCGGTGACAACAAAATGAGGTGGAACGAGATGAATGGCTGTCTCTGCCGATGCCCAGGTTGCGAGCAGAACGGCGAGCCAGCGAAGAACGATTTCACCACGGCTCAAAGTGACTTTTTCGGTTGAACGGGCCTTGGGACGGCATGACCAAACGCACCAGCCCGCACACCATGCGACCGCAGGAAGCATGAAAATCCAAAAGGGCGGCGCTTCGGCCTGCCATTGGGCAATGGAATGGTAATTCTGCAATGAGTTCTTGCCTGCCAGATGCGTCAGGCAGTATTCGCCGATGCTGCGAAAAACCACACCACGGTCCGGGTCCATGCCATGCGTCATGCCGGGAATGATCCTCATGTCCACCGGCTGGCCGTTGGATTGCAGAATGGACGCCAATCGTTTGGTGTCGGCAATGGGAAATGTTTGATCCTGTTCCCCATGAACCAGAAGAACCGGGCAGTGCAACGATGACAGGCGATCGTTCGTTTGGCCTTCGGGCAGACCGGCGCCGCCCAATAGGACGAGCAATCGCGGCTGTTCTCCCGGGTGTTGCAACGCGAAGTCAAACATCCGAATCGAGCCCATGCTGTAGCCGACCCAGGCGATGGCGTTGGTGTACGCCCAGGTTTGCCGGCCAACGTAATGCAGCAGAGCCTCAAGTTGTGGGGCGAAGGTGGCCGGGTTGGTTTGGGTGTATTCCAGGCTGACGACGGCCAGACCCATTTCGGCCATTTGCCGCACATCGTTGCCATCATTCATCAGAGTGCCGCCAGCACCGTGGGCATAGATGATGACGGGACATCGGCGAAGCGGTTTGGGCAGGACGGCAACGCATTTGACAGAACCACCGTCGGGCGTTTTAAGCGTGAACCAGTTGCGCGAAAATGGGTCTTGTTCCCTGGCCCAAAGCAATGCGCCGAGGAAGAGCAAAATGGCTAAAACTGGAATGAACCCGCACACTGGTGAACACCTTTTACCACGGATCACACGGATAACACGGATGGGAAAGCAAAGAAGAACTTCGGAAAGCAGAAAGCAGGAGTTCTTTATCCGTGAAATCCGTGAAATCCGTGGTTGGCCTTCTTCGGTCCCGGCTGGCGGCGATTCGTTCTCTTGCGGCTCACTCATGCTTCAAGGATTCGGTTGTTTCGCGGTTTCGGACATTGCCCAATTCCAGCAGAATCCAAAATGTGGCGGCGGTGGGTAATTTGAACAAACCGCCGTCGAACCAGAAACCAATGATCAATACCATTGCGCCAGCGTGACAAACGGTTCGCATCCAGTCCCCATCCTGCATTTCTGCTTTCCCTGTCTGCCGTAGCCTTGGCGGAGGTGGATGCTTTCCGCTTTCCACTTTTCCTTTCAACGACAGCCAGAGATACATGCCAAAACAAAACAGGGTGGGAATGCCGAGCGTCGCGCCTAGCATGAGATAATCGTTCAGTTCAAAGGCTCCCCGCTCGGTCAATTTTGGGGGAAGATAATAATGTTCATACAACGGCTCTGGCTGGCCCCATGCTGTGCCGAGGAGCGGATGCTCTGCTGTGATTTGCAACGCTCCTTCCCAGGCGGCGATTCGGTTGCGCCAGGAGAAATCGGCCGCATTCACCGATGAAAATGCCCGCTGTGCAGGATGCCAGTCCGTCTCGCGAAAATGCCAGAACGCCAAGATGAGCATTGACAACAGCACCGCTGACAACAGGACCACAGACGACGAGACCACGGACAACGGATTCCGGCATTTCTTGAACCAGGAAATATATGGTTTTCCCGCCCTAACTTGGTTAAGGCGGAAACCATTGAACCCATAGACCGCTAGGTATGCCGTGCCGCACACGGTTCCCGCCCATGCTCCGCGACTGTAGCTGTGCAACAGCCCGCGTCCCATAAGAATTGCCGCCAAAAGGCACAAGAGCCCACATAACCATTGCCCAATTTTCCCAGACAGCATAAGGAAGGATGCTACCGCTGTCCCAAGTGCAAGCACCACGCCTGCCCCCATGAGCAGTCCGAAGATGTTTGGATTATCCCAAAGGCCGTTCCAACGCGCCTGACTCCGATATTCAAACGTGTGGCCCGCGCTTGTGTGCCAAACCGACGCCCAAGTCAGGAATATCACCAGAATGGACATGACCGATACGCCAAACCAATTTTGGATTGTGGTTTTTGAATTGTGAAATTCAAAATCAGCCCAAAATGCCATTCCCTGGCCCAGCACCGTGCCTGCGATCAAGGTCAAAGCCGGGCCGGATGGAATATGGTGAACGAAGTAAAGTGCCGCCAGGATCAGCACGCCGCTGGCAAGCCACAGGTCCTGGTTGGTGGCTCGCCAGAAACCGGGATACGCGCGCCAGCGAAAAAAAAGGAACGCTGCGTAATAGATTCCCAGGCACGAAAAGGCCATCCATTGGGTTCCTGGATCAAGAAGAATGGCGGTTAGTTCCCTTAACGCAGAGCCGAAGACGCCGGCAGATCCCCGGAGATGCCCCGCGAACAGAAGCAGATACAGCAGGAATGCCACGCCTCCTGCTTTGAGGACTTTCAGAAACAATTCTCGCTTCATCATCTAAACGATGCCCGTTTGAGCGACCGTTGTAAAGAGGCTATGCCACGGATTTGGCTGGTTCTGCTGAGGTTGATGCGGGCAGGGATGATTTGCCTTTTTCCTTCCAAAGCCAAAACAATGTGGCGTAGCTGCCGAGGAGCAAATAGCCCAAAATGATCTTCATGGCGGTATCGGCGCCTTGAAACGAGATATGCAGCATATCAGTCAAGTTGCCCAAGCAGGGACACGGTTTCCGATAGTCGCCCCAGAGCAAAACGATGCCGTAAATCAAGAAACCCGTCGCCAACCATGCCACCAGCGACGTCGCGAGCCAGATGCGCTCTCTTAAACAACATGCCAAAGCAATGACTCCTTCTACAACGCTGACGAGGCGAAACAAATTACGGAACTGGAGTGCAGTCACAGGATCACGTTCCAAGAGAATTCTGCCGTGCCCAAAACTGCAGATAATCTTCTCGGCGGCTGTGGCCAATAAAATGACAGTAACCGAGTAAAGAAAGAGTCGCGCCAATTTCATTGAGGTTTAAGCACGGATATAAAGCACGGCAGAATGGTGACGTCACATTCGCCTCGCCTTGAGTCTGCTCAAGACGAACAGAAATACAACGGATATCGACAGCAGCGAACCATAAAAGACCACTGTTACCGTGGAGGAGCGTTTCGGCACGAGCTTTTGGGATGCATTCAATTCCTTGGCCTTCTCGACTGACAGCCACTGCACACCATCCCGAACGATGTAAGTCGCATTTGCCGGGATCGGATTCGTCACATCAGCCTGGCGTTGGTCAATAACCAACGTCGAACCGTTTACTGCTGGGAGAAGATCGCTACGCGAGCAACCTGGTCGAACGGCCGTGACATTTGCAATGGCTTGCTTTTGGATGCGATATTCTTGTGATGAATCGCCCGTCCTCATCTGACCGGCGGCGAAACCGCGCTGAACACGCAGCTCGAACAAAAAGCCGGACGCAATCTGGATTGTCCCTGCATTAGTGACGCCGGTCGCCATATATGCGGCATCCGTGGATTTGTCACTATCCAAATAGACCACACTCAGCGGCAGTGATCCCGGCCCCTTCAAAAGTTTCCATTTTGCCTCTCGCGCCAATTTTCGGTCAACCGTCACCGAGGCATTAGCATCATACACAGGTGTCAGCCAATTTGTAGCAGGGTTTTCAAAATAACAACCTGAAGCAAACATCAACCAAAGGTGGCATACGAAATACCCGTAGTCTTGACCGACAGGAACGTCGTTGGAAATAATCGAGCCTACATTCTGAGGCGAGCCTAGTCGACGCGCCTCAGCCGGATTATCGCTTCTGACCCAGCTCATTACCTCGTATATTTCAGCATTGTTTGTGCATGAAGTTTCTCGCATACGCAAGGGTTTTCCTGCTTCACTGAGGTCAATTGTCTGAATCAGCCATGAGCAATCCTTAACAAAAACCGTGAACCTGCTTCTTGTCACTGAATCAATACCTCCATCCATTTTGAAAATTGTCTGCGCAAGTTCCCCATCAACTTCGTAATCCGCCGCATATACAACACGAACTGCTTTTAATATGAACCATAAGAGCATGAAAAACCTCAATCGCCGTTTCGCGGCATGAGCACAAATGGATCGCAAATTCCTCTTGGGATAGATTCTGATTCTTCCGGTGATCATTATTTTCGCCATCCGGGCATCATTTTTGTGAACCGGACTTTTCCAAGATGTCTAGTGCGAATTGAAGCCGATTTGTCTTTTCTGGATCGGTTGTCTTTTGCATAAGTTCTTGAAGCCGCAATTTTGTCATCTCACGTCCTTGTATTGATACGCAGGTCGTCACTAATAAATCTGTCATATTCGTCGAGTCCGCGACTCTCGGCAGGATCTCCACTACGCCAGTCGACCCAATGACAAACGGATCCAAATTTTGCAAAATACCAAGTGCGGCTTCAATGCGATCCCTCTCTTGGTGCTTCGTTGCGAGCTTCTCCAGTGCCGCTAGGCGCAGTTGCGTCATTTCACGCCCCTCGATTTTGCAGCAAAGCTGAACGCATTTAGCGATGGTATTTGTTTCTCCCTCGTCAGTAATTTTATCAAGTAACGCAGGGATGGCCGCTGATCCAATACGCCACAAGGCCACACTCACAACAGAAGCAGATTCAAAATACTCCTCCATTCGCATCCTCCGCAACGGGCCCCCAGTAGAATGTGGGTAAACGTCGTCTAAATCCAGATGACGCACCAGAACGGGGATTGCTTCTTGAGCTCGGTATTGACCCAAAACGATTACAGCGTCCACCTTAACTAGATCGGAGTTGGTGCCATCTACGATCGCCAATAGCCTCGTCACCTCCAAGTTCCTTTCGTCGCCAAGTTCGCGTATCGCATCCCACCTTTCGCTCCTGTTCGTTGAAACAATCAATTCCAGCGCACCTTTCGGTGAAAAGGATTCCACGGAAGACTTCTCGGATGCCTTCTCCTGGCAGTATATAACATCTGGTGCTGCCACGAGAAGCACACACAGCACTAACATTAACCTCGCGCAGGTCATAACATTCGTACTCAGTATCAAAATCCATTCCAGTTTGTCGGGAGTGTCACGTTCCCTGTATTAGGGATTCCTGTCAAGGTATAGCCGCTACCAGGTGGGCCATTGACTATGAGTTGCGATTTATTGTTCCAAAGTCCAGGATCTGAGATTGGAATCCCAGTGTAGATAAGATAGATATAGTTGGTAAAGTTGACAGCCTCAGCCGTGCAACCATTAGTTGTTACCGGCACAGTTACCCCAGGGCAGTCAATCGCAAACAACTTATCATTGGTTGGTGTGGTTTGTTGGAGATGGTCAAAAGGAATGTCATTTTGTGGTCCGTAATTAGTGGTGAAGCCTCCGTTCCACGAATAGGAATTCGCCAGCGCCCAACCGTTGTATAATGCTATAATTTGTGGGTCAAACGTAAATCCAGGATCGCTCCCGACCACATTTCCCACTCCTGCAGGCTGAAGCGTCCCGATGATCTCACATTTCCCAACACCAATAGTGTAGAAGTCTCCATTCGCGTCAGTCGCCATACCGCCATACTGTCCTGCGACTTGTGGTTGCGGAATATTAAGAACGCACCCATTACTGACAGTGAATTGGCAATTGTCATCAGTATCAAAATTGGTTGTAGTATTGTAGGTAATTTGCCCCCAGAAAATCCAAACAAAGCGGTTGGGTGTCGTGTTTGCACTTGACGAACCCGTGCATGTTGCAGTCACATTGTTCAGAGCTACGTTGGTGGCAGCCAGCGTTGCAGTCAAATTAGAGCTACCTGGAACTACCGTAGCGCCTGACCATGTGATAGATCTGCCAGCAGCAGTGGTATTTGGAGTCATGTTGAGCCCAAAGGTCACAACATCACCGTTCGTCAATGATTTCACGGCAGCGTAATCACTGTTTGTATGGTTTCGGCTGTTAGAATAGTCTTTTCTCCAAGGAGAGTTACTCGGTCCGGATTGTACCTTAGTGCCAGTCAGGTACACGATTGTTATTGGCACCGGATTATTCGTGAAGGTGTCCCGGCAAGAATCCGAGACGGAGACACTTGTCGTGCCCGCCATCCATATTGTAGCCTGGGTCGACCCGCTCCAAATGCCATTGGTTTCGCTCAATGCGAACGATGTGCTTCCAATTGAGGCGGTAACACTCACCCCGTCAGTTTCAGTGGCTTGACAAGAAACCCCTCCGACTTGCACGGTAATAGTATCCCCCGCACAATACACGGAATTCGATGCTGGGGCGGTTATCGTCGCCTGTGCCGTTGCCTTGGTGCTAGCGCATATCGAAATTGCAAACACGATCAGCGATGCTGCCAGGGGCCTGTTGAGCCACCCAACATTACAAACAACCCCGTCGGTAGTCCGCCTCGGAATCCATAATACAACTCGCAACATATGTTTTTCCTTTCCAGTTTAAAAGATTAAATCCGCTAATTCTTCACTATCAGCTTGATATTACAGCCTGAGGCTGGGTTTGTGCGAGTAAAATGAGCAATCATTTGCGAGCAGAATGAATCATTTAAGGGCATTCAAGGGCTGATTGGCGTTGAAAGTTGGCGATTGCGCGGCGGGGCAAATGCCAAAGCGGCTCTTGAAGGCACGGGAGAAATTTGTGGGATGCTTGTAGCCCAGACTGGACGCAGCTGCTTTGATCGAGGCCCCATCGCATATCTTCTTAAGTGCATCGCACTGGCGCTGCTCGGCCAGCAACGCCTTGGTGCTCTTGCCCATGTGCTTGCGGATATGTCGGCGCAATGTGGACGTTGAAACGCCAATCGATTTTGCCAGTTTGCCGCAGGACCAGTTGGCCTGCCGCGCGAGTTCGAGCCAGTTTTGAATGTGGTTCAGTTTCGTGTTCATTCGGGTTCCTTCAGGGTCATTTCGTTCTTGCAGTGTGTGCAGCGGATTCTCTGACCGATGGCGTGGGCGGGGAATTCGACGGGTTGCTTGCAATAAAGGCAAACCATTTTGAGGAGATTGGGTTCGCGCAGAGTGATGATTTTCTGGCAATGCGGGCAGGGGATTCGTTGGCCGAGGTTTTGCAGGGCGAAGCGGATGTGGATGCCGCATCCGGGACAGGTCATTTTCCGGGTCTCGGCGGGTTGTGGCATTCGGTCTTCCAGCCAGAGCAAATTCACCGAGGCAACGCAACTGCCAAGCAGGAAATAGAGCAGGATGCATGACACGATTAGCCCCGTTGTTCCGCGGGAAAGGTGAAGGGGGTCTGTGAGGCTGCCGATGCAGGTGGCTTGGGGATGACCGCGCACCAAAAGCAGGAGAAACCGATAAAATACGAAATTGGTGGACAGCCAGGCCAGCCAACCGACTTGGAGCGCCATCTGCCTGCCAAACAGACAGTACAGAGCGACACTCGCCTCAATCGCGCCAATGACCAGCACAGCGTAGCGAAGTGGAATGCCCAGGGTGGGTTCCGCCAGCGCCAGGACAGGCGCGTCTCCGGCGGCAATAACGAACCGGATCAACGCCGCCGCCAGCAGGATTGCGCCGGCGGAATACACAAAGGGTTTAATCCATCTGGGTTCCATATCATTCCTCAAAGATGAAGCGCATGATGGCCTGGGTGCGGGCGAGTTGGGCGGCATTGCCGACGAGGGTGTGGTTCTCACCCGGGTGAATGATATACTCCACCACGCCGCCGTAATTGAGGGCGTCCACCTGATACTTTTTGATCCGGGCTTCTTGGTGTTCCTCACTGCCGGAGCTAATCAAGATTTTGGGTCTGGGCTGGAACGGCGGGGATTTGGAGAAATCCGGCAATGTAGTGGGGTTGAGCAATATGGCACCCTTCCACAGTCTGGGAGACTTGGCCATGAAGTCGCTCATGTATTTAGTTTCCACGCTGATTGAGAAAAGATAGACCTGCCCCGTGTCAATGCACGGGTCCTGGCCCAGGGTTTTGTACACTCCCATGACGTTTTCTCCCCATTGTTCGACTCCTCCCAGCCATGTGGCGCGGTTGATGATGACCACATAGGCCCCACAGGTCGCGATGCCCGGCATCCAGAGCCGGCCCTCGTTGTTGTACAGCGGCTCGGTCAGGACGGTATCCCCCAACACCAACGGATATTTCTTGTGCCGGTCAAAATTCCCCGGCGGACATATAATGCAATCCACGCTGCGACCAGAGGGCAGTTTGATGGAGCCGCGAAACGGGTTGAAATCCTTCGCATAAGGGGAGGAGTACTCCGCACCGGGAGCAATCGGCCGCAACTGTTTTGAAGCCAGGCTGTACTGCCAAATCCCCCCCGAAACCTCGTTGCTGACGTTGCCCCAGAAGAGCACTTGTTTCTGATCCGGCGTCACCCTGAACCAGGGGATGTTTCCACGCTGGAACAGCCG
>Ga0182027_10003491_pt1 | contig 24857 bp, 20 predicted proteins | sample 712E1DmetaG_FD_121300 | JGI IMG/M metagenome (GOLD analysis project Ga0182027, IMG submission 121300) | Permafrost microbial communities from Stordalen Mire, Sweden - 712E1D metaG (Illumina Assembly) | ecosystem: Environmental > Terrestrial > Soil > Wetlands > Permafrost | place: Sweden... | reverse complement strand
TCATCCAGCACCGTTGTGGCAATGACGCCTTTGGTCACGGCATCGATGATGCTGCGGATCAGGCGCGGTACAGCCAGTTGTGCGAGAGTCGCTACCAGTAAGAAGAGATATGGCAAAGCTGCCTGCCAGCGGTAGCGCCATAGATAGCTGGCTGCGCGTACAATGACGTTGCGTTGCTGGCTCACCGATTGGCGGGGGGGATGTTTAGACATGGTTTGAGAAGCTTGCAAGGTTAAAGTCCTTTCAGATTGATGATGATAATGATCGACGAATGGACCATCGCATCGTAAACGCGATCTGCGTTTTACGCTTTATGTTTTTGGCCCGCATCTCTGATGCTTTTTGCAACCTCGGTCAAAATGGTAAGTGCATCGCCCACTTTCTGGCGATCTTCTACGTGGATGCCATCCACCATATCTTCGACCCAGCGATAACGTTCCTCGATGCCGTTTACGATCATTTCTTTTCCTTTTGGGGAGAGCTTGATTTGTTTGGCGCGGCGGTCATTGGGGTCTTCAGCTCGCTCGATCAACTTGCTGATTACCAGCTTTTCCACAAGCTGGCTGGCCGCGGCTGCACTGATATCCATGCGTTCGCTGACGTCGGACATGCCGCATTCACCCTGGTAATGCAGCTGCATGAGAATGCTGAACTGCGGCATCGACAGGTCGGTGGCTTTCACGAAGTGGGACCAGTCGCGCATCGAGCGGTGCATGACGGCATCCATCCACTGGCGGGTTATTTTGACTAATTGGGCAGAAGTATACATAGTTAAGCCTTCTTTTTAGTTAAGCTTGCTTAACTTTATAGGAAAGCGTATTATTTGTCAAGGTGAAGATGCATTAGAGCTTCGTTAGAAATTTGGGTCTATTGGGATGAGGTGAGCAGCCACCCTCGAAGAATGGATAACGAATCCCCGATTTCCCGGCGTTGACCGAAAGGTTTGATTTAAATAGTGAACAGGACGATGGCGATCAGCGCCGCGATGATCCCGATCCATTGCGTGCGCGAGAGGCGCTCTTTGAGGAAGATCCATGCCAGTATGACTGTTGAGCCGGGGTACAGCGAACTGAGCACGGCGGATATATCCAGCCGGCCGACCTGTCCGGCCAGGACAAAGAATAAATTGCCTCCGATATCGAGTAAGCCGTTTAAAAAGATCAACGACCAGGCGCCTCTCTCCACCTTCCATGATTCGCGACGGAGGGTCATATAAAGTGTCAGGATGATTAAGCCGCCCAAGCGCGCGGCAACCATGGGCCACAGTATGGCTGTGCGTGTGGCGGCATGGATCAGCACGAAGTAACAGCCAAAGCCCACGCCTGCCAGGAGAGGCAGCCGCAGATCGGTGATGTGAGATAGCAGGTCTTTCACCCCATCCTGGCTTTGTGAGATCAACCAGATGGCGGCCAGGGCAAAAGCAAAGCCAAGGAATGTGAGCCACGTGGGAAGACTCTCGGTAAATATACCGATAATGACAGGCAGCAGGGCCGCCAGTAATGCCGATATGGGGGCTGCTATGCTCATCAGGCCCTTTGTCATCGAGTAATAAAGCAGCAGGATTCCCATCGTGCCGAAAGCGCCGGCTAACATGGATAGCGCCCAGATCCCCAAGGCGGGGATGGGCTGCCAGACGATCAGGGCGACGACCAGGATAAATATGAGACCGATCATCTCTCCGTAGACGACCGCTCGATAAGCGCCTGTTTTCCGGCTGGCCATTCCGCCGGTAAAGTCACCCGCGCCCCATATGGCGGCGGAAGTAAGACCAAATAAAATGGAAAGCAAATTAAGACCTCGAATGGGTTTTCCCGGTTAAAGGGTTTTGCTGATTATAAAGTGTTTATCCTCGATCTCCGCCCTCAAACCCGTTCCGGTTTCGGACAGGTTGAACCCTATCTTGATCTTTTGAACCGCAAAGCTCGCCACTCTCTAGGGCAGGCGGGCGCGAAGAATTTTTATTTTTATGTTCCTCCAGCCTTTAGTTCTTCGATGGTCGTTTCCTTTGTGTCCCTTTGCCGTCTCGCATGATTTGCTTAGCAAATCACGAGGCCGCCGTTGCGGCGGCACGAACAGTGTGACCTTTGTGTTTAAAATTTATGCTTTGCCTGCGGCTTTTGCCCGTTCCAAAACCTTCTGCGCGTTCTTGAGCAGAGGCATGTCGATCATCTTGCCGTCGAGGGCATAAGCGCCCGCGCCCCTGGCCTGGCTGGCTTGAAACGTTTTAACGATTTCCTGTGCATGCGCGATAGCTGCGTCGTCCGGTGTGAAAGCGGTTTGCACCGGCTCGACTTGCGCGGGATGGATGATCTGTTTGCCCGTGAACCCCAGTTGAGCGCCGTATTCAGACTCGGCGCGCAGCGAATCGATATCCTTAAAATCGATCGTTACGATGTCAATGGCCTGTAAACCGAAGGCGGCTGCGGCGGTGAGCGCGGCCTGTCGCGCATACAACAACTCGGTCGCCTCCTTGGTGCGCGTCGCACCGATCGAGGCGGCAAAGTCCTCACCGCCGAAGATGATGGCGTCCAGGCGCGGGTGGGATGCGATTTCCTTCAGGTTGAGGATGCCTTCGGCGGTCTCCACATCGACAAGCAGTCTGACCGAATTAATAGGCCAGCCGTGTTCCAATTCAGCGGCTTCGATCATCCCGCTCGCCCACTCGATCTGTTCCAGTTTTTCGAGTTTGGGGATCACAATACCATCGGGATGGCAGGGCAGGACCGCTTGAATATCGTCCTGCTCCAGCCCGGACCCCACCGCGTTGATGCGGGCCAGTTTTTCCGATTTGCCGAAGTCCAATTCGCGTAAAGCTCTGGCTATTGTGGCACGCGCCTCGGCCTTTTTGTTTACAGCCACACCGTCTTCCATATCCATGCATATCGAATCAACGCCGAGTGTTATGGATTTGACGATCTTTTTCCAATCATCGCCAGGCATGTAGAGAAGAGCACGTCGAGATTTCATAAATTTCCGCTCCCGGATCCAGGCCTTTTCAAAAACATTGCCGTACGTTCCATCTCGATCACCATCGTATTGTCTGATTTCCGTCCCCAGTGTTTGAGACGTACGATCCCCACTTCGGGCCGCGACCTGGAAGGTCGCTTCTCGATCACTTCGCTCTCGGCATAGATCGTGTCGCCGTGGAATACAGGGTTGGGGCTCAGAACATGGTCATAACCCAGTGTTGCAATGATGGTGCCTTCCGTCAAATCGGGAACGCTTAAGCCGACAACCAATCCCATAATAAAGATACCGTTTACGATGCGCTGACCGAACTCGGTCCGGCTGGCAAAGTCTTCATTGACATGCAGAGGCTGGGTGTTCATGGTGAGTGTGGAGAACAGTACATTATCCATTTCGGGTACAGTCCGTCCGAGGCTGTGGCGAAAATGCTGGCCCACTTCAAGGTCTTCATAATATTTACCAGGCATGGCAACTCCTCAAAATGACAACCGTTGGTTATTTATTTGTGTGATTCAAAACCGACTCTTTGTACGGAGAACATACAAGAATATTATTGGCAGACACGTTTATTTCTTCCACGCCTTTATTTCGATCAGGATTTTAGTAGATTTCTGTTTATTTCACTCGCCTCAACTGGGTCTCCACTGCCTTGGCTTCGACACCCTCGGGACTGATGTTGTAGGCTGTAATGGTCAGATGATCGTGGTCGAGCAACTCAACTTCGGTGCGCCAGTCCCAGTCCGGGCCGCCGACGGGATCCGGGTAACTTCCCTGAACAAAGAAGCCGTTTTCTTTCGGGTTTCCTATGCAAAACATGTTGGCAGTGTTGTTGTGATAACTATCCACCCAGCTGGCTTCATATTGATTGAGTATGGTGTTATAGCCGAATGTGAACAGGCCGTGCACAGGTTCTTCATCAATGGAGCTTTGGTAAAGGTAAAGGATAAAGCGGCCGTCCAGTATCAATTGGATACTGCCCTGCGTTTGAGATTCGATCGGCACGCCGTCCGGTTCCAACCAGGTGCGGGTCTTGCCGGCCCAGCCACCGACGAGTTGGGCCAGGAAGTGATGAGGGCTGCCGGATAGTTTGGATTGTTCAAAGGCCATGGCCATGTCGAGTAAACCTTATGAGCGAAAATTGAAAGGGGGTGATGGTAGAAATTTGTCGAGAGTGTAGCACAAAAATTGCACCTCCCCAAATTTCATTGAATATGGGAGTTGGGAGCTTATTTCGTTTTCTCCAAAATTCATCTGGCTTCTTCACAATTCAATATACCGCCTGCAGGCGGGATAAAGATTAAACAACGGCTTTCAGGTTTTTTAAGGTTTCGAAAGTCCATTATTAAACGATGCATCCAGGAGGCGGAGTGCGACGATCCTCGTCCGCGGAAAATTCTGCCTTAAGGTAACTTGCCGTTATCTACCCGCGCACCCAGGTGGCTAACCCCCAACTCAAAAACTCGCGCGGATAAACCAACAGATACAAACGTTTGTTTCATAGCCAATCCAATGCCCGGATCATGCTCCAGCGAGAACGCGATCAGGCTCGGCCCTGCACCCGATAAGGCCACCGCCGAGGCACCGGCTTTTTTTCCGGCTTCCATTGCAGCTTGCGCACCGGGGATAAGCGGCAGGCGATAAGGTTGGTGCAGCGTGTCAGACATAGCCTGGCCGAGCAGGCCGAGATCACCTGTTCGGAAGGCTTCGGTCACCAATACAGCGCGGCTGATGTTGTGGATCGCATCTTTTAATGAAACTTGTTTTGGCAAAACCGCGCGGGCCTGTGCAGTGGGGAAATTAAATTCGGGAGTGACGACAGTGATATGTACCGGTGTGATGGGTAATTGCCGCGAAATGACCGTGCCATTCTCTCTCGTCGAAACGACCAGACCGCCAAGCAGGCCTGGAGCAATGTTATCGGGATGTCCCTCAATCTCTGTTGCAAGGCACAGAATCTCTTCGTGGGTAAGCGCCGAGCCAAGCAAAGCGTTCGCGCCAAGTATGCCTGTGAGAATGGCTGCGGCTGAAGACCCTAATCCTGAAGCAAGCGGAATCTGATTTGAACAATGGATGCTCAGGGGTGGTATTTTCCTGTTTACCGTCTCATAAAGCTTTTGAGCGGAGCGATATATGAGGTTTTTTTCATTAGGGGCGAGTCTATCAGAGCCTTCGCCATCGATGTGCAGGGAGAATGATTCGGCTTGAGTGAATTCGGTTACGTTCCATAAATTCAAGGCCAGGCCGAGGGCATCGAAGCCAGGCCCGAGGTTGGCGGAGGTGGCGGGAACCTTGATGATGAATTTGTTCATCGATAAAAACTCGTCATAGGAGTAGAAACACTTATCTTCTCCGAGGCTGCTTCGCGAAGGATCGCCCCTACTTTAATATGATTTCTTCCAACGCCGATAATCTGGGTGGGACGACTTGCGGCTTTTTCATATCATGGGTGATGATGTCGGGATCTTTTAATCCATGCCCGGTGCAGATGGCCACGATGCGTTTGCCTTCCGGTTTGAATTCCAAGGCGGCGATCTCAAGCGCCAGGCCTGCCAGGCCTGCGGCGGAGGCTGGTTCCACCCAGATACCTTCCAACTCAGCCAGCATCTTCTGCATTTGAAGGATTTGTTCATCGGTGACGGCGATGATGCGGCCTTCAGATTCTTCCGCCGCCTGCAAAGCCTGTTCGCCGCGCGCCGGCTTCCCGATGCGAATGGCCGTCGCGACCGTTTCAGGTTTTTCGACGGGATGGCCGATCACCAGCGGCGCGGCACCGGCTGCCTGCACACCTAATATTTTGGGCAAACCGGTTGACTTCAATTGATCATATTGTTTGAAGCCCGCCCAGTAAGCCGTGATGTTGCCTGCATTACCGACGGGCAGACACAGCCAATCAGGCGCTGACTCAAGCACATCGCAGATCTCAAAGGCGGCGGACTTCTGTCCTTCGATGCGATACGGGTTGATCGAGTTGACCAGGCATATGGGATGCTTGTTTGTGAGCTCAACCACCATTGTCAGTGCATCATCGAAGGAGCCGTCAATTTGGATGACCTGTGCGCCGTATGCGACCGCGCCCGCCAATTTGCCTGCCGCTACCTTGCCCTGCGGTATCAATACGATAGACTTCATCCCGGCCCGCGCAGCGTAAGCGGCTGCAGAGGCAGCGGTATTGCCCGTCGAAGCGCAGATGACGGTCGCCGCACCGCGGCCTAGGGCTTCGCCTACGGCGGCAGTCATACCACGGTCTTTGAATGATCCGGTCGGGTTGAGGCCTTCATATTTAATGAACAATTCAAAACCGCCGCCAAGCTGACGGGATAAATTGTTGGCAGGAATCAGAGGTGTATTACCCTCCAAAAGGGTGACGCTCCGCGTGTGAGGCGGGAGATCGAGCAAGTGTCCATATTTGGAAAGAACGCCTTGATAAGTCATGGGGAAAGTTTAGCATAAAAGCCATTCAGCAGGGTCGGTCAGCTTCCCACCGTTCCATACCTTGTCTTCCCAACATGTTACAAAGGATATCTTCTTCCAGGATGCGCGCGTGATAAAATTTGCAGGTGAATTATTCTGAGATCACAGAAAATTTGTGGATCGGGACGACGCCCGGTAGAAGTGATTATGACATACTCCGCCAGCATGGGGTGCGGCTGGTCATCAATATGCGCTTTGGGCATGGACCATCACCGGATTTCGGCGAGCCGCCCCTTAATAACCTGTGGCTGCGGACGTTTGATAGCCCGATCCTTCCCATCCCGGTGGGCGCCTTAAAGCGGGGTGTGCAGGCTGCACTGGAAGTGATCGGCAACGGTGGCAAGGTCTATGTTCATTGCGCACGTGGGCGCCATCGCAGCGTGGCGATGGGGGCGGCGATCCTGATTGCTCAGGGTTTATCTCCCGAATCCGCCATGTCTTTGATTAAAACACGACGTTCCGTGGCAGACCCCTATATTTTTTATATCCACAGGCGGATCAGGGTTTTCGCGCACCATTGGGGCGGAAGTTGATCATGACCACAATTATGGATCCGGAACCACAACTCGATTCCGGCCTTTCTGTTTTGCAATATAGAGCGCCTGGTCTGCTGCGCTGAATAAACCTTTGACCGTTTTCCCGAACCCCGGAAAAGACGCCAGTCCCGCTGAAAATGTGCATTTCAAGTCCATATCCCGGTAAGGGACGCTCGAATTCTGAAATATAACCCGCCATGCTTCCACGCGTTCATAGGCCATCTCCACTTCAGCGCCGGGCATGATGACCACAAACTCTTCACCACCGTAGCGGCAGACTATATCGGTTTTGCGCGCTTCGGCAACCAGCAGCTCCGCCAAAGCTTTGAGCACGGTATCGCCGGCATCATGACCGTAGGTGTCGTTGATCGATTTGAAGTGATCAAGATCCAGGATAATGGCAGTCAGGGGAACATTTTCGCGAGCGGCTATGGCAAGTTCTCTTTCCAGCGCGTCCTCCATATACCGCCGGTTATAGAGATCGGTCAGCGGGTCGCGGATGGCCTGCTGCAGCAGCATGGATTGGAGCTCCTGAATTTCATCGTATTTTTCCTGCAGGTCCTGTTCGAAATTTTTTCGGGTGGTGATATCGCGCAGTATGATGATGCGGCCCAGGAAACGGTTTCGTCCATCGTGGACCGGATCAATTCGCAAGTCTACATAGCGTCCGGGGTTGCCGTCGATTTTGATCTCGGCATGCGAGGCGAATAAGACGCGCTGTAAATCAATCATGTCCGGCCAGGACGAAAAAACATCCTCACCAGATTTGCCGGTGAAAGAATCCTTGAATCCGGTGAATTCGCGCGCGGTCGGGTTGATATCTATTACGCGGTTCAGTCTGTCGAGCACCACAATGCCATCGCGCATCCTTTCCACGATCAGGCTGCGTGCGATAGGCACCAGATCGAAGAGTTGAAAACGCAGCATGGCAAAGGTAAACATCAATCCCATCAATGAAAAAGCGATCGGCGTGAGGTCGAGGTTGCCGAAGGGACTTAAACCGGTTTGTGTATAAACATTAGCAGCCCACGGGATGAATGAAGCGACGAGGGTAATACCGGCCTGCCAGCGATACGGCCCCCGGGCATATAAAAAGGTTCTCAGTAGAATGATGAATGCGATCAGGAGCACGGGATAGGAATATACGACGTTGATCCAAAACCAGGGCCCGCGGACCCATTGCAGGGTTATAAATTGACCGATCTGCTCCTGACTGAAACCTCTGTAGAATAGATGATGATAGGGATTTGTCCACACGAAAATAATCGTCAGGAGGGGTTCAATGCACAAGAGAGCAAGGCGACGAGGGGTCAGCCAGTTTTCACTCCCACTGAATTGCAGAACAAAGATGAGATAAGCAGTGGGGATGACCACCACTCCGAAATAAGTCGCGTTCAGCCAAAAGATCTCTGCGCTTAGTTTTGTGCTGGCCCACATGAGCGCATATGTCAACGCCCAGACCGCCGCGCCTAAATTGAGCAACGACAACGGACGCGCGCCGGGTGCCGAGCGTCTGTTCCAGGAAATAAAATCATTTACTGCGGCAACAATGGCTGTGATGAACAGCAGCGCAGAATAGGGATGGGCTTGAAAGGGCATGCTGTAATTCAGTCAGGAATGAAAAATAAAAATTTCTTAATCATTATTTTCCAGATTATTCCTTCGCAAGTGTGGCAATGGTTACGCCCGCGCCGCCTTCATGATCATGGGCCTCTTCAAAGGAGTTCACATAGGGGCTGTCTTTCAATGCGGCGCGCACTGCCTCGCGCATCCTGCCCGTCCCTTTGCCGTGAACGATACGGACAAAAGGCAGGCCCGCAGAGTAAGCCTTCTCAAGGTATTTATCCAATTCATGCAACCCGTCTTCCACGAGTTTGCCACGCAGGCTGATCTCCATGCCCGGAGATTGTTTCAAGTTCAACTTTGAATTTCGCGGGTTGGGTGATACTCGGTCTTCGGTCACCGATTTGCGACTTTCGACTCCCGTTTCTCCACCCTTTCGTTGTAGATCGCCAAACCTTGCCCGTACACGCAAAGTGCCGATCTGGACTTCCGCATCGGAATCACCCAGGGCTGTCAGGATACCTTCAGAGTTGAGCGATGCAAGAAAGACTTTCTCCCCCAGGGCGAAAGGTTTTTGACTATTGGCGGCAGCTTCTGCCGAGGTGCTCCGGGAGGATTCACGGTTGGCAGTCTGTCGCCTCGGGACCGGCGCCTCCATTTTCTCCTGGAAGGCCTCGGCTTGATCCTCAATCTCTTTCAAGGCATCCAAAGGTTGCCTGGCTTTCTTGAGGTTTTGTTTTAAAGATTCAATGTTTTGTTTTAATACGGCAACTTCCAATTCGCCTTCGGCGCGTGCCTTTGCCAAAACATCACGGCGTTCGTCTTCCATCTTTTCCAAACGTTTTCCGAGTTCTTGGGTCTGCATTTCGAGCCGGGTACGTGCCTTCTCGAGCTTCTCGCGTTCATGCGAGGTTCGGTTGCGTTCCTTGCGGATGTCGTCGAGCAGTTTATCGGCGCGCAGGTCGTCAGGATTGATCTCGCTTTTTGCCGCGGCGACCAGGTTGGGATCCAGGCCAAGGCGCTGGGCGATTGCCAGGGCGTTCGAACGCCCTGGGAGCCCAATCGTCAAACGATAAGTTGGCCGCAGGGTCTTAATGTCAAATTCCAGCGAGGCATTCATCACGCCCTCGGTACCGTGAGCGAAGGTCTTAAGTTCGGGATAATGTGTGGCGACGAAGGTCGTAATACCACGTTCGATCAGGTGATTGAGGATGGCACGCGCCAGGGCCGCACCTTCCTGCGGGTCGGTGCCGGCGCCGAGTTCGTCGAGAATGACGAGTGAATGTCCATCGGCTTTTTTCAGGATACGAATGATGTTTGTGATATGCGAAGAGAACGTGGACAGCGATTGCTCGATGGATTGTTCATCCCCGATATCGGCAAAGACATCGTGAAAAAAGGGCAGCTCCGAATCGCTCTGAGCCGGGATGTGAAGTCCGCTTTGGGCCATAAGGACCAGCAAACCAACCGTCTTGAGCGATACCGTTTTGCCGCCGGTGTTCGGGCCAGTGATTACCAGAGCCAGTGTTCCCGGCTTGGGATCGATATCGATGGGAACAACGGTTTGAGGATCGAGCAGGGGATGGCGGGCATCACGCAGGGTGATTGTAGGAATTTTTAAGGCGGCAGGTTGAGAATCTTTTATTTTTGACTTTGAACCGCCTACACTGTGTTTTTCAGTGTGAACTTTCATCTCGTGAAGTATCGGTTCGCTGCCATTGATCTCCAGCGCATACTTTGCCTTGGCAAACGCCAGGTCGAGCACAGCCAGGTTCTCCACGCCGTAGGTTAGTTCTTCGTGGTGTGTACCGACCAGGGTTGAGAGTTCCGAGAGAATGCGGTGTTCTTCATCCCGCCCGGCCAGTTCCAGTTCGCGAACCTCATTATTAAGTTCAACCACGGGCAGTGGTTCAACGAACAAGGTGGCGCCTGATGAGGATTGATCGTGGACGATGGCTTTGATCTGTCCTTTGAATTCAGCGCGCAGCGGGATCACATAACGACCATCGCGCTGTGTGATGATCGGTTCCTGCAGCTTGGAGGCAGAATCGGTCAGATATTTTTGAAGGCGCGACATCAGACGGTCATGCGCCACTTTGAGGGAGCGTCTTAAAGACGCCAGTTTGGGCGAGGCTGAGTCCAACACTTCGCCGCGTTCGGAAAGCACCTGTGTGATGGCATCCACCAGGCCCACGGTGTCGGGCAGGCCGACCGCAAGCTGTGCGAGCCGGGGCGCCTTTTCTGCGGCGTGCTCGAGCGATTTTTTGAGGACGCGGCAGGCGATCAGCGTGGACTTAATGTCCAGCAGGGCCTGCGGATCGAGTACACCGCCGCGCATGGCCAGGTCCGCGGACATACGGATATCATGCGCGCCGCCAACGGAGAGGTCATGGGTGGAAAGCAGGTAGCGCGCTTCGGTCGTCTCGGCCAGGAGGCGTTGGGCTTCTTCGAAGTGTGCAGTGGGCTGGAGGGCACGCGCCGTTTCTGCCGAAGCGGAGAAATCACAAAAGCCCGCCAGACGGGCGAGGATCTTGTCATATTCGAGCACGTGCAGAGTCTTGAGGTCCATGGCTGAGGAATTATAAACCACAGGCGTTTCAGAAAAATAAAATAAGAGCGGCTTTTGGGCCGCTCTTACCTCAATCGAAACGCAAGACCGCCTGGTCAGACTTTGGCAAACCCGAATAAAATGGGCTGCTCAACCAAAGACCGGGTAACGGAATAAAGTTAAGTTACCACTCCACCCAGTCGCCGGCAGGATGCATCCACACGGCAGTGTTGGCTTCGGCTGTGAACATGTGGTCGTAACCCGCCAGGAACTCGGGGTCTTCATAATAACCCATCATGTTTTCGGTGCTCATCCACACGTCGACCGCGAAGAACTCTTTGGCTTCGGGCGAACCCGGTGCAGCCATGCGGAGGTAGGCCTCATGCGACAGGTTGCCGGCCTGGCGGGCCTTGCCGAGGGTCTTGACGACGGATAAGTTGTGCAGCTTGCGTGCTTCGTCCACGGACTTGACGGTGCCGCGGGCGGTGGTGACGAAGCGGTCGTTCTTTCCGGAGGGGGCCGGTATGTGGTAACTTGCGAAGCCTTCGGCCGCGCTCCACACGACGGGATCGCGCTCGGTGAAGATTTGCCCGGCCTGTTCCTGCACCGTCGGGTTGGCGAAGAACTTGTTGATGCCGTCCATGCTGTTCCAGATATCAAGGATCAGGAATTCGCCGGCGCCTTTCTTCGCCTTCTCCATCGGAACATGCACCATGTGACTCATGTCGCCCAGTGACTTGGCAGCGGATACGTTGGCAGGATGGCCGGCCGTTGAGTTGTGCAGCTTGCGTGCCGCCTCCAGCGTGGGTGAAGCCAGCGTCCCACGGATGGCCAGCAGGAATAAAGATAGATCGTTGCTCATTTTTTTCTCCTTTTGAATTTGACAGAGTTGGTCTTACGCCGTCTTTCACTTTATTAGACGGACAAATCCTGTCAAATTCATCGGTTAAGCCACAAGTGACAGGCCGAATTGGGAGAAAAGAGAGCCGTCAAGAGTCAGGAAATCGTTGATCTCGCTAATACCCCCGTTATTAATTGTAAGTATATGGATGGCTGCGGCGCGGTAGACACCGGAGGCATCCATTTGATAGACCGCGAAGGCCGGAGAGGCGTTGGCGCGCAACGGTTTGAGCTTGACACGGAAGGGGTCGAAAACCTTGAAGACATAACCATCCAGGAAAGCCCGGACGTCGTCGCGGCCGCTGAACCAGACCGGGAAGGGGGGCATGGTCAGCGCAACGTCTTCGCGCAGGACAGCCACAAGCGCGGCGGAATCGGCCGCTTCCCAGGCGGCAACATAACGTGTCAGCAGGGATGAAAGTTGTTCATTTAACCGGGCGGGTGAGGGGGATGTAGCGCGGTCCGATTGTTTCATGGCCACGCGGGCACGCTGTAGCGCACTGTTGACCGCGGCAGAGGTCATATCGAGCAATCCGGCGGCCTCGGCAGTGCTCCATCCCAGTACATCACATAAAAGCAGCACCACGCGCTGCCGCCCCGGAAGTTTTTGCAAGGCCGCTACAAAAGCCAGCATGATGCTCTCGCGGACTTCGTAGCGCGCTTCGGGATAAATGTTCGGCTGCTTGTCGATCAATTCGTCGGGGAACGGCTCCACCCAGACGATCTCTTTTGAAGGCGAAGGTAACGGGGCTGCGGGGTCGCCGCGCGCATATAACTCTTTCGAGAGGCCGCGTCTTTTGCGTGAGTCGAGCGTATCGAGACAGGCATGGGTGGCGATCTTGTACAACCAGGCCCGAAAAGTCGATCGTCCTTCAAAAGAATCGATGTGCTGCCAGGCCCGCACGAGGGTCTCCTGCAGCATATCCTCGGCATCTTCGTATGAACCCAGGATGCGATAGCAGTGCACAACCAACTCGTGACGATAAGGCTCGACCAGCCGCTCAAAGGCTTCCTGGTCGCCAGCCCTGGCGGTTTCGAGGTTCCTGACCTGTTCGGCGTCCGCGCTCGATTTACCTGTAGCTTTCATAGAAACCCTTTGCAACCAATATCATAATCGCATTATACTGCCGCACCGATTAACGTCTCGTAAACAATAAGCGAACTCTGGGACTGCTTTAAAGACAATAACTCCAGAGGTTTTCGTACCTGCTCATTTTTTTTGGTCCTGCTTCCACAGTTTATAGGTTTGGAGGTCGTGTTCTATCAGTATCATACAAGCCGCCACGATAGCCGCGTCGTCTAACTGACCGATGATCGGCAGGAAATCAGGCACCAGGTCAAAGGGGTTGAGGACGTAGATCAGCGTAACGACGATGGCGGCAACGGTCCCAAAAGGGATCTTGCGGAATACTCCTGCCCGGTAATCCTTGACGACGGAGATGAGCAGCTGGCCGTCTTCGATAAAGCGATGGAGCGGGCCACCGGATGTGAACTTCTTTTTAATGTCTTCCGATCTGGAAACGACCTTCTCAAGGTCCTTATCGGTGACCTGTTGGGCACCGTTTTCTATTAATTTCTGTTCGTTTGACGAGGTCATATTGATGCTCCTTTCGATGAGCCTTTTGATTTTGATTTAATGTGAAGGTCGGTGTTTCAAGAGTGCCTGGAAGATGGTTAATAGCCCGAGGATTATCTCTGATTAAGGATCCAGCAATGTACTTAAATCCGATGGAAGGATTTTACCAAATCTGTGTTATACTCTCGTCGCTCCATCCTTCGACTTAGCTCAGGAAGAGCACACGTTTTGGGAAATTGTTTTGATCATTCCGAATGATGGCCCGGCGAAATAGTCGGGCTTTTTTGTTGGGCAGGTCCAGTCTGAAAAGATGGACCGTGGTTGGCAAGAAGTAAGTAAGACGGAGTCATCGAAACATTTCATGGTGCCATTTGTATACGAATGGCAGAAAGATAAAGATGACAACCGAATTTACTTCTTTAAACCTGCGCCCCGAATTGGTGCAGACCGTTACTGCGCTGGGTTACACCGAGCCAACACCCATCCAGGCTGACCTGATCCCCGTCATGCTGACGGGCGCCGACGTGATCGGCCAGGCGCAGACCGGAACCGGCAAGACGGCGGCTTTCGCACTCCCCATTTTGCATAATCTCCAACCCAATCAACGATACGTACAAGCCCTGGTGCTGGCCCCCACGCGCGAGCTTGCTTTGCAGGTTGCCGAAGCGCTGAGCCAGTATGGCAGCGAGCTCAAAGTGCGCGTTTTAGCCGTCTATGGCGGCCAGCCTTACAGCCCGCAGATCAATCAACTCAAGCGCGGGGTCGACATCGTAGTCGGCACACCCGGACGTTTACTCGATCTGCTCGAGCGCAAAGTGCTCAATCTGGGCGATGTGAAAACGGTCGTGCTCGACGAAGCGGACGAGATGCTCAATATGGGTTTCATCGAAGATGTCGAAGCGATCCTGGCTGCGACCCCGGCCGAACGGCAGACCGCACTTTTCAGCGCGACCCTGCCGCCGCGCATTCGCCACCTTGCCGACCGCTTCATGCATGACCCGCAGGCAGTGACCATAAAACACACCACGCTCACGGTACTGGCCACTGAGCAACGCTATTATCTTGTCAACGAATCCGACAAACTTAATGCGGTCATGAACCTGCTGGAGGTCGAGAACATGACCAGTGTGCTGATCTTTGCCCGGACACGGGCCGAGACCGCGCGGCTGGCCAGCGAGTTATCCCAGCGCGGCTTTCCGGCCGAGGCCATCCATGGAGATCTCGACCAGAACGCACGCGAGCGCACGCTCGGCCGCTTCCGTCAGAATCAAGTCAAGGTATTGGTCGCGACCGATGTGGCTGCACGCGGTCTCGATATTGACGACATATCGCACGTCATCAACTATCAGTTGCCCGACGACCCTGAAGTCTATATCCATCGTATTGGACGCACCGGGCGGGCCGGCAAGACCGGCATAGCCATTTCATTATTCACGCCGCGCGAGAAGCGCCGTCTGCGTGATATCGAAAGTCTCACCAGACAGCCACTGACGCGCGCCTCTCTGCCGACTGCCGAAGACATCCGGCATTTCCGCGAAGCGCAGGTGGTCGAGCAGATGAAGGTCTGGCTTGGCCGCGGACGATACCAGCGCGAACGCGAAATGGTCGAACAATTGGTGGCGGAAGGGCATGCTATTCTGGAAGTCGCGGCTGCCGCACTTAAGCTGGCGCGTCAGAGTGAGAAACAACGACCGGTTGCGGCGGTGGCCGAGGTACAGGAGACAACACGCTCATTCAGGCCCGAGCGTGAATACACCCGGGGCGGGAAGAAAGAATATTCGACCCGACGCGCTTCGTCTGCACAACGCAATTCCCATTCGTCACACGAGGCAGGTATGATCCGTTTGAAGATGGGCAAGGGCAAGATCCACGGTGTTCGCCCGAATGACGTGGTAGGGACCATCGCTTATCAGGCGGATATCCCCGGGTCGACCATTGGTAAGATCCGCATTGAGGATCAGTTCACGTTTGTGGATGTCCCCGAACAGTTTGTCGATAAAGTCCTGCTCCATAATGGGAACTACCGCATCGGAAAACACAAGTTCGCATTGGAAAGAGCATAGAATACAAAGCGCCCCTCGAAATTTCGAGGGGCGCTTTGTGATTTCTTGAAAAGGCTGCCCAATAAAAGCAGCGCAAATTAATGATCCCTCTGGGCAGCCAGCGCCGCGCCAATGATACCCGCCTCATTTAATAACTGCGCAGGGACAACGGGGATGTCGATGGTGAGCAAAGGCAGGAATTTTTCATGCTCTTTGCTGATGCCGCCACCCACGATGAACAGGTCGGGCCAGAAGAGCTTTTCCATGGTAATCAGATACCGGTTCAATCGTTTGGCGTACTTCTTCCATGAAAGATCATCGCGCTGGCGGGCTGCATCGGAGGCGCGCGCTTCGGCCTCATAACCTTCAATCTCGATATGACCAAACTCCGTGTTCGGGAGCAGCTTGCCGCGATAGAAAATCGCCGAGCCGATCCCCGTTCCAAGCGTGATTATGATCACCGTTCCGACCTGACCTCTCCCGGCGCCGAAGGACATTTCTGCCAGTCCGGCTGCATCGGCATCGTTGATCATCGTACAGGCGCAGCCGGTTATTTTTGTAAAAAGTTCATCTGCGTTGGTCCCCACCCATTTCTCGGAGATATTGGCCGCCATCATTGCGACGCCGCCTTTAATGGGCGCAGGAAAGCCGATGCCGATCTGTCCCTTCCATTCGAAGGAATTGGCAATCTGCGCGACGACTTCGGCCACCGGCTGGGGCTCCGCTCTATCGGGCGTCTTGATGCGAACCCGGTCCGCGGTTAATTGTCCTGTCTTGGTATCAACCGGCGCGCCTTTGATTCCTGAACCGCCCACGTCAATGCCGAGGATACGCATGAAGAGTCTCCCGTGTGAGAATTGAGCTAAAAGAAGCCAGAGAGAGTTTGGAACTCACTGTGGAATTTAACAACAAAACTCCAAATATACAATTCATCCATACCTGTCCATAAACTTTTCCATGCGCCGCAAGGCTTCTTCGATTTTCTCGTAAGCGGTCGCATAACAGGCGCGCACGAAACCCTCGCCGCCTGGACCAAACGAGTTGCCGGGTACAACAGCCACGTGTTCCTCCTCCAATAATCTTTGGCAAAACGTTTCATCATCCATGCCTGAGGCGGAAATGTTCGGGAAGGCGTAGAATGCGCCGAGCGGCTCAAAGGTCTTGAGACCGAGTTTGTTCAAGCCATCCACCAGCAATCTGCGGCGATGATTATATTCCGACTGCATCTCCTGGACATATTGCTCACCGTCAGCCAGGGCTGCGATGGCCGCGTCTTGAGCTGTGGTCGGCGCGGACATGATCGTGTATTGATGAATGCGGATCATGCCCTTGATGATATCGGCCGGCCCGGCGGCATAGCCGATGCGCCAGCCGGTCATGGCGTAATCCTTTGAAAAACCTCCCAACAGAATCGTCCGCCGCTTTATATTTTCGCCGAGCGCCGGGACACACACATGCTGAAAGCCATATACCAACCTGTCATAAATTTCGTCCGAGATCAGGATCAGATCATTATCTTCGGCTATTTGTGCGATCTCCATCAGGACTTCGCGACTCGCCACCGCACCGGTTGGATTGCTGGGATAACCGATAAATATGGCCTTGGTGTGCGGCGTGAGAGCGGCCCGTATGCGGGCCGGTTCCACCTGGAAGTTATCCTGCATGTATGTTGGGATCTCAACAGGCACACCGCCAGCCATGATCACCTCGGCCTGATAGGCCACAAAGCAAGGTGTGGGAATAATGACTTCGTCGCCAGGGTCGAGAATGGCTGTCATCGTCAGGTAAAGGGCTTCCGAGACACCCACCGTTACGATCATCTCTTCGGCCGGGTCATACTCTACTCCATAGAGACGCTTCAAATTATTGGCAATCCCGGTACGAAGTTCCAGCCTGCCATGGTTCGAGGTGTAATGCGTTTCGCCGTTTTGAAGCGATCGGAGACCCGCCTCGAGAATGGGCTTGGGCGTGGTGAAATCAGGTTCGCCGATGCCAAGCGAGATCACATCCTTCATTGTCGCAGCAATGTCGAAGAACTTACGAATACCGGAAGGTTTGAGTCCGGCTACGCGCTTGGAGAGTCGTCCTAGACCGTCCAGTTCGTACATTGAGCCTCCTGTAAATCGTTCACTGCGCCGTACGCGCCACAATTTGATCGTTGAATTATTAGGATGGTAAGACCAACCAATCATCAGGAATTTCCCGATAGATCAGATCAAAAGTCTGCCCATCGGTCGTTTTGATGCGAAAGCCTTTTTCGTTTGGCTTATGCGAACGGGCAAGGATTTCAATTATCTCCAGCCGCCGCCCCTGCCACATGAATGCCAGCGGACGGTCGGCATATTCTGCATCTGAACGGCACTCGACTAAATCCATGGTAGGGCTTTCACTTGCCAATCTGGCAGGCGTGGTCCCAAAGCCTTATTCTAGCGGTTTCAATCAAAAAAGGATAGTGACATCGCAGCATCCTGCGGGTATTGCCGTTTACCCTATTATTACCGAACTATCGTCACTGATATTAATGCTCAAAACCTTCTTCCCGCCCTTTCCCCGCACCACGGCCTGCCTGCCCACCATGGAGCCTTTCAATGCTATATTTTTTATCTCGCAATCAGCCTCGATAATGCTGTTTTCGATCCGGCTGCCGGTGATTTTGCAGTTGGCACCAATCGAAGCATATGGCCCAATCTCCGAATCGCTTATTTCGGCGGTCTTATGAATATAGACCGGTAAATTGATCTTAACGTCCGGCGGCTGCAGGGTTTGCGGGTCGGAATCATGAGCCTCTGCCAACTTACCAGGCTGCATGTGTTCCAATAAATACCTGTTGGTTTCCAGGGTTGCCTCGATCGTCCCGGTGTCCAGCCAGGTGGTGGTTTTCTCGGCGCGTATTAATGCATGTCGTTCGAGCATGACATTGATGGCATCCACCAGGTAGAACTCTTTTTTTTGCGGGAGATTGCGCTGCAACTGATCTTCAATGGCGCTCATCAACTCCTCACTGCTTTTGAAATAATAACAGCCAACCAGGGCCAGGTTGTTTTCCATTGTCTGCGGTTTTTCAATAAGACGCGTTACCCAGCCGTCTTTATTGACTTCCGCTACGCCAAAGCGCCGCGGATCGGGGACTGCCTTGACCCAGGCCACGACATCGCTCTTTTCACGTTCGAGAAATGAAAAGTCCGTTTCGATCAATGTATCTGAAAAGCATATGATCATCGGTCCCGTCAAATATTGCCGCGCCAAATATATCGCGTGAGATTGCCCTTTCATTTCAGCTTGAACCACATAATGTACATTGATATCCGGATAATGTTCCTTCATGAAAAGTGGGATTTGCAATTCACCCAGGTACGGGCCGAGGATAAAGACATACTCTAAGTTTTGCGAAATAGAGACCGTCTTGAATATGTCCAGCAGATAATCGAGCGCGGTCTTACCCGCCACGCCGACCAGGGGTTTCGGTTTGCTCCACGTTTGCGGGCGCATGCGCGTGCCCCAGCCGGCCATGGGGATGACAATTTTTAAGGTCTTCGTCATAAGGCTATTTTAACCATAAAAGATACCAGTGAGGCTCCCAAAATAGATTTCATGTTTTAATGCAATCATACAACTCACAGGGTCAACCTTAACGGGTCGATTGCTGCGACGCCGAGCCTGTCAGCGATTATAAGCCCTTGAGATCAATAATAATAACGATCCTCCATAAATGAGCAAGCCAGTCACATCCCGCCGAAGTTCCTGGCACGGACTGTGATTTGCCTTCGTGTTTCATGCACGGCAAAAAACAGGAACAGGATGTTCCCAGTTTACCATTCACCAAACGGATCCGGTTTCACACCGGCTTGATATTCATCCAGACGGCGTCGATGACTTGGATAGAGGTTCCCCGGCAAATGATCGAGAGGAAAAAAGCGCGCCTCCGCAATCTCGCGGTCGTGCCTGCCGTTCAAAGTGAAATCGTTCGAAAGGAATAGAATATTATGGTCGCTTTTCCATTCGAGAAAATGTGTATAAGCTCCCAATAGACTGATCTCATTTAATTGTGCACCGACTTCTTCGTGGGCCTCGCGCCGCGCTGCCTGATCCAATGTCTCCCCGCGTTTTACCCCGCCGCCGGGCATGTACCAGCCGTCCAAATAGGTATGGCGGACGAGCAGCACTTTCCCGTCTTGTATCATCATTATCCGCACGCCCAGGGTCAGCGGCCGGAAGAAAAAGCAATAGACCTGGTAGGCGAGATAGACCAGACGCAGCATTTTTTATGAATGGCCTAGTATGGGATGAAGTTGATATGGCTCCTCAAGGCTTCTGATCTCGTCTTCCGTGAGTTTGATCTCCAGCGCCGCGAGGGACTGTTCCAGATGTTCCAGCTTGCTGGCACCGATGATGGGCGCTGTGATGTGCGGCTTGTTGAGCATCCAGGCCAGTGCGATCTGCGGTCCGGAAAGATTGCGCTGTTTTGCAATTTCCTGCACGCGGTCTGCCACGATGAAGTCTGCATCGCGGTAATACAACTCCTGGCCATAGGTATCGGTCCTGGCGCGGACGGTGTCGCCCCAATCACCTTTGCGGTGATTGCCTGTGAAGAAACCGCGCGCCATCGGGCTCCATGGGATCAGAGCCACGCCCTGGTCGATGCAGAAGGGGATCATCTCGCGTTCCTCCTCGCGGTATATCAGGTTGTAATGGTTCTGCATCGAGACGAAGCGCGTCCAACCGTGTACATCGGCAGAGTACTGCGCCTTGGCGAACTGCCAGGCAAACATGGACGATGCGCCGATATAGCGGGCTTTGCCCGCTTTGACGACATCATGCAGCGCTTCCATGGTCTCTTCGATCGGTGTGTGGGTATCCCAGCGATGGATCTGATAAAGATCAACGTGATCCATTTGCAGGCGGCGCAGCGAGGCATCGATTGAATCGAAGATATGTTTGCGTGAAAGCCCGCGGTCATTGGGGTCATCGCTCATGGGGTTGCACAGCTTGGTAGCGACGATCACGTTTTCGCGCTTAACCTTTAAATGACGCAGGGTCCTGCCAAGCACTTCTTCGCTGGCACCCAGTGAATACACATCTGCCGTATCAAAGAAGTTGATGCCCGCCTCCAGCGCCCGTTTGACAAACGGGCGCGCTTCCTCTTCTTCCAATACCCATTCGCGCCATTTCTTCGAGCCATAGGTCATCATCCCCAAACATAAGCGGGAGACTTTCAGGCCGGTTTTACCAAGGTTTACGTATTCCATGGTTCTCTCCTTATCATGTCATTGTAAATTCAATCGGCAGCGGTACATCTGCCTTCTTCGCAGTTTGTCGCGATCAGTGGATTGCAACGAGAGGTGCATTTTCAGATGATCGATAGATTTGCCAGACTCGCGGCGAGACGCTTGATCCCGACCGATTCAAACACGACATCCACAATTTCATCATTGTCCTGCATTTTGCTGTCGAGCACGATACCCTCGCCCCACAGCGGATGACGGACGCGCACACCGGCACGGAATTTGTTTTCCATAACAGATGCCGGTTGGCCGGCCTGCGAAGAGGCGGTCCATATGGCTTCGGATGCCCGGCTGCGCGGACCGGTCCGTGACTCGCCGACAAGCAGGTCTTGGGGTATATCGTCCAAAAAGCGCGATGGATAGGTTTCTTCGGCATAGCCGCGACCGCCGCGCTGGATGGCGCGAATGAGATAAAGTCGATCTTTGGCGCGTGTAAGGCCGACATAAAATAGCCGGCGCTCCTCCTCCATCTCTTCAGGTTCGTCGAAGGAACGGCTGTGAGGCAGGGTGCCATCGTCGAGACCGACGATAAAGACCGCCCCGAACTCGAGGCCCTTGGCTGCATGCAGTGTGAGCAGCGTGGGCGCATTGATGTTTTCCTTGATGGTGTCCTGGTCGGCAACCAGCGCCACATTTTCAAGGAATTCATTGAGCGTGCGTGTGGAAAATTCGAGGGCCAGCCGCCGTAACTCCTGCACGTTCTCCCAACGATCAACACCTTCTTCTGAATCATCGTCAATATAAGCTTTGTAGTTAAGGTCGGCGACGATACGATCAAATAACTCCGAGACTGTAAGGGCGGGCGCAGCCGTGTGCCAATTCGCGAGGGATGCACCGAAGTCTGCCAGCGAAATGGCGCTCCGTCCGGTGAATTGATTCCAGAAGGGCGAATCGGAGCCGCGCGCCAGATCGATCAATACGTTGCCAGCCGAGATGTTATTCTGATGGGCCACATTATGCAGAGTCGTCAACGTTTTATCGCCGACGCCGCGCGCTGGAACATTGACGACGCGATCGAGGCTGGCTTCGTCTGCAGGGTTGTGAACCAGCCTGAGGAAGGCGATCAGGTCTTTTACTTCGCGGCGTCCATAGAAACGCTGCGCGCCGACCAGGCGATAAGGCAGCCGCGCCTGCAGGAAGGCTTCCTCCAGCAGGCGGGATTGTGCGTTCGTGCGATACATGACAGCGCAATCACCCGGTTCAAAGTCGCGGCTGGCCACCAGACCGGCAATACTGTCGACTACAAAAGAAGCCTCGCCATAATCGTCGGGAGCTTCATAATAATAAATTCGCTCCCCGGCGCCGCGCTCGCTGAAAAGTTGTTTGCGTTTGCGGTTCGGGGAGCGGTTGATGACCCCCATGGCCGCATCCAGGATGATCTGTCGCGAGCGGTAATTTTGTTCGAGCAGGATCACCTGCGCGTCGGGGAAGTCCTGTTCAAAGCGTTGCACATTCCGCCAGTCCGCGCCACGCCAGCGATAGATCGATTGATCCGGGTCGCCGACCACAAAAATATTCCGGTGCGCCGAAGACAGGTGCTTTATCAAAGTATATTGAGCAAGATTTGTGTCCTGGAATTCATCCACCAGAACGTGCTCGAACCGCCGCGCGTATTTCTCGCGTACGGCCGGGTTGTCTTCCAGCAGGCGTGCGGTGTACAAAAGCAGGTCGTCGAAGTCCACGGCGTTACTGGCGACCAGTCGTTTTTGATATTCAGCATAAACGCGCTTGACCACTTCATCGCGATAAGTCGTGATGGGATAATCGTCCGCGCCGATGAGTTCGTTCTTTGCGTTGGAAATGGCGGCGTGAACGCCGGCCGGCCGGTATAACTTTTCGTTGAGGTTCAACTCGCGAATGATGCCTTTGACCATCCGCTCCTGGTCGTCGGCATCGAAGATGACAAAATTGGATCCCAGCGGAAGGGACTCAACCTCACGGCGCAGAAGCCGTGCACAGATGGCGTGAAACGTTCCAAGCAGCATACCCTGCGTGGCATCGTTGCCCAGCAGTTTCTCGACGCGCGTCTGCATCTCACGCGCGGCCCTGTTTGTAAATGTGACCGCCAGGATGCGATACGGCCGGACTCCTTCCTGAGCGATGAGATACGCGACGCGCTGGGTGAGCACGCGCGTCTTGCCGGACCCGGGACCGGCCAATACCAGGACCGGTCCGTTCCCGGCCGTTACTGCTTTTCTTTGTTGTGGGTTAAGCTGGTCTAGGAAATCCATGCTGAAAAGAGATTAGATGACTAGAAATGAGGATCGGCGAAGTTGCTGGTTCAGGTTCCACTTTTCTTCAGAAGGAAGTAAAGGCAAGGCTTGTTTGTAGATCTTGAGAGCAAAATCCTTTGCTCTTACCCAAACTTGCAATCGTTTTAATCCTTGTACACTCACTTTGACCTGCCTAAGCTACTTACTATTCTCTTTTCCCTACTCTCTAGATTTGTGATGTACACTGCGGACAGCGTGTGGCTTTGATCGGGATGGCAGAAAAGCAATATGGACAATCTTTAGTGGTCAGGGCAGCTGGAGCCGGTTTTTGCATCCGGTTAATAGTGCGGATTAACAGGAAAATGACGAATGCAACAATAAGGAAATCAATCGTGGCATTTAAAAACAGGCCATAGTTGAGGGTAGGCGCACCGGCCGCCTGTGCTTCCGCAATCGTTTTATAGGACTGGCCATTCAGGCTTAAGAACAGGTTGCTGAAGTCCACTCTACCAAGCACCAGGCCAAAGGGCGGCATGAGCACATCACTTACGAAAGACGTGATGATCTTACCGAATGCCCCTCCGATAATTACACCCACCGCCAGGTCAATGACATTGCCGCGCATGGCGAAGTCTCTGAATTCTTTTAACATTTTTTCCTCCAGATCAGGGATGTGGAAATGTTATTCTACCGTCCGGGAGATGTGATGTCAACAAAAATAAGCGTCACACATGCTTCTGCCATGCGATCGGTATTCGCTATCCCCATGTCAATCGCTTAATTGACCGGCTTATGAATTAGAGTATAATTTTCAGTACTATATATCCTGATATTCACGTTGGTTTTTACTAATAGCCGTTTACTTGTAAAATTGAAAGGAGGTTGAGTCCCATCGATAATACCTCTTAAGTTTCCCCTGATTAATTATCCAATCCTTTCCCATTTTTGGAGGAGAAATAAACATGTTACAAAAACGCTTGATGTTAATCATCGGTTTGGTCATGGTGTTCAGTATGATCCTGAGCGCCTGCGGACCAACGACAACCACTCCTAATGCTCCAACTGCGGCTTCAGCTGCAACTCAGCCCTCGACTCGCCACGGCGGCTGGCTGGATGAGATTGATTACTCGGTTGTCGGCACCGATTCTGCGATTGCCCAGGTTAAGGCCGGCGCGATCGATCTGTTTTCATTTAACCTGCCCTCGACAGAATTGTCTGCACTCAAGTCTTCAGGGTTGAGCTACTCAACTTCGTATGGCGGCAACTATTCCATTATGCTGAACCCGGCCACGCTCAAGGATACAAATGTCCTCAACCCGTTCACGGACCACAAGATCCGCGAGGCGATGAATTGGTTGATCGACCGAAACTACGTAAACCAGGAGATCTACGGCGGCGGTTCCCTGCCCAAGTTCTTTGCCATTACCACCAACTTGGTGGACTACACAGGCGTTGTGGATATAGCCCGAGGGTTGGAAACCAAATATGCCTACAACCTGGATAAGGCCAAGCAGGTGATATCTGCTGAAATGACCACGCTGGGTGCAACCGCCGGCCCGGACGGCAAGTGGCAATATAAAGGTAAACCCGTCGACCTGATCTTTATCATACGAAACGATGGTGACCTCACCCGCAAGCCGATGGGCGATTACGTCGCAACCCAACTCGAAAGTGTTGGCTTCACAGTTGAACGCGATTACAAGAGTTCATCCGAGGCGTCGCCGATCTGGATCGGAAGCAACCCGGCCGACGGTAAATG
>Ga0182027_10003490_pt1 | contig 24857 bp, 21 predicted proteins | sample 712E1DmetaG_FD_121300 | JGI IMG/M metagenome (GOLD analysis project Ga0182027, IMG submission 121300) | Permafrost microbial communities from Stordalen Mire, Sweden - 712E1D metaG (Illumina Assembly) | ecosystem: Environmental > Terrestrial > Soil > Wetlands > Permafrost | place: Sweden... | reverse complement strand
TTATCGGAAACCGCGTCGGATCACCTCCCATAGCTTTTATCTGTGCAGCGATCACCAGCGAGTTATATTCCAAAATATCGCCAGCTTTGAGTTTTGATCCGATTGGGACCAGTTCTGTTCCAGTGGGTAAAATCGCTACACGCGGTTTCCGCGCTACCTTGATCTGATTATGCCCTGCCGCGGCAATAGCACCCAAATCCACAGGACGAAGAACATGTCCTGCCGGTAGCACGAGTTGTGTTGCTATAATGTCTTCGCCGAGTGGCCGAACATAATTCCAGGGAGCAACCGCCGCACGAATTCGAATTGATATCAGATTTCGAATATCATGTGATATGGCTCCATCTACATCAAGCGATTCAACACTTTCGATAGGGATGACTGCATTCGCCCAGTCGGGAAGAGGGTCGCCGGTATCGACATACCGCCCTTTATTTACCTGTCCAGTTTTTCGATCCCATGCGCCATCATCAAGCAAAATATTAATAGGAGAGGTCGGTTGCGCTCCATTAGTATCTTCGGCTCGGACGGCAAAACCATCCATTGCCGATGCATGATAATGTGGTGAGGAAATTTTGGCCCAGATCGATTCGGCAGTCACGCGGCCAAGAGCATTTTCATCAAGTGATATAGTTTCAATACCGAGCACCCCCCAGATACCGGCATCTTGTAATGCAGTCTTTAGGCGGGCTTGAGATTCGGCCAAAGGAATGTCATGCAGGTAAATTGACACAATTAAAATTATATCAGGTCGATTGACGGATAAAAATGTTGCTAATCTCACTCATCCAGTTGGATGGATACTAGGAAAAGCATTATTAAACGTTAAACATATCACTTGAATTTTTTCTTTTTGGTCCCTTCATCGAATTCCAAACCACCATTTCATTCTCCGATAACACCTCAACGCGGGAATAATTCGGATCTGGTATTTTTACCAGGGCCAATGCAATGTTAATTTACGACATGTGAGGCTATATAACGATCGTTCTTTATCTAATCCCAACCAAATATGCTTTCCATATTGGCATGTATTCGATATGCAAACTATCCATGCCAGAGATGAATAGAAGTTATTAATTCAAATCAATTGGCTGGTTATATAATTTCCCGTTATTTATTTAACCTTCCTAAAGCAGTACTACTTCCACCCTCTCACCTTCACTCAACCCCGTTACATCTTCCGAAATCCGCAAAAGCCCATCAGCTGCAACGAGCGTGAAAATCAAGTTGCTCTTTCCAAATATGGGAACAGCTTGCCAGTTGTCCATTAACTCTGACCGCCCGTTTTTACCGGAAAATATATCATCGGGCATTGAAAAGGGTATCAGTTTCACAGGCCACCAATCTTCCCTACCGGCTTGGGAAGGGAGATTAACTGTTAATCTCGCCAGAACCGAAGGATACCCGATTGATCCTGTCAAAATATTATGGGGTAATCCTAATAATTTTTCAATAACGGGTTTAACAAACAAATAACCATTAACAAGTGCACTCACCGGATTACCCGGCAGCCCAATCACGGCCTTTCTCGAACAAATCCCCAATATCGTAGGCTTTCCCGGTCGCGTATTAATGCCGTGAACAATTACACCTGGATCCCCGAGGGAATTAATAACCTCTGCAGTCATATCACGGGAGCTGGCCGAAGACCCGGCAGTGATCACGACCATATTACATTCCATCAATGCCTTCAAAGCCATTTCCTTCAATCGCATCATTTGATCTGGCACTACTCCATATAATCTTGGTTCCCCACCCGACTTTGTGACTAGTGCAGATAATGTATATGAGTTAATGTCGCGCACCTGACCTAATTGTGTTTGTCTATCGGGATTCACAATTTCATCACCAGACGAAATAATGCCGACGCGAGGCTTTATGGCTACGCGCAGAGAAAGTATGCCTAATGCACAAAGCCCGCCAATCTCAGACGGACGGATCTTCCGGTTTTTAGGTACAACAATGGATCCCGCTTTCACATCCTCGCCCACCAGGATTACATTTTCTCCATCCGCCACAGGACGTAAAATTTCAATCTCGTTATTAAATACAGGTTTGACCCGTTCATTTGAAATAGTATTGTCAACATCTCCTTGTCCTCCGACATTTTTGTTCTTAATCTCCTGTGTATACTCCAACATTACAACTGCGTTCGCACCTTTAGGCAGCATTCCACCGGTATGGATCAAAACGCATTGACCGGATTCCAACTCATATAACGAAGATTTACCCATCGGGACTTCACCAACAAGATTTAAATATGCAGGCATCGAGTCTGTCGATCCAAATGTGTCGCTCGCCCGTACTGCATATCCATCAACCGATGAACGTGGAAATTCAGGTAATGAATGAGGCGCAACAATATCCTCTACCGTAACCCTGTCAAGAGATAATAAAGTATCAATTAACTCGAAATTTCTTTTAAGCCCAGGCTGATCGGACTCGAATGGACCTGAGAGCTGCGAAAGCAATTGCCTGCGAGCCTCATCGGGAGGGATGAGTCGAAGAAACTCGGACATTTAATGCAACCAAAAAGCCAGGATCAAAAAATAGACCGTCATTCCAAAAATTGCTATAGCATTGGCTGTAATTAAGGTCCAAATTGGCTTCGCCCCCAAGGCAATATTTCGAAACCAGTAGATTTGGATGAGGGCGAATGGAAGTGTGAGAAATACAGGCCACAACAATTTGAAAGAGAAGCCAAATAAGGGCTCAACTGCAAAAAGGATGTATGCAGCAATCAGGAGACAATGGTGCAAAGGAATTGCGCGTTCCCAACCTAATCGTACGAGGAGGGTTTGACGAAGGTATTTAAGATCCTCCGAATAAGATGGAAAATCAAGAGTCAGGATAGATGCCAATGAAAGAAATGTGACTGGAATAATTGCAGCGCTCAATAAACGATGATAACCATCACTTTGAAGAAGGAAACCAATGGAGGGAATGACAAACCCCAAGTGAATAGCCAATAATGCTTCACCATAACCTTTGTCCACAAGCCTGAAAGGAGGAACAGAATAAATGAAAATAACAATAAGCGAAATTGCTATATAAAACCAGGCTGAGGGCGCAAGGCGACCAGCTTTTATTAAAAGATAGGCAATCACAGCGATAACAGCCAATCCTGCAATTGAAACGTACAGAGCAGCATCATGGATAGCTTTGCGATTCGCAATGGATTCACCCTTGATAATGGGCTCGTTTGCCGGGCGGAAGACTTCGACCAATAAATTCATACAAATCTGCGCTAGAATCATACCGATTAATCCGAGCCAAAAGATTTGAAGGATTGGCGCATGCCCGAGGTACCGGGCAACTCCGGCACCAAGAAGGTACGTCGATGCGGCAAGCAGGAGGTAAAGAGGCCGAGAAAGGCGCAGTGTTGTGATGAGCTGTTGCATTATTTAATAAATGTTCACCAATTTGGATGCTGTTGTTTTGCTCTACCTATCGACCAGACTTTTAAGAACCTGTTTCCAAGAACGCTTTAAATCGCGAAATAGCTTGGGGTAGATTCCTCCGACCTAATCCAAGACGGAAGTGGTTTGCATTATCATCATATACAGAACCGGGTAAGAGCAGAACACCGGCTTTTCGGACAAGTTCGTCACAAAAAGATTCTACCCCACCCTTAAGGTACCTTGGAAAAGCCATAGATCCCGCTCGCGGTCGAATCCAAAAGAATTGTTCACCATGATCTCGGAAGAATCCATCCAATACAGATAGATTTTCGTTGATAATTCCAAGATTACGCTCTGCCAACTTTTGATGATTTCGTATCGCAACTTCTGCCAAAAATTCACTTGGTGCTGAATTACAAATTGTAGTGTAATCTTTTAGAGTCGCCATGCTATTGTAGATTCTTTTGTTCTTTGTCGCAATCCAACCGATGCGCAAACCGGCAAGACCAAAAGTTTTAGAGGTCACACCCAGCGAGATATTGAATTCGCCTCCATCGCATGCAGCTGGTAGCCGGGTTGTTGGATCATATTCCGATTCGCGATAGACTTCATCGGAAAATAAAAGCAGGTTGTTTTCACCTGCAAAGCGCTGAACGGAAACAAAATCTCCATACGGCATTAAATAACCTGTTGGGTTGTGAGGTGTATTTAGAACGATCAGCTTAGTATTTTTCCGCAGGAGTCCGGGCAATTCGTCAAGATCAAGTGCCCAGTTATTTTCCTCCCGCGCAACCCATGGGCTTATATCACAACCTATACCGCGCGCCACTTCTGAAAGGGATTGGTATCCAGGCGAGTGGACAATAATATGGTCTCCCGAATTGAGTAGTGCTTGCATAAAGAGGAAGATAGCCTCACCTGCGCCCGTATGCACAAGCACTTCATCTGGATTAATTGATTCGTACAGTTTGGCAATTTCTGTTCGTAAAACGAAACCTCCCTTTGACTCTGTATATCCCAACCATACTTGTTTAAATTTCTGAATCGCATCCGGTTCGATGTTTAAGAGTTCGCCGATTGACATGGCTTCGCAATCCGAACTACAAAGTAGATATTCGGTGGAAAATTCATATTTGGCAAAATAACGTTCAAGTTTGAATTCAGGTAGTCGCATAAATCCCTGCATCTAAGCACGAATAAATTAGATATTTTTCGCCTTGGAAAAATTTTTATATGTAAGCCCTTAGCGATTTAGGACCCTTTTTATATCGCGAAGATGTATTTGATCATGAAGATAGACCATTTTAATCATCTCGCGCAATGTTGTCAGACCGAGAAAAGGATGACGTCCATTTCTTTCTAAATCTGATTCCCCGATTCCTAAGACCCAAATAATCATATCTTTTCTTACTGCTTTAAAAACCTCGAGTAATTCAAGAGTACCCATATCTTTTGTTTTTTCTTGCTGGCGGGCATTGTAACGATCAATGATAAAATCATTGGCTACACCCGCGCCGCCCAGCCGTATACTCTCAAATAACCTCACAAAGGCCCGTTCAGATGTTACAAGATGGGCGAGAAGATTACGGATCGTCCATATGGCATCTTCCGTATAAATTTCTGTTGCCCATTGTTCATCTGTCAAGTCCTCAAAATAACTCGCAATCCTGTCACCTTCGGTTTTTAATTTATCGGCCAGTCCTGGAATTTCAGACATTCATATGCCTATTATGGATGAATACTTGCATAATTGATTGACTTCCTTCCACTGACGTACCAGTAATAATTTTTCATTGCCGAAATATCACGAACTATCCTGTCGCTATCCACGAAATCAGCCCTGACATAATAGTAATGAGTTTCATAAGGACTGTCACCGAATGCAGCAGCAAGTACATATCCATGTGTTTCTGCATAATCCTTTAGGGTGATTGTCATCCGGAACCATCTTTGTGAAAGGTTTTTCTCAATCAGCCTGGGAGGAATCAGCGGCGAGAAATACGCATGAAAAACAATTACATTAGGCTTATATCTATCAAGGTAGTCAGCTGTAATACCACTATGATGTGCGATCCACTCATCGTTAAGACCCCAGGTGTCGATGGCAGTCCAATTCGAATAAAACGGAAGCAACCCGGCTTCACTGGTAGCGATTACATATCCTTTCGCTTGATAACCGGATAAGTATTTTGCAACCTCATAACGACCATCCGATTCATAAGCTACCCCGCAAGAATTTTGAAAGCTAGTTAGAACGCAATTTTGAGAAGTTGAGTATTCAATGAGACTAAATATCAGGACGGATACCGTAAGTATCAATAGGATTTGTGTGCGGACTTCAATAGGCCAAGGTATAACTAGCTTTACCTTCTCCAGCAGATCATCAACCAGCGGATACCAACAGATGAGGATCATTGGCCAGAGAGCGTATTGAAACCTTCCGCCAAAGTTAGTCTCATTAGAAATCAAAATGAACGCCGCAGCGAATAAGATGAGCGGGAATAAAAACGCAATAGTCTGCCGTGTTTTTTCCCGGGAACGAAACCCTAATAAAAACGCCAGCATAAACGGTCCACCAAAACGAAAGAGATTACCAAACGACTCCCAGAACGAATCCCAATATATTAGACCTCCACCCTTAGCATAAAATGGATTAGGCAGTGGATAACCAAAATAATTCCAATGCCAGAGAAAGTATATTCCTCCAAAAAAGAAAAATACAGCTGTGAATACCGCTATCGTATTCACAGATTCATGCCAGCCCTTCATGATGATGATAGTGATCAACAAACCAGCCGCAAGGATTACACCCTCAGGGCGGCTCAATCCTGTCAATAACCCCGAAAAGGCAAATAACAAAGACAGCCCAATCGCAGGTTTCTGTTTTTGTATCAGCGCCAACCCGATGGCTAACGTCAAACAAGCAAAAAAAGCAAAAAATGATGTTCCGAAAAATGCAGCTACATATGAGAATCCTGTCCCGACACAAAGATATAGGCCGCTTATAAATGACAAAAGAATATTTGCTTTCCAAACTTTTCGATTAACCCAATATACCAATAAAACGATTAAGATCTGAGAGACAAATGCAAGCGAACGGACCGATCGACCTACTGGCACACCTAATTTTATTAATCCTGCCGAGGTAACCATAAAAAGAAAATCTGTGGCCCCGTCGACAGGATGCTCACCTATATTCCATACGATCCCATATCCGTGAGCGAGGTGATCTGCGTATCGCATCAACATCGCAGCATCCTCAAATGGAGGGACGTTGAAGTTGACGAAGCGAACAACGTATATCAGCGCCATCCCAATCAGGCAGAATGAGGCGAGCCAATCAACGTGACGTCTTAAAAATGCGAAAATGTTATCCAAGTAATGAATACCCACCATCTATCACAAGGGTTTGTCCGGTTATATATTCATTTTTAAGCAAAAACTCAAGCGCAGATGTTATCTCTTCCATCGACGCAGGTCGTTTAAGTGGAATCCGTTCAATCAATCGACTCCACTCCTCAGGTGAAACCAGTCCGGATTGCAAGATAAGACCGGGCGCAATAGCATTAACTCTCACTGCCGGTGCAAACGCCCGGGCCAATACTCTTGTTAATGCTTCAAGGCCAGCTTTACTGACTGTATAGGATGGATATCTGCTCCAAGATTTTTGAGCACCCACATCAGTTACATTAACGATCAAGCCCCCTTCCGTCATGCGCCTTGCAGCTTGCTGGGCACAAAGAAAAGGCGCGCGCAGATTTAGATTTAGCGCAGTATCCCAATCATCAACAGCAAGGGTTCGGGGATCGCCTACAGGGATAGCTGCTGCGGAATTTACTAAAACCTTGAGTGGATGAGGGATTTTATCAACCATCGCAAACAAAGAATTAATCTTTTCAGGGCTGGTCAAATCGGCCTGCGATAAGAACACAGGAACACCCAATGTACGAATTTCTGTCGCAGTTTTCGAAGCCTGCATTTCAGCATTTCTATAATGTAATAATATGGCGTATCCATTGCGAGCTAATGCTAAGACAAATGCCTTACCTAATCGGTGCGCCGCGCCGGTCACTAATGCCAAAGGCTGGTTGGACATAGCATGGTTTTACCACAAAAATAAAAACGGCGTCCTCCTCCTTGCAGAAGACGCCGCCAGATCTGAAATAATTTTTATCGAAAAAAATTCGAGATAAAAAACCAAACGTTAGCAGGCCGTTCGGCTAAACGACGCATGAAATACGGATACCATTGAGTACCGAATGGCACATAAACACGGACTGGATAGCCTTCTTTTATTAATTGGTTCTGCAAGTCTCGACGGATGCCGTATAACATTTGGAATTCAATAGCTAATTTTGGCAATCCAACTTTCTGTAAATATTGTTTGGCAAAAGTAATGCGATTTTCATCGTGCGTAGCAATCGCCGGGATCGGCGGAAAACACCCCTCTGCAATAATCTGCGTAGGGTTTTGAGTTTGGACCGCATCAATCATAATCTTCGTTAATAGATCATAATTTGCATCAACATCAGCCTTTTTTGGAAAGGCCTTATCTGCCGGTTCTTGATATGCACCCTTAACTAGACGAATCGGTGTATTGTCTTCCAGCAATTTGCGGACATCTGCTTCGGTCCGATAAAGATAGGATTGCAATACAAGACCCGTATTCTTATAACCTTTCCTTCGCATTTGATAATACAAGTTTATGGTCTTATCTGTATACGGAGTGTCTTCCATATCAATCCGGATGAAGTTGGCCTGCTCTTTTGCCCGGGAAAGGATCCGCTCAAGGTTTTGAGCACATAAAGTCTCGTCTAAACCCAGACCGATTTGGGTTAGTTTGATGGAAACATTGGCGCATAAATTTGATTTTTTAATATCATCGAGAGTATTTAAGATTTCGTCAGTGGCTTCTGAAGCTTCCTCAGGTTTGCTCGTATGTTCCCCTAAATGATCGAGCGTTACGTTGATTCCTCTTGCATTTAATTCGCGGATCGCAATTAATGCATCATCAACCTTCGTTCCTGCTACGAACCGAGAAGCTGTTCGCCAGGCAAACCCCCAACTGCTTACTAAATTCTGAGCCCATGTGGCTTTGGATAGATAAATTAAGAAGGAGCGAATCATAAATTAACCCTTTCTTAACAAAAGCTAATACTATTCTAGCACAAGTGACCTAGTTGATTGTGTTATACTTTTTTACGACGAAAGTCATATTTTGGAGGTCAAGTGAGAAACCGTAATACCAATATATTCCTACGGGGGACGGCTATTTTCCTTCTTATTATCGCCACCGTGTTGACTATCTCCTCACTGGTAGGCTACAGCCGTCAACGGAATAATTATCCATCTGGTATGACGATGGGAGGTGTGCCGATCGGCGGGCTCGACCCCCAAGAGGCTTCACAGCGAGTATTGCAAGTCTACAAAACGCCCATCCAAATACAATATAATTCCGATATTATCCAGATTGATCCTACATCGGTTGGATTCCAACTGGATATCGATTCAATGCTTGCCGCTGCGGATCTAAGCCGCACAGGCGGCGCATTCTGGGGTGGATTTTGGGATTATCTCTGGAACCGTGACCCTACTCCAGATGCCATTCCATTAAGAGCCACAATTGCCGAAGATCGTTTACGAACTTATCTACAGACCGAAATTGCACCTCGATATGACCAACCGCCTTCGGCAGCCCAGCCAATCCCGGGTTCGACTTCTTTCACACCTGGACAACCGGGGTTAGTCCTTGATATCGATCGCGCCGTCCCACTCCTCGAAGATGCCTTGCGCTCCCCAACAAACAGGTCTGTTAGCCTAACATCGACTCAGAATGCAGCCGCCTCCCGACCCACACTTCAAAACCTGGAGATTCTGATGAAGCAGGTCGTCACCACTTCTGGATTTGATGGAGTAATTGGCGCTTACATGCTTGACCTCCAAAATGGTCAGGAGATACACTTCGCTCTCAACAAAGGGCAGGACCTGTCTGTGGACCCTGACGTCGCATTCACAGCTTCGAGCACAATTAAAATACCTATTCTGGTTTCATATTTTATCCAACATGGTACAGCGCCAGTAGACGATTCGGTTAATACAAAAATCCTAAACATGATCCATAAGTCTGATAACGTTGCCTCGGATGATGTAATGGCTGAGCTTGATCCCAACACTGGTCCATTGGTTGTAACTCAAGATATGAAAACGCTCGGTCTTGATAATACATTTATGGCGGGTTTCTTTTACACTGGCGCTCCATTATTGCAACGGTTCAATACGCCAGCCAATCAGCGCGTAGATATTAATAACCAGCCTGATGTCTACAACCAGACTACATCATCTGATATGGGTATGTTATTGGAAGATGTTTACCAATGCTCAGAAACGGGAGGCGGTGCTTTAGTTGCCGCGTTTCCGAATAAGATGAACAAAGTTGTATGCAAACAAATTATTAATTATCTTGAGCAGGATAAAATCGGTGTGCTGATTGAAGCAGGCGTACCCGAGGGAACCGAGGTGGCAATGAAACACGGCTGGATACCCGGCAGCGATGGTATCTTGCACGATGTCAGCGCCGCCGGAATAGTTTTTACCCCAGGCGGGAATTTTGTCGTATCAGCTTACACATATCATCCCGTCCAGAACTTATTTGACGTAACCAATCCGTTGATTGCGAATCTAACCCGCGCTGTATACAATTACTTCAATTTGGCATCAAAATAATTTCTGTCACTTACTCATAAAGATATCTGATAAGGGAGAAACTGATTTACGGATTGGGGGTTGAAGAAGAGTTGTCAATTACCTTCTCGTGGTTTAGAAGACGCCCTTTTTTCGTATATAATCAAGAAATGAGCGCTGCTCTTGGTCTCTTCCGTCTTCAACAAGTAGACAGCCATATCGATCATATCGAAGCCCAATTGGTTAAAATCCGAGAGACATTGAAGAATGACTCAGAAATTCGGACTGCAAAAGAGCAAGTCAATATAGCCGAAACTAAACACCGAGAGTCCGAACGCTCCAGACAAATTTCAGAAGAAGAAGCACGCGATAAACAGATTAAAATCCAACAGGCAGAATCTAATTTATACGGAGGGAGCGTCCAAAACCCAAAGGAATTGCTGGATTTGCAAGCCGATGTCGCATACCTGAAAAAGCATCTGAAATTAATTGAGGACCAGGAATTGGAAGCAATGCTGATGGTTGAATCTACGAAAGCCGAGTTGCAATCCGTTTTAGATGACCTCAAGCGTGTCCAAGCCCGTCTTGATGGGGAGAAAGATAAATTGATATCAGAGGAGGAATCGCTTTCACGCAGCTTAGCAGATCTCCAAACGGAACGTAAGGCTACAATCAGCCAGATTGAAAATGGGTTCTTGAAATCTTACGAAACTCTTCGCATACAACGACGTGGCCTTGCAGTAGCAGAAGTTACAGAGAACGCATGTCGCGCTTGCGGAACCACACTTAATGCAGCCCTGCAACAAAGTGCGCGACATGCTTCAGAATTAGTTTATTGTCCTTCCTGCGGGCGTATCTTATATGCAGGCTAAGTTCAGCCATGAGACTTCCTTTCGCTGTTTCAATTGATGCTCTTTCATTTTTCTTTGGTTTCATAATAGCCAGTATTTTTTGGTGGGTTGTTAGCAGGTCACGTCCGCTATGGAACGAGATCAATTTAAATCTAAAAAAACGCAGGGAAGAGTCATTAGTACTTCGAACCAGCAGCATGGAAGAGACTCATCGCCGCATTACTTTACGCCGCGCACAAGGCATGCATCTGGCAGCGCCACTATTTGCATTGAACGAGATCTTGCAAGAACCCCGCATAATGGCTCCCCTGCCTCACGTAGAACCGGGCGGACTCATTGCCACAGAAGATGCTGTCACACAAACTTTACCCTATATGCCTACCTGGCCCGAGCTGGCTGCCGTTTACAATGCACCAACCTTTACATTGGCCGAGGCGCTCTCCGGCGGAGAAAATTTAGTCGTTATCGGTCAACCCGGAATCGGAAAGACGGTGGCTATCGCCCATCTTGCTTCTCTGGCCGCAAATCGGAGCGAAGAGCTAGGGGCGCTCCAGGAAGCGATCCCATTTCTTATCCACGTTGCAGATTTGAAATTGCCAATTCCAGAAAAAAAAGATCTGCTCGACCGTTTCATTGAGATGACATCCGAACATGCCTCCATGTTTGATTTTGGCCGAGTAACAAGTTTTGTTCAAAATTCCTTCAACTCTGGGCGAGCTCTACTCCTGCTAGACGGCTTTGATGAATTAACCTCCGAAGGCCAACAAGAGGTTTCGGAATATCTAAAATTACTTCTACAGGAACATCCAAAAATCAGAGTGGTAACTACCGGGGCGCCGGAATATTTGGATGGTTTGCTTTCTCTTCGATTCGTCCCTGTGGCTTTAGCGGCGTGGAACAAACAACATGAAACCCGTTTTATAAAGAATTGGGGTCAACTTTGGACTCAGTTCGTTTCTGTTGAAGCCTGGTCGCAAACAAATGCACAACAGGTTGATCCGCTATTACTCAATGTCTGGCTCAGTTCTGAAAATCAAAGGTTAACACCGCTTGAATTAACCCTTAAGGTTTGGGGTGCATATGCAGGCGATTCTTTTGGCCCACATATTCTTGAAGCCATAGCATCACATGTCCGCCGCCTCGCTCCGAACAATACACCCTTGGCGGCGCTTGAATCACTTGCAATGCAGGTTACACTCACAGCCCAACCGGTTTTTGATCCTCGGAAAGCGCGTGCCTGGGTAAAAGCGTTTGAACTTCCCGAAGAAGCAGATATTTTGATGACAGAACAAGAACCCGAGGTTGGGGATTCAAAACCGGTTGAAAATGAGAAAAATAAGAAGGAAAAGAAGAAATCTCGCAATACACCCACACCTACACCGGGCCTTTTAGGCAGATTAGCTTCGACTGGACTAGTCGTTTCTTACCCTAATAACAAGATGCGATTTATTCATCCAGTAATTGGTGGCTATCTTGCCGGCCGTGCATTGAGCGGTTTCAAAGCGGATGAGACTCTTCTAAATCAGCCTGATTGGACAGGAAAATTATTGGCCATGCGTTACCTAGCCTCCTACGGTGACGTGAATTCCTTAGTTTTAAAAATGCTCGATTGGTCTCGTCTACCTATGCATCGTCCTTTGTTGGCTACTGCTCGTTGGCTACGCGACGCGCCCCGTGAAGCTCCTTGGCGCGGAAAAGTAATGGCGGCGCTTGCAGAACTTCTACAAACCGAAGGCCTGCCTCTCTCTCTTCGCGGACAAGCTTTAGCTGCTTTTACTTCAAGTAATGATCCAGGAGTCTCAAGTTTATTCAGGCAATTCATGAATACGCTATCCTTTGAACTAATGAAACTAGCCGCATTGGGGAGTGGGGCAATCCATGATATAAAGGCAACTCCTGGTCTGATAGGGATGCTAGAGGCACCGAGCGTATCAACCAGGCGTGCAGCTTGCCTAGCCCTGATTGCCATTGGAACACAAGACGCTCTTGAAGCAGTCGCCCAGACCCTTCTCAATGCAGATGAAAACTTGCGGAGAGCTGCAGCTGAAGCACTGGCAAACGATCCTAATGAAGGGTATGCCATGCTTAAGGATGGGGTCTCCATGAAAGATATTTTATTACGTCGCGCGATTGTTTATGGCTTAAGACGCGTTGATGAGCTCTGGTCAATTGAACTTCTTCAAAAGATGATGATTGAAGATGATCAATGGGTCGTTCGAAATTCAGCTAGCGAGGTACTTGAGTCAAAGAATCTTACGAATGACCCTCGCGTGCCTCGCCCCCTTAAACCTCCATCTGAAACCCCATGGTTAATCGAATTTGCAGGAACTCAAGGTGTGGGAATTTCTCCAAGCGCTCCCGCTACAGATGTTCTGATTGCCGCGCTCAAGAGCACTAAAGAGGATGAGCGTTTGGGTGCTCTAGCGTATCTTAAAAATGTTCCGAGTGATGGCATTGTTAAGCAAATTTACAGTGCCATGTACACAGACGACCCGGAACTCCGCGAAGCTGCTTTTATGGCTCTTTGGGAAATCGGTGCCTCAGGGTATAAATTACCTCACCCCACTCAATTCGGATTCAGCTAATGATTATCACAAATGCTTCTTTGATTACGTGGGAGTACCCCAATCGTTTTCTCGAAAATCAAGCAATTTTTATCTCCGGGGATCATATTCACGAAATCGGCCCATCAGCCAAAATTGAAAAGTTGTACCCAAAATCCCGGAAACTGGATGCGCATGGTCAATTCGTCATGCCGGGCAATATTTGTGCACACACCCATTTTTACAGTGCCTTCTCACGCGGTCTCAACAACCCCGGTCTTGCACCAAAAGATTTTCCAGAAATTCTTGAAAAGTTATGGTGGCCACTCGACAAATCACTTCTTGAAGATGACATCCGTTACTCAGCATTAATTAGCTTAGTAGATGCCATCAAGCATGGAACGACGACATTAATCGATCATCATGCTTCACCCAATGCAATAGATGGTTCTCTCGATATTATCGCGGAAACTGTTGACCAATCAGGGCTGCGCGCAGTACTTTGTTACGAGGTTTCAGATCGAGATGGCCCAGAGAAGGCTGACGCCGGCATTAAAGAGAATGTTCGGTTCTTAAAGAGGCTGGCTACTAACCCGCATTCACGGTTAGCCGGTACTTTTGGTTTACACGCCAGCACAACGCTTTCGGGGGCTACTCTCCAAGCATGTCGCGTTGCTGCACCACAGGAAGCAGGTTTTCACATTCACGTTGCCGAGCACGAAGAAGACGAATATGACAGCCTCAATAAATCCAATATGCATATCATAGATCGTTTACAAGTTCATGAAATACTTGGCCCAAAAACAATTGCTGCACACTGTGTCCATATTGACGCACGAGAGATGGAGCTTTTAAAAGAAACCAGCACGTGGGTAACTCACCAACCCCGTTCTAATATGAATAACGCCGTTGGTACAGCGCCCATCGAATCGATGATGCGAATTGGAATAAAAGTCTGTTTGGGTAATGATGGGTTCAGCAATTGCATGTGGGATGAATGGAAGGAAGCTTATTACCTTCACAAAGCCACCAGCCGGGATCCTCGCAGGATGAATGCAAATGACGTCGCTAAAATGGCCATTTATAACAATTCGGCTCTAGCGAGCACATTCTTTCCAGACACTCCCATTGGACAAATCGTTCCCGGTTCAACCGCAGATTTGATATTCATTGATTATCAATCTCCTACCGATGTTACGCCTGATAATTTGCCATGGCATATTATCTTTGGATTTCAGCAAAGCATGATAACAACGACCATTGTCGCCGGTAAGATTTTGATGAAAGATCGCGAGTTGGTCACCCTTGATGAAGCTAGAATCTCGGCGCGGGCCCGCGAACTTTCACGTAAGGTTTGGAAAAGATATCAGGATAAATTCAAGGTATGAGTGATTCCTCTATACTATTAACAATTGCGGTACTTGGCGGTTCTGGCAAGGAGGGTAAGGGCTTAGCATATCGGTGGGCCAAAGCTGGTTATCGAGTCTTGATTGGATCGCGGTCATCAGAAAAAGCGATTGTGGCATCGTCCGAAATCGTTCAATTGCTCGACGGTGCTTCTTCGGTAGTCGGAATGACAAATTTGGAGGCCGTTAGGAATGCAAATGTCGTTGTATTGACGGTCCCCTACTCCGCACACCGCGAAACTCTTGAAGCCCTTAAGGATGATTTAATTGGAAAAATCCTCATTGATGTGACCGTACCACTTATGCCCCCAACCGTGACAAAAGTTAAAATGCCGCCTGCGGGGTCTGCAGCACAGGAAGCAAAGCAAATATTGGGCGAAAAAGCGGAAATTGCCGCTGCATTCCATAATATCTCTCATGAATATTTATTACAAGACAAGGAAGTTCAATGTGATGTGTTAGTCACCGGAACGAGCAAAGAAACCCGTAATGATGCTCTTAAACTTGTTTCAGCCGCAGGGTTAACGGGTTGGGATGCCGGGCCGATAGAAAATTCTGTTGTTCTCGAAGGATTGACAAGTGTGCTTATTAACATCAATAAACGTTACGGCTCATCACATGCTGGTATTAAGATAACAGGCGTAATAAAAAGTTAAAATGGCTCTCATACTCACGGCATTAAAAGAAATTCCCCTCATCCATGAAGGAGATAACCTCGTGGATATTATTATTAATGCTTTATATAAATCAAAACTGGTGCTTGAGGATAACGACATTATTGTTCTCGCACAAAAAATTGTAAGCAAAGCGGAAGGCCGCACAATCAACCTGGCAACCATCACACCAAGTGAACGTGCCACACAAATTGGACTTCAAACCGAAAAAGACGCACGACTTGTTGAATTGATACTCCAAGAAAGCAGCTGTATTCTTCGCGCCCATCCTGGAACAATTATCGTTGAACATAAATTGGGATTTATTTGTGCCAATGCAGGTATTGATCATTCCAACGTTGGAGACTCCAGAGATAAGGCTGAAGAAATTGTGCTACTCCTTCCAGAAGACCCAGAGCAGTCCGCTAAAGATATCCGCACAAAATTGGAAGCAATATCCGGCAAGAAAATCGGGGTTATGATCATCGACTCACATAGTCGCGCTTGGCGGATCGGTACCGTCGGAACTTCGATAGGTTTTAGCGGAATACAGGGGATTGTGGATGAACGAGGTTGGGCAGACTTATTCGGCTATACGCTCAGAATCACAGTGGTCGGAGTAGCGGATGAGCTGGCCGCAGCGGCTTCCTTGATGATGGGCCAAGCGGCAGAAGGGACTCCCATAATTCATGTGCACGGATTCCCTTATACTTTACATGAGGGTTCCCTTAAAGAATTAATTAGACCGAAAGATAAAGATTTTTTTAGATAAAACCCTGAAGGAACCTATGAGCATCATTCCTAAATCACATCAAGATTTACTCAACGAAGAAACTGGTGCCTACGCCTATTTATCCACGCTAATGGCAGATGGTTCCCCACAATTAACGCCGCTTTGGTTCAATACCGAAGGAGAATGTATTTTAATCAATTCTGCGAAGGGTCGTATTAAGGATATTAATATGCGCGCTCGACCCCAAGTGGCCTTGCTGATCACCGATCCAAAAGATCCCTTTTATCGTTATCTTCAGATACGCGGACGTGTTGTAGAAGTTAGTGAGGAAGGCGCCGATAATCACATTAATGCTCTCTCTCTAAAATACGACCATAAGCCGTGGCAATCCGTTCCCCGACAAACCCGTGTCAAATACAAAATATTGCCGGAAAAAGTTTTCGCTAATAATTAATCTCCATGGACTTTCATAATTTTCTTCGTTCACGGCGGTCTGTCCGTCGCTTTGAGGCAGCTTCGATACCAGATTCGATTATACGAAGAATTCTCACTACAGCCACTTACGCCCCCTCTGCTCACAATCGTCAACCTTGGCGTTTTGTTGTCTTGACAAATGAGGGGACCAAATTACATCTTGCAAATGCAATGGCTTTAGATTTTCGCCGCGACCTTGAGCAGGATAATTTATCCGAGGACGAAATCCTATCGCATCTCGATAAATCCCGTTCCCGGATAATGTCATCGCCCGTGGTCATTATCCTTTGTATGGACTTGTCCGTACTGGATAAATATCCCGACTCTCGACGCGCGGAAGCAGAAAGGTTAATGGCAATTCAATCCACAGCGAACGCGGGGATGCAGCTTTTGTTAGCCGCACAAGCCGAGAAGTTAGGTTGCGTTTGGACTTGCGCTCCTTTGTTCGCACCCAATATCGTCAGAGAAACATTTAGTTTATCCATATTATGGGAACCACAAGCAATGTTCTTACTCGGTTATCCTGCGGAAACACCAAAACTGCGTGAAAGAAAATCAATCCAAGAATTATCAATATTCTTATGAAAATTACAGCGCTTGCAGGTGGCGTTGGTGGTGCAAAGTTCGTTGATGGATTAGCTCATGTTCTTCCTCCTGGGGATCTTACCGTGCTCGTTAACACAGGCGATGATTTTGAACACTTAGGACTGTATATATGTCCTGATTTAGATACTATTTGCTATACTTTAGCCGGTATCGCAAATCCCTTAACCGGTTGGGGACAAGCTGACGAGACTTGGCTTATAATGAAAAACCTAATAAGGCTTGGTGGGCCGGCTTGGTTTCAAATTGGCGATCAAGATTTTGCTACACACATTGAACGAACCCGGCGATTGAAAGAACACCAACCACTAAGTCAAGTAGTCAGAGAGTTTTGTAGAATATGGGGCATCAAACAAACAATCCTTCCAATGTCTGATCAAGTGGTCAGAACAATAGTGGAGACAGATGAGGGCAATCTAGAATTCCAGGAATATTTTGTCCACCGAGAGTGCAAACCCCATGTTAAAGGATTCAAGTTTGCTGGCATTGAGGCTGCCTCTGCTGCGCCGGGTGTTTTTGATGCAATCGACGATTCGAATGCTATAGTGATCTGTCCCTCCAATCCCTGGGTCAGTATCGGACCAATCCTTTCCTTAGAAGGTATGAAATCGAAAATTAAAAAAAAGCTGGTCATTGCAGTATCACCCATTATTGGCGGACAAGCTGTAAAGGGACCGGCTGCAAAAATGTATCGCGAATTGGGTATCTTACCATCGGCTCTTTCCGTCGCAAAACATTATCAAGGCCTTGCAACCCACTTCGTAATGGATAACACTGATTCGGAATTCCAACAAGACATCATGCGTTTAAATATGCAATCTTTTGTCGCCCAAACTCTAATGAAATCGGCCAAGGATCGCAAAAAATTAGCTCAAGATGTGCTAAACTTTATCGGATCCAATAACCAATGACACTTTGGGCCATTGTACCTGTTAAGCCTCTGCGGCGCGGCAAATCGCGATTGGCAGATGCACTATCCGAAGACGAGCGGGCTGATCTCAACCGCTTATTATTGGAACACACGCTAAAAACCCTTACCGAACTTAAAGAGGTTGATGAGGTTCTTGTCGTAAGCCGAGATTCATCAGTATTGTCGATTGCCCGCGAGATGGGTGCGCGGACAGTTCAAGAAGATGGCGCACCTGCATTGAACACTGCATTAAAACGTGCCACCGTGATCGCGCAAGTCTATGCTTCTCGTGGAGTGTTGGTGGTCCCGGCGGATTTACCGCTTCTCTCCCGTGAGGCCATTTTGGCATTGCTAGATCGGGCAATCGACCCTCCGGTGATCGTCATCGCCCCCGATAGGCATCAAAAAGGAACCAATGCGCTTCTATTATCCCCGGCTAACATCATTGAGTATGACTTTGGACCCGACTCATTTAAACGGCACTGCGAGCGAGCCCTCAAATCAGGAGCCCGGTTGGAGATTGTTGATTTACCCACCTTGGGATTAGATTTGGATTTACCGGAGGACCTCGAACTCGTTCGAAAATTAAAAGCCTTAAAGATCCAAAAATAATCCGTTAAAGATTTTAATCAGCCTTTAATTAATAAGGTCGACGATCAGGGCGGGTGAATTGATAATTGTAGATCTGCGAATTGATCAGGCAGAATCTGGTCATTCCCAGTAATAAAGAAATAGACAACTTAATATGACAAAACACATGCTGGATATGGAGCTTTTTCATTTTGAAAATTCCTTCCGACTGCTATAATGAATTTGGGATTTTTGATACAAAAACCCCGAATATTATTAAAGTTGAGGTGCCCCATGGAAAAGAATGTCCATCCAAATTCTCTTATCATGACAAAACACCAACTCCAATCTGAACTATTAAGATGTGAGTATTGCGAAGAAAAACCCTGCCAAACCGCTTGTCCAGTAAACTGCTCGCCATTTAACTTCATTATGGCAGCTCGTGTGGGCCACTCGTCAGACATTAAACGCGCCGCCGCTGAAATCATACGAAATAATCCGCTGGGTGGTGTTTGCGGTTTTGTTTGTCCGGATCGTTTTTGTATGGCAGCCTGTTCACGTAAAGATTTTGATGGATCTATCCAGATTCCAAAAGTACAGGCGACTTTAGTTGAAATGGCTAAACAACTGGGGGGAATTCCGAAATTCTCAATTCCTGTACCTAATGGAAAAAAGGTTGCCATAGTTGGCGGGGGCCCAGCAGGTCTTGGGACAGCGGCGTCATTGGCACAGAAGGGATATCAGGTTGATATTTTTGATAGCCGCGAAAAGTTGGGCGGCATGATGAATTTAATTCCAGATGAGCGTCTTAATAAAAGAATAGTCCAGACCGATATTGAATTCCTCCTTTCTCTCGGATCAATCACTGTAAAGAATGGAATTAAGATCGAGGCGCCTGAGAAATTATTAACTCAAGGATATCATGCTGTATGTATAACTATTGGCCTTTGGAAACCGATTGAACTAGGAATTGAAAATGAGAACCTGGCGATAAAAATGGTTGATCTTCTATCTGATCCACATACTTATAATTTCAAAGATAATGTAGCTGTTATTGGCGGTGGGGCAACTGCGGTCGATTGTGCCATAATCGCGAAAGAACGAGGCGCCAGTCACGTCGAAATGTTCATGCTTGAGAAGCTGTCCGAAATGCCCTTAACACCTGGAGAACGACAAGAGCTAGTTGATCATGATATAGAGGTTAATGGACGCATTCGGGTTAATCGCATAATAAAAAACAGTCTAGGAATTTCGGGATTTGAGACTAAAAAGGTTCAATTACCAGATGGCCAGACATTCAAACCTGCGAATATCCGCGATCTAGAAGGTACCGAGGGTATTAGAAATGGTTTTAACCATGTTGTTATAGCTATTGGCATGCGGTCGACATTGCCGGTCGAAAAAGCTCCAGGTATCTTTTATGCAGGAGATATAACCAATGGTCCGACGACCGTAGTAGAAGCAGTCGCCTCGGGCAAAAATGTAGCCGTTGAAATCGACGCTTACCTAAACAATCAACGTGGTCCTGCGATTATAAAAACAACCAAATCAATCCATAGTTTACCCGGTTTTAATCCGCGCCCTGTTTCCTTAGCCACTGATTTCTTTGGGCATCAAATTCAGTCACCATATCTTCTATCGGCATCTCCAATGACTGACGGATTGGAACAGATGTCTAAAGCATATGAAAATGGCTGGTCCGGTGCAATCATGAAAACCGCATTCGACAATGTTCCAATCCACATTCCGGGCGGTTATATGTTCACGTTTGACCCTTACACATTTGCCAATGCCGATAATGTATCTGGGCATGCCCTCGATCGTGTATGCCATGAGGTGGAACAACTGGTTAAAAAGTGGCCCGATCGCCTAACAATGGCATCCACAGGTGGTCCAGTAACAGGTCATGATGAGAATGATAAAGCGGGTTGGCAATCAAATACTCGCAAGCTAGAGGCATCCGGGGTAATGGGAATTGAATACTCCTTATCCTGTCCTCAAGGTGGAGATGGGACAGAAGGTGATATCGTTTCACAGAACGCAGCGCTAACTTCAAAGATAGTTTCTTGGATCATGGAAGTTGGATCTGCAGATATCCCCAAGCTCTTTAAATTAACCGCAGCTGTAACATCCGTTGTGCCGATCCTACGCGCAATAAGGAATGTTCTTGAAAAATATCCGGATAAGAAAGCTGGCGTCACTTTGGCAAATTCCTTCCCAACTCTTGCTTTTCGTCCGTTTGCCATGGGAGATTCATGGGAAAAAGGGGTTGTAGTAGGCATGAGTGGCGAAGGAGTTACGCCGATCTCAAACCTTTCCCTTGCACAATCCGTACCGGAAGGTATTGAGACATCCGGGAACGCTGGACCGATGAACTACAAGGCTGCCATGGATTTTCTAGCTATTGGTGTCAAGACTGTCCAGTTTTGCACTATTGCAACGAAACATGGTTATGGGATCATTCATGAGCTTGAGTCAGGAACATCATTCCTAATGCAGGAACGTGGGATAAAGTCCATGAACGAATTGATTGGTATAGCCCAACCACATCCAATTACCGATTTCATGGCTCTTTCTCCGGTTAAAAGAATATCAGAAATTAATTACGAAATGTGTGTTTCATGCGGAAACTGCGCTCGTTGTCCCTATTTAGCAATTGACCTGGATGACAACGGCGATCCTCATACTGATCCGTCCAAGTGCATTGGTTGCTCGATTTGCGCAAAGAAATGCTTTATAGGCGCGATCAGTATGAGGGTGCGGACCCCGGAAGAACTTTTAGCATTAAGAGAAAATTGAAAATGACTGATGGGGCATCGTCGGAATTATAGCTTTGGACGACCGAGAGGATAGAAAATGACTATTCGATTCGAAAATGGCACTGTCATTACATTGGGCCCTAACAATCGCGTCTTGTTAAATAGCTCAGTTGTCACCGAGGGAGAAAATATTATTGCTGTCGGGACTACTTCGGATATGAAACAACGTTATCTCAAGGGTAAAGCCGTGGATTGCACTGGTAAAATTGTCCTCCCCGGTTTTATTTGCACTCACCATCATTTCTATTCCACAATGGCGCGCGGCATGGCTATTCCGGGTGACCCAGCTTCGAATTTTGTGGAAATCCTCGAACGCCTTTGGTGGAAACTTGATAGAGCCCTAACAGATGAGGATATAACCTTTTCTGCTCAAATTCCCCTAATTGAATGTATACGAAATGGGACGACCACAGTAATTGATCACCACGCCTCCCCGGCTTCGAGAGATGGTTCTCTGGACTTGATAGAAAATGCAGTTCGACAAGCCGGCATACGTGCTTCGCTATGTTACGAAGTCTCGGATAGAAATGTTCCAGGTGGCGGCATCGAGGAGAACGAACGTTTTATAAAGAAAACAGGAAAAGGCGATGGTCAGATCGCAGCCATGATGGGCTTACACGCCTCTTTCACCCTTTCTGATGAGACACTCGAGAAATGTGTCGGCATTGCTAAGGATGCCGGCGTTGGTTGTCACATTCATGTTGCCGAGGATGGTGCCGATAGAGAAGACTCCATTAAAAAGTATAAAATGCCAACTGTTGAAAGGCTAAATAAGAAAGGCGCATCCGGCGAGAAGTCTCTTTTTATTCATTGTGTCTACATCGACGAATCCGAAATGGATGTAATTAGCGCTACGAAGACGGGCGTCGTGCATAACCCGGAATCGAATATGAATAACGCCGTTGGGGTCACAAAAATTCTAGAGCTCTTAAAAAGGGGTGTTTTGGTAGGTCTTGGGACGGACGGAATGTCCTCTGACATGCTGGCACAGATGCGGTGCGCCTACTTACTACACCGACTTGCCAACCACGATCCGCGAGTTGCTTTTATGGAAGCACCTCAAATGTTGTTGCAAAATAATGCTGATATTTGTGAGCGACAATTTGGGATCCGTTTAGGTGAGATCGCACAAGGACGCCCAGCTGACCTTGCTATCATCGATTATGAACCGCCAACGCCGCTCAGCGAATCAAATTTCCTGGGCCATCTAATATTTGGCTTGGTAGATGCAACAGTAGATACCACTGTCTGCAAGGGGAAAATACTTATGGAGAACAAGAAAATTCTTATACTCGACGAACCACGTATTGCCGCCCGCTCACGTGAACTCGCTTCTGAGATGTGGCAGCGGCTCTAGATTTATCAAGCCATACCTAATACCGAATTAAATCAAATTATCCCTGAATTATCAGGGACAATCTTTTATTGTAACTAATATGAACTATGACCCTCACTCAAAAGTCGATTATTTATGCTTATTCTCTTAATTATTTAGCCAGCCTTAATTTTTTTGGTATTCTCAAGGATCTCACTCAACCGTGGATGTTGACATAAAAAACAATACCCGAACGGTAGAGCAAACAAGCATGTATTCGGACCTACAAGCAAACATTCGGCGATATTGTTTTTATCAATTTCTACAGCTCGACAATCTTCGATATTAGCTTGTTCGTCCACCTTTGAGGTTTCTGGATAGCTGATCATGATCATTTTCTCCGCAGAATAATATTTTGCGAAAAACTGATTCTTAATAAGGTCCTAAATTTATTATAGAATAATCAATTCCCTTATTCAAGATGATTATTCTCCTATCCATCTTGGATAATCATCCCTATTGATTCATATGGAAATTTACTGTCCTAATTATTAGTTTAGAATATCCTGAAACCCAAGTTAAGTTTCAGGTATAATGTCAAATCTTATAATTATTACAAAATTTATCTTGATAAACCTTTATTTCGTTCTATTTGACAACCTTGCCAAGTAAGTCATTTTAAAAACCTAATATTCAGGTAAATCGAGGAGTTTAAACTGTGGAAAGAGTAGCTCTATATTTACAAGACTCACATGACCTTCGAGATGGGCTTGACTATGTTCGTTATGCTGAAGAAAGTGGCTTTGAAGCAGTTTGGCAGGCAGAATCAAGATTGGTTCGAGATGCCATCGTTCCTATGGCAGCTTATGCGGCTGTTACAAAACGAATTAAAGTTGGATCAGGGGTTATTAATAACTGGACCCGCAACATTGGCTTGTTGGCTGCAACATTTCTGACCTTGGACGATCTGGCACCTAATCGCATCATCTGTGGAATTGGTGCCTGGTGGGATCCACTGGCAAGTAATGTAGGTATTAAACGAAATAAACCAGCAACAGCTATGCGTGAGACAGTAGAGGTGATGCGACGATTACTTAATATGGAACGTGTCACGTTTCATGGTGAATTCCACAATGTTGACGGGATTGAGTTGGACGTTGTTCATGGTCGCAGGGAGCCGCGGCATATCCCGATCATGATCGGTGCGACAGGCGATCAAATGATGGAGCTAACCGGCGAGATCGCTGACGGTGTGGTGTTAAATTATTGTGTCCCTCCCGAATATAATGACAAAGCATTGGAAATACTCGATAAAGGTTTGAAGAAATCAGGGCGAAAGCTGGATGATTTTGATCGTCCCCAATTGATAGTATGTTCAGTTGATGAGAGCCACGATAAGGCTATCGAAACAACAAAAATGCTTTTATGTCAATATCTCGCCCAACAACCTCACATTGCAAAAGCATCGGGAGTTTCACAGGAGGTAATTTCTAAAATTCAGACAACATTAGGTTGGCCCGCTACAAAAGGACAAATAACACAAGCAATGCACCTTGTCCCTGACGAATTAGTTTATCGCATAACGGCCTCTGGAACACCAGAGGAAGCGCGATTGAAAGTGAATGAATATCGAAAACGCGGTGCGACTTGTCCAATTTTGTATCCAGCTGGCGGAAATTTCAAATTATTAATTGATACTTTTAAACAAAGCTCCTAGTTTCGCCAAATCGAAGTTTACAATTCTCTTTGACCATAACCATTACGAGACGCTCCAAGAAGATAATCTCTATGATATACAGGAATTGGTCGTTATATTCCATAACTGATGAATATCACCGCTTTTTATGCGATTTCCAGACCTTTCGATTTATCCTTTTCTCGATTCGGTATATCTA
>Ga0182027_10003489_pt1 | contig 24864 bp, 26 predicted proteins | sample 712E1DmetaG_FD_121300 | JGI IMG/M metagenome (GOLD analysis project Ga0182027, IMG submission 121300) | Permafrost microbial communities from Stordalen Mire, Sweden - 712E1D metaG (Illumina Assembly) | ecosystem: Environmental > Terrestrial > Soil > Wetlands > Permafrost | place: Sweden... | reverse complement strand
GTCGATCTCATCCAATGGCCGGAAGGTTTCTGCCGCCGCGACATCGGCTGGCGCGCGCTCAAGCGCTGACGGGTTGGCGCGCGCTCGACAAAACCGGGTAAACTCCATACCGCATTCGATTCGATAGGCTCCGCGTTGGACCGCGCAAAATGGGACAGTCTCGCCGATAATTTCGAGACGGAAGCCTGCGACATCGCGCGCGAGGAGACGCACGACCTGCTCGGCCGCTTTGTGCGCGCCGCGCGGCCCTTGCCCGATGAAGCGGTGCTCGTCGATCTCGGTTGCGGGCTTGGCAGTTTCATCAAGAAATACCAAAGCCTCTTCGCGCGGATCGTGGCGATGGAGTTCGCGCCGCGCATTATCGCGCGCGCCAAGAAACGCTGCGCGAACGTCTCGAACGTAACTTGGCTCACCATGGACATCCCGCAGGCGGCCCGCGCGGTCGGCACGGTGGCCGATTTGACCGTCTGCATGAACGTCATTACCCAGCCCGGCGCCAAAAAACGCGATGCGATGTGGGCGGCGGTTGCCGAGGTCACCAAGCCCGGCGGTTTCGCGCTACTCGTCGTACCCTCGCTCGAATCCGAATTGATGGTGGCGCGCGTGCTGAAGCACGGCGGCGAGGAGGCGCCCGCGCCGATGAAAGGCGGTCTGGTGCGCCACGGCGACGCGATCCAGAAACATTTCGAACGCGACGAGTTCGGCGGCGTGCTAGGCGCGCACGGCTTTGCACCCCTGCGCATCGAACGGATCTATTATCCTTGGGCGAAGGAAGGCATGAGAAAGCCTCGCTTCCATCCCGGCAAGGGCCCTTGGGACTGGATCTGCCTCGCGCGGCGGAGCAACGCGTGCCGGCCGGAACGGATCAGGACCGCCGCGTAACTTCTAAGAAAAATCCGTCAGCACCCCGCGGGCGTGGCCGGAACGACTTTCAGCAACTCGATCTCGAAGATGAGCGTCTGGTTCGGCGGGATAAGGCCATCGCCCGCGCCGCCTTTGCCGTAGGCCAGCCCCGCCGGGATGACGAGCTTCCATTTGTCGCCCGCATGCATCATCTGCAACGCCTCGACCCAGCCCGGGATCAAGGCGCCGGCCGGAAACACCGCCGGTTCGCCGGGCTTGGACTGATCGAACACTTTGCCGTCGATCAAAGAGCCTTTGTAATTGACCGTTACGCAATCGTGCCGTCCGGGCTGTTTGCCGTTTCCGCTCTTGAGGACGAGGTACTGAATACCAGGAACCGACACGACGCCGTGCATTTTCGCGTTGGCCGCCAAGAAGCCGTCGTTGGCTTTCTCGTTCAAGGCATCGCCGGCGAGCGCCGGCGAAGTCCAGAGAGCGGCGGCGACCAGGAAGGCAACAGCCAGGCGCATGGAAATTTCCCCATCGATTGGAAACGGTTCATACACCTCATCTTATAGCCGCGTCCGCGCTAGGCCCCAAACGGCCCGTGCCGCGCAGGGTCCTAACAGATTCTTGCCTCCCGATCCGGTGATTAAGCAGCGTTTAACGCAGCCGTCACGCCGCCCGGTTGCTAAATCGTTGCTTAACACCCTGCGGCTAATCTTGCGGCAAAGCGGATAACATCGGCTCAAGAGGATCGTCATGCCTGCCGAAGACCCTCGGTACACCACAGACCAGGATCGCGAGAAGGCGTATCACGCCTATCGCCTCATGGCCGAGGAAGCGTCGGATATCGTGATCCTGCATGAGCCGGGCGGACGCATCTTTTTCGCTTCCTCCGCGCTGGAGCGCGTTCTCAAGCGCAGCGCGGCGGACATCGAATGTTATCGCTTTTTCGATCTGATCCATCCCGACGATGTCGAGCGCGCCGCCGCGATCAACGCGGCCCCCCTGCCCGGCCAGACGCTGACGGCCACCTATCGCACGCTTCACGGCGACGGCCATTACGTCTGGGTCGAGACCGCGACGCGCGGCATCTATGACAAAGAGTCCGGCGCGTTCAGCAATCTGATCAGCGTTTCGCGCGACGTCACCCAGCGCATGAACCACGAGCTGGCAGTCAAAGCCGCGCAGGAACGCGCCGAATCCGCCAACAAGGCGAAATCGCGCTTCCTCGCCAATATGAGCCACGAACTGCGCACGCCGCTCAACGCCGTCATCGGCTTCACTGATCTGATGCGCAAGCGCACCTTCGGTCCGCTCGGCTGCGAGCGCTACGAAGAATACGCGACGCTGATCTACGATTCCGGCCAGCTCCTGCTCGACCTGATCTCGGACATGCTGGACATGGCGAAGATTGAAGCGGGAAAGCTCGAACTCAACTACGAGCGCGTCGACATCAGTGGAACGGTCGAGGATTCCGTGCGCATGTTGCGCGACCGCGCCAGCAACAACGGCCTGGAATTCACGCTGTCGCTTCCCAACGAGCCAGTGTTCCTGATTGCCGACCGGCGCGCGGTAAAACAGGTCCTGCTCAACCTGTTGACCAATGCCCTCAAGTTCACGCCGGCCGGAGGTCACGTCGGCGTCAGTGTGCGCTACGGTGATGGTCTCGCGACCATCACCGTGCGCGACACCGGGGTCGGCATCCCGGTGAGCGAATTGCCGCGGCTCGGCAACCCCTTCGAGCAGGTCAACTGCGATCCGATGCTCGCCAAGGGCGGCTCGGGCCTCGGCCTGGCGCTGGTGCGCGCGCTGATGGAAAAGCACGGCGGCACCCTGGCCATCGACAGCGAAGAGGGCATCGGCACGACGGTCCGCGTCACCTTCCCGCTGGTCGCCAACAAGCGCGCGGCCGCCTGATCCGTCCAACCATCGCCGATTTGACAGCGGAGCTTCGGCGCGGCAATCCATCGCCATGCTGCTTTGGGCGGGCCTTCTCCTGATCGTTCTCGGCGTGGCGTGCGTCGCCATCGACCGGCCCGCCGTGCATTTCCTCTACGATCATGTCGGCGCGCGATTTCATCGCTTTCTCGGGGCGACGACGCATCTGGCCAAGGCCGCCCATTGGCTGGCCGCCGCCTGCGCCGCCGCCGCCGCGAGCTGGGCCTGGCTGCACTGGATCGGCGAGAGCGGCACCGCGCGTGCGGCCTTGCAGGTCGCGCTGGCCTTCATCGCCAGCCTGGCGCTGGGCAGCGCCATCCTGCACGGCATCAAGCTCGTGCTGGGCCGCAGGCGTCCGCGCGACGAACTGGAGCTGAACCGCTACGGCTTCATCCTGTTTGGTTTCAACCTCGACTGGAACTCGTTTCCTTCCGGCCATGCACTGACGATCATGTGCGTGGCGACCATCGCCACCGCGCTGTGTCCGCAATTGGCGATTCTCTGGTTCGCGCTCGCACTTTGGCTCGGGCTGACGCGCGCCCTGCTCACCTCGCATTTCCTGAGCGACGTTTTCGTCGGCGCCGGCATCGGCCTCGTCAGCGCGCGCGAGGTGCTGGTGAATTTCTTTCCCCAGCTCACGCTGCCCTGGTTCTAGCGCTGCAAGATCATCTGGACTTGGGCGATGCGTTTCGCGGGATCTTCGTCTTCGGCCACCTCGGGTTTCTTGGGAACCTCGATGCCGCGCTGTACGGCAGGCCGATCGCCCACCCCCGTCAGCCAACGCTGCAGATGGTCGAGGCCGTCCACCGAAACGCCGGACCAGGGATGGGTGCGCACCCAGCACCAGTTGGCGATGTCGGCGATGGAGTAATCGCCGGCCAGGTATTCCTGATCCTTGAGCTGACCGTTCAGCACTTCGAGCAGCCGGCGCGACTCGTTCTGATAGCGGTCGATGGCGGGTTGATATTTCTCAGGCCAGTAGCGGAAGAACACGTTCGCCTGGCCCATCATCGGGCCGATGCCGGCCATCTGGAACATCAGCCACTGAATGACGCGCGAGCGTCCCTTGGCGTCCGCGGGCATCAGCCTGCCGGTCTTCTCCGCCAGGTACATCAGAATCGCGCCGGACTCGAAGACGGCGAAATCGCCCGCCTCGCGGTCGACGATGGCCGGAATGCGTCCGTTCGGATTGATCTTGAGAAACCAGTCCGCCTTCTGCTCCAGTTTGCCGAGTTGCAGATAGTGAACTTCGTATGGCAGGCCCAGCTCTTCGAGTGCGATGGAGGCCTTGTAGCCATTCGGCGTCGCCGCCGTGTAAAGATCAATCATGACATCACCTGATTTCGAGCCTGAACACGTTACCTAAGACACGATCCGCCCAAATCAAGTCTCGCCGCGACGGCTGCGGAAAAAGGTCTTGAGCACAGCGCCCGCCGCTTGTGCGTCGCCCGCACGGCCGACGGCGGGGCGATGATGGCAGGTCGGCTGCTCGAAGAAACGCGGGCCGTGCAAGACCGCGCCGCCCTTGGGGTCTTCCGCGGCGAATATCAGCCGCGCCACCCGCGCCATGGAGATCGCGCCCGCGCACATGGCGCAGGGCTCCAGCGAGACGTAGAGCGTCGTTCCGGTCAGCCGCTCGTTGCCCAGGCTGCGGGCGGCGGCGGCGAGGACCAGCATCTCGGCATGGGCGGTCGGATCACGCCGCTCCAGCACGCGATTGCCGTCGCGGGCGAGAACCTCTGCGTCAGCCGAGAGCAGCACGGCGCCGATGGGCACCTCGCCGCGCTCGCCGGCCGCTTGGGCTTCGGCAAGGGCAAGTGCTATGGCTTCGTCGTCATTCATCGCGGAACCTTCCTTGGACGACGATAGCACGCAGAAGGGCGAACGCATCGCCAAACGGATCGCGCGGGCGGGCATCTGCTCGCGCCGCGAGGCCGAGAAGCTGATCACCGACGGCCGCGTGGCGCTCGACGGCGAGACGGTCAAGACGCCTGCCCTTAATATCGGCCCCAACCAGGTCGTCTCGATCGACGGCAAGCCGCTCGGCGAGCCCGATCCGGCGCGGCTGTGGCGCTATCATAAGCCGACCGGAATGGTGACGAGCCACCGCGATCCGCAAGGCCGTCCGACGGTGTTCGCCAACCTGCCGAAGACCCTGCCGCGCGTGGTCTCCATCGGACGGCTGGATTTCAACTCCGAGGGCTTGCTTCTCCTCACCAACGACGGCGAGATCGCCCGCCGCCTGGAACTGCCCGCTGGCGGCTGGATCCGCAAGTACCGCGCCCGTCTGTTCGGCAAAGTCAGTCAAGCGGACCTCGACAAACTCGCCGAAGGCGTCACCATAGGCGCGGTGAAGTATGGCCCCGTCGTCGCCGACCTCGAGCGTTCCAAGGGCGCCCATTCGTGGGCCAGCGTCACGCTCAAGGAAGGCAAGAACCGCGAGGTCAAACGTGTCATGGAAAGCCTGGGCCTTCGCGTGGCGCGGCTGATCCGCGTGCAGTTCGGCCCCTTCCATCTGGGCCAACTCGCCGAGGGCGCGGTGGAGGAAATCCCCGCCAAGCTGTGGCGCGAGCAGCTCGGCATCGGGCGCAAGAAGCACAGGGAGGACGCATGAAACGCCTCGCCATCCTTGTTTGCCTCCTCGCCGCATCGGGTTGCGCGCGCCTGCAGGACATGGACTCCGACGCCTTCAACCCCGGCAAGGCGCCGCAGGAGCAATTCCTCGGCGACAGCAAGGTCTGCGCTGCTGAAGCGGAGGTGAAGCGCTCCTGGGAGCTGCGCGGACTCGCCGCCGAAAACGCCGACAAGCACCGCATCTTCAACCGCGCCTATGCCGCCTGCATGACGGCCAAGGGCTACCGCGAAGACACGTCCGCGCTGGATTTCTGGGAGGCCTACGATCTTTGAGGTTGCAAGCCAGCCGCAAGCTGGTATGGAGCGGCCGCGCCTAGCCACCGGAGGCCTGCCCATGAAGAAGTACGTCAAGCCGCAGGCCTATGCCGCCGAGAGCAAGGACCATCGCTATGCCGGCACGTTCGAAGTGCTGGTGCCGCTGCCGGACCGGGTGAAGCCACACCGCATCGCCCAGCAATTCGCGAGCCTGCAAGCCGCCGAGGGCTGGATCCACAGCGACGAGGGCAAGGACGCCATCGCCGAGGTCTTCGAAGCCCACAAACCAGCCAAGGCGGCGAAGCGCTGAGGCGCCGGCTAAATGCCGCTATGCCTTGCAGGCTGTCCGGCCGATTTCACCTAACCAGTTGTAAGTGCTGAAATTTGCTGCTGAGGTTGTTTTCGACTTCGTAGGGAGTACCCCTCTCATCTTGTCCTGCCTCCCTTTTCACATTTTGCGTCTCAAATCGGCCAACCACCCGATATGGGAATAGAATCCTTACTTTCAAGGGGGATGCGGCAGGATTGCGCAGCGGGATGTTGCTAGGATGCGGTGCGGGCGCATTGGTCGGGGACCTAAGACGGCCGCTCAACAGTTGGGGAGGAAACGATTTGCGTCCGGCGCGTTCATCTGCCGGGGACATCTAACTGAGGACGACAAAGATGCTGCCTTTCCGCGCCTACGCTGCACTCGCCTTGTTCGCGCCATTTCTTCTCGCGGGCCCCGCCCAGGCTCAGAACGTACCTACCGGGGTAGCCCCCGATTGGTCCGCCGCCCAAACGGTTCAGGTTGTCATGGCCGACTTTGCGTTCACGCCCAATGCACTGCAATTCAGCGCGAACAAGCCTTACCACCTTCGCCTGACGAACAAGGCCGGTCACGGCCATAGCTTCGATGCGCCGGAATTCTTCGCCGCCGTCACCGTCGCGCCCGAAGATAAAGCCAAGGTCGTCAAGGGTGACGTCGAGGTCGAGGGCGGTCAGACCGTCGATGTGAGTTTCGTGCCAACAGTGTCGGGCCCCTACAAATTCCATTGCTCGCATCTCGGACATGCCATCCTCGGTATGACCGGCGACGTTGTGGTCAAATAGGAATCTACTTGCGCCCCAACGCCGCGTAGCGCCGCGCCAGGCTTTCGGCCGGCCACAGCTTCGCCATGTCGTAATAGACCTCGAACGCGGGCACGCCTTTGGCCAGGTGCACCCAGCGCAGCTTCGAGCGCGTGAAGATGTGCGCCTGAGGCGGCAACGCGGACGGATCGTCGAGCGTGGCGACGCGCACGAAGCGCAACGCGGGGCGCCGGCCGTAATCGCTCCACAGCGCGGTCTGGCAGACGGGGCAGCGATAGATGTCGTGCGGGCGGCCGCTTTCGCTCGGCACCGTCACGGCAACGGGCTCGCCCTCCAGCAAAGTGATGCGATCGGTCTCGATCACCGCGTTGATGGCGAAGGCGCTGCTGGTCTGGCGGCGGCACTCGGTGCAGTGGCAGCAATTGACGAACATCGGCGCGCTCTCCAGCCGGTATTTCACCGCGCCGCAAAAACAGGAACCGGTGTGGGTGGGCATGAAGCCTCCTGACGCAGGGGAAATTTCCCGGCGCTCGAACGACCATAGCCCGCTGTATCCGTGTTTCAACAACTGCTAGCGTCCGACTCCAGCGATCAACTATTTGGGGGACCCGATGGCCACCGCAGAGCGCGTAGCACAGCCTGTCCGCAGCGATTCGATCTTCTTTCCGGCGATGGCGATTGCCTATGCGCTGACCGTATTCGTCGGGTTTGCGCGCACCTACTTTCTAGCTTCCTATTTTCAGGCGCCGCCTTTGTCGGAGCTGAGGATCGTGCATGGGCTGATCTTCACGACCTGGATCGCGCTGCTGATCACGCAGACGAGCCTGGTCGCGGCGAACCGGCGCGACATCCACAGGAAGCTCGGCATCCTCGGCGTCGGACTCGCCATGGCGATGATCGTGGTAGGTCCCATGCTTGCGGTCGTCGCCTTGCGCAGTGGTCATGCTCCGCACGGTGCGCCCTCGCCCATCGCGTTCTTTGCCATTCCGATATTCGCCATCGCCACGTTTGCGATACTCGTGACCATCGGCATCGCCAATCGCGGACGCGCCGACTGGCACAAGCGGTTCATGATCCTCAGCAACGCGGCGATCCTGCCGGCCGCGGTGGCGCGCATTCCGCTCGGCTTCATCGAGCACGGCGGTCCGCCGGTGTTCTTCGCCCTGTGCGATATCTTCGTCCTGGCGGTGGTCGCCTACGATGTCGCGACCATGAAGCGCGTGCATCCGGCGACGCTGTGGGCGGGTGGGATTCTGCTCGTCGAGCAGCCGTTGTGCCTGATCGTCGGTGGCACCTCCGCCTGGGCCGCGTTCGCGCACGCGCTGATGTGAGGGGGCGGTGATGGTCATACGTTCTGACCGCCGTTGATGTGGAGTTCGGCGCCGGTCAGGGCGGGAGATTAGCAGGATGGCAAAGCGATTACGACTTCGCCAACCCGCCGACAGCCTCATAGCCTTCCGGGTCCTGGTGGATGATGACCTCGGCGTTGGGGAAGGCCTTGTTGAGGCTGGCCTCCACCTCGTCGGCCACCGCGTGCGCCGACATCAGGCTGAACGACGGATTGAGTTCGATATGAACCTGGATGAAGGAGCGCACGCCCGCCGCGCGCGTGCGCAAATCGTGCAGGTCCTGCACCGCGGGATTTTGCATGATGATCCGCTTGATGCGCTCGCGGTCGGCATCGGGCAGTTCGCGGTCCATCAACTGGTCGTAGCTCTGCTCGAAGACGTGCCACACGCCGACGGCTAAGACCCCGGCGACGACGAGCCCGACGATCGGATCGGCGATCAGGATGTGGAAGTTCGATGCGAGGATAATGCCGATCACCACGCCGATGTTGACCAGGATGTCGCTCAGATAGTGCATGCGGTCGGCGCCGATGGCGATCGAACCGGTGCGCCGCACCACCACCTGCTGCGCCGCCACCAGAACCAACGTCGCCGCGATCGACACGGCCATCACGATGAGGCCGACGCCGGAGTGCTCGATGGGGCGCGGCTCGATCATGCGGCTGATGGATTCGATCACCAGAAAAGCCGACGAACCGGCGATGAAAGCGCTCTGCGCCAGTCCCGCCAGCGGCTCGGCCTTGCCATGGCCGAAACGATGCTCGGCGTCGGCGGGCGTCAGCGCCGTGCGCACCGCCAGGAGATTAATGAAGGATGCGAACACGTCGAGGGCGGAATCGGCCAGCGAGGCCATCATCGCCATCGAGTCCGTCAGGATGAAGGCAAACGCCTTCAGCGCCACCAGGAAGGTCGCCGTGACGACCGCGGCCAGCGCCACGTTTCGCATCAGCTGGGCGTGCTCGGTGACCCTGCGGGCCAGAGGGGACGTGGTCGCCGTCATGGGAACAGGCGCTCCGTGCGCCAAGGCTTGTCCGCGCCGTCGCGGCGATAGACCAGCCGGTCGTGCAGGCGGAACGGACGGTCGCGCCAGAACTCGATCTCCAGCGGACTCACGCGATAGCCCGACCAGTGCGGCGGCCGCGGCACCTTTCCCAGCGCGAATTTCATCGCAAACCTTGCGATCTCCTTCTCGAACACCCAGCGCCCTTCCATCGGCCGGGACTGCGCCGAGGCCCAGGCGCCGATCTGGCTGTCCTTGGCGCGCGTCGCAAAATAGGCGTCGGCCTCTTGGGCACTGACCGGCTCGACCGGACCGCGCACCCGGACTTGGCGGCGCTGCGTCTTCCAATGGAAATTGAGAGCGGCGAAGGGACGAGCGCCCAGCTCCTCGCCCTTGGCGCTCTCGGTGTTGGTATAGAAGACGAAGCCGCGCTCATCCACGCCCTTCAACAGCAGCATCCGGATGTTGGGCCGGCCGGCGGCATCGACGGTCGCCAACGCCATGGCATTGGCCTCGTTCGGCTCGCTCTTTTCCGCCTTTTTCATCCATTCGGCGAACAGCTCGAACGGGTTCCTGGCCGGCATAATGCCGCCGTCGTCAACCGGTCCGCCGATCTCGCTCATAACCTGTCGCATATCACCTAAGAACCTGTTTCGGTAGTCGTCGCGGCTGCGACGGTCTGCTAGCATCCCCCAAGATGCGCAAAACCGCCGCCCTGATTGCCCTTTCTCTCGCCGCCTTTTTGGGCGGCTGCGCCGACGATCCCGAGCTTTCCGGCCCCGCCATCAAGGCGACGTTTGACGATGGCCTGAAAGCCTATGATTCCGGCGATTACGCCACCGCCTACCAGAAATGGAAGTCGCTCGACGGCGCGGACTTGGCCGCCATGCGCAATGTCGGGATCATGCTGCGCACCGGAAAAGGCGTGCAAAAGGACCCCGAGGCCGCGGCGGCGATGCTGGCGCGGGCAGCCGAAGGGGGGCTGTTCACCGCCCAGGCCGACCTCGGCGATATGCTGCTCAAGGGCGAAGCCGGCCCGCCAAACCCCAAGAAGGCGGCCGGTTGGCTGGCGCTGGCGGCCCAGGCCGGGCATCCGATGGCGGAATTCGAGCTTGGCCAGCTCTACGAAGAGGGCAACGGCGTCCCCAAGAACATCGAAACTGCCCGGGCCCTTTATAAAGCCGCGGCCGAGGACGGCGTGGCTGATGCCGCGGCGCGACTGGCCGCGCTGCCGCGGGAGCTCCCACCCTGGGTGCAGGCCGAGCCCGCACCGGCGCCCGACCAGCCTGCCACTGGCCATTAACGCGGGCGGAAGTTGCACCCTATATTGTAGGTGCCTCCGATTCCGGCGGCCGGAGAAGGTATGCGAGATCCTTACGAAGTCCTGGGCGTCCCCAAAAGCGCCGGCGACGCCGAGATCAAGAAGGCGTTCCGCTCGCTCGCCAAGAAGCACCACCCCGACACCAAGGGCGGCGACAAGGCGGCGCAGAAGCGCTTCCAGGAGATCAGCGCCGCCTACGACATCGTCGGCGACAAGGAAAAGCGCGCCAAGTTCGACGCCGGACAGATCGATGCGGGCGGCAATCCGCGCGGCTTCGATCCGCGCGCCCACGGCTTCGAAGGCGCCCGGGGCACTAACCCGGGCGATTTCCATTTCACCTGGACCGATCAGGGCCACCCGGGCGAAACCGCCGAAGGTTTCCGTCCGGAAGACCTGTTTGCCGACTTGCTCGGCGGCTTGGGAGGGCGCGGACGCGGGCGCGCCCAGCCGCGCGCCGGACAGGATTTCACCGTACAGACCACCGTCAGCTTCGAGGAGGCCGCCCATGGCGGAACCAGGCGCGTGGTCCTGCCCAACGGCGAGCAGATAGACGTCAAGATTCCGCCGGGCCTCAAGGACGGACAACAGATCAGACTGAAGGGCCGCGGCGGCGCGGGGCGGAGCGGCGGGCCGCCGGGTGATGTGTTGATCCATGTTTCGGTGGCGCCCCATCCCCATTTCAGCCGCGACGGACGCGACCTGAAGGTCGACCTTCCCATCACGCTCAAAGAGGCGGTGCTCGGCGGCAAGGTGCCGGTGCAGACGCTGACCGGGACGGTGTCGCTCAGCGTGCCGCCCAACGCCAACACCGGGACCGTGTTGCGCCTCAAAGGCAAAGGCTTTCCGGCGCATGGCGGCGAAGCGGCAGGCGACCTTTACGCGCGGCTGGTGGTGACGCTGCCCGACGGACCCGACGCGGATTTGCAGAAATTCGCCGAAGGCTGGAAAGCGGACTACGACCCGCGGGCGAAATCGCGGTAGGCGTCCGAATCAGCGGGCCCGGAGCCGCAGCCGTCTTCGATTTCAACTCTAGATGGAATCCTGTGATTGCCAGTTCAAGGAGCCGTCATCCGCTTCCTTGATTTCCCTGGCCTTTTCGCGCATTGGGAGCCGGTACACCCGGGAGAGAACAGTCATGGCGTTCGAAGGCCTGATGAAGGGCAAGCGCGGCCTCGTCATGGGCGTCGCCAACGAGCGCTCCATCGCCTGGGGCATCGCGCAGACCCTTGCCGAAGCGGGCGCCGAGCTGGCTTTCACCTATCAGGGCGAGGCCTTCAAGAAGCGCGTTCTGCCGCTGGTCGCTCCCCTCAAGCCGGCCGCCGTGCTCGATTGCGACGTCACCGATCAGGGTTCGCTGGATTTCCTGTTCGAGGCGCTGGCCAAGGTGTGGGGCGAACTCGATTTTGTGGTCCACGCAGTCGCCTTCTCCGATAGGGAACAGCTCAAGGGCCGCTACGTCGACACGACCTATGAAAACTTCGCGATGACGATGAACATTTCCTGCTTTTCGTTCACCGCCGTCGCCGAGCGCGCCGAGAAACTGATGGAGAAAGGCGGCAGCCTCCTCACCCTCACCTATTACGGCGCCGAGAAGGTGATGCCGCATTACAATGTGATGGGCGTCGCCAAAGCGGCGCTGGAAGCCAGCGTGCGCTACCTCGCCGAGGACCTCGGCAAGAAGGCCATCCGCGTCAACTCGATCTCGGCGGGGCCGATCAAGACGCTGGCGGCCTCGGGCGTCGGCGATTTCCGCTACATTCTCAAATGGAACGAATACAACTCGCCGCTGCGCCGCACGGTGAGCACGGCCGAAGTGGGAAGTGCGGCATTATTTCTGTTATCCGACCTCGGCAAGGCCGTCACCGGCGAATGCCTGCACGTCGACGCCGGCTATCATATCATCGGCATGAAGGCGCCCGACGCTCCCGACATCGTCGTGGGCAAGGACTGAATACAGGCATGTCCTACAACACGTTCGGTCACATGTTCCGGGTCACGACGTTCGGCGAGAGCCATGGCCCGGCGCTGGGCTGCGTGGTGGACGGCTGTCCGCCCGGCATTGCGCTTGTCGAAGCCGACATCCAGGCCGATCTCGACCGCCGCCGGCCGGGGCAATCGAAATTCGTCACCCAGAGGAAGGAGCCCGACAGGGTGCGCATCCTCTCCGGCGTCTTCCAAGACGAGCGGATGAAGCGGCAGCTGACGACGGGGACGCCGATCGCGCTTCTGATCGAGAATCTCGATGCGCGGGTCAAGGATTATTCCGAGATCCGCGACAAGTTCCGTCCCGGCCACGCGGACTACACCTATTGGGCCAAGTACGGCGTGCGCGACTACCGCGGCGGCGGCCGCCAGAGCGCGCGCGAGACCGCCGCGCGGGTGGCGGCGGGCGCGATTGCCCGAAAGGTCCTGGATTCGCTTTACAAGAAGGTCGTCATCCGCGGCGCGCTGATCCAGATGGGCACCCAGACGATCGAGCGCAAGCGCTGGAGCTGGGACGAGGTTTCGAATAATCCCTTCTTCTGCCCCGACGCGAAATCTATTGCTCCGTGGACAGAGTATCTCGAGGCGATGCGCAAGGCCGGCTCCTCCTGCGGCGCCGTGGTGGAAGTGGTGGCCGAGGGCGTTCCCGCCGGGCTCGGCGCGCCGATCTACGCCAAGCTCGACGCCGACCTTGCCTCGGCGATGATGGGCATCAACGCGGTCAAGGGTGTCGAGATCGGCGACGGCTTCGCCACGGCGTCCATGTCGGGCGAGGAGAATTCCGACGAGATGCGCAAAGGCCGGGGCGGCAAGCCGAAGTTTCTCTCCAACCATGCGGGAGGAATCCTGGGCGGGATTTCCACCGGCCAGCCGATCGTGGTGCGCTTCGCGGTGAAGCCGACCTCCTCCATCCTCACCCCGCGCAAGACCATCGACGTGGACGGCAACGACACCGAAATCGTCACCAAAGGCCGTCACGATCCCTGCGTCGGCATCCGCGCCGTGCCTATCGGCGAAGCGATGATCGCGCTGGTGCTGGCCGACCACGCGCTGCGCCACCGCGGACAGATGGGTTAATCCGTTTCAAGAAAGGCAACGCCATGGACGTCATCATCACGGTTCTCATCGGCATCGCGGGTTTCTTCGCGCTGACCGTCGTGCTCGGCAGCTACTTCACCGTTCAGCAGCAGAGCCGCGCCATCGTCGAGCGCTTCGGGCGCTATGTGCGCACCGCCAATCCGGGATTGAATTTCAAGATTCCCTATATCGAAACCATCATCCAGCGCGTTTCGCTGCGGGTGCAGCAATTGCTGGTGGAAGTCGACACCAAGACGCTCGACAACGTTTTCGTGAAAATCTCAGTCGCGGTGCAGTACCGGGTGGTGGAGGGCAGCGAGGCGGATTCCTACTACAAGCTGCAGGACCATGTGCAGCAGATCAGCTCCTATGTACTCGACGTAGTGCGCGCCAAGGTTCCGAAAATGAGCCTCGACGAGGTGTTCGAGAAGAAGGACGACATCGGCACCGCGGTCAAAAGCGAACTCGACGTCTCGATGAAGATCTACGGCTTCGAGATTCCCAACGCGCTGGTGACCGACGTCAATCCCGCCGACAACGTCAAGGCGGCGATGAACGAAATACAGACCCAGCAACGCCTGCAGGTCGCCGCCAACGCCAAGGGCGAGGCCAACAAGATCCTGGTGGTGAAGAACGCCGAGGCCGAGGCGGAATCCAAGCGCCTGCAGGGCGAAGGCATCGCCAAGCAGCGCCGCGCCATCGTCGACGGCTTGCGCGAATCCATCGCCGCCTTCACCGACAAGGTCTCGACCGTCAACGAGCACGAGGTGCTGAACCTCGTCCTGATGACGCAGTATTTCGATACGCTGAAGGAGATCGGCATATCGGCCGGCAGCAAGGTGATCCTGACGCCGCACGCGCCGGGCGGCATGACCGATATGATCGCACAGCTTCGCGCGGCGATCATCCAGGGCGGGGAGGCGGTCGAGACGAAGAAGTAGTCAGCCGCGCTCTAAGCTCGCCGCCAGCTCGATGTGCGACGACCAGAGGAACTGATCGACGGGCTGGATGCACTTAAGGCGATAGCCGCCGCCGATCAGGATGCGAGCGTCGCGCGCGAAGGTCTCTGCGTCGCAGGAGATATAGGCGACGCGCTCGACCTTGGAGCTCGCCAGCCGATGCACCTGCGCCAGGGCTCCGGCGCGCGGCGGATCGAGCGAGACCGCGTCGAAGCTGGCCAGTTCGTTCTCGGTCAAAGGCTGGCGGAACAGATTGCGCTTTTCCGTCGTGACGGGCTTCAACCCCGATGCGTGCCGCGTGGCGTCGGCAAGCGCCTCCAGCATCGCCGCGTCGAGATCGACGGCGTGCACGCGGGCGCGCTCGGCGATCGGCAGCGCGAAGGTTCCGCAACCGCAGAACAGATCGGCGATGGTCTTCGCGCCGGCGAGCGCCTCGATCACAAAGGTTTGCAGCGCCGCCTCGCCCTCGCGCGTCGGCTGCAGAAAGCCTTCGGAGGGAAGAAACAGCTCTGCCTTGCCGAAGTGGACGGAAGGCCGCACGCGTTCGATCAGCGTTTCGCCGTGCCGCGCGATGCGAGCGAGCCCGAGCTTCGCCGCCCAGCGCGCCAGCTCGGCCACTGTCGCCGCGTCGTTGGTCTTCTGCCAGCGCAACGAAAGATCGACGCCGCCGTCGGTATCGGCAAGCCGAAGCTCGGCGAACTCGCCCGCGCTGAGCAGCGCCTGCAGCATCTCGCGCAGCCCGGGAACCAGCGCAATAAGGCGCGGCGTCAGCACCAGACATTCCTGAAGATCGCAAATTTCGTGGGTGCCCGCGGCGTGAAAGCCGAGCGCCACGCCGTCTTCGCTCTTCCTCGCCTTCAAGGTGGCGCGCCGGCGCGTCGAGGGCGGAACTTCTACAATCTCTTCCACTACCGCGCCGATCTCGTGCCGCGCCAGCGCATCGATCACCAGGGCGCGCTTGAAGGCGCGATAATCGGCCATGTCTTGATGGGCGCATCCGCCGCAGACGCCGAAATGACGGCACAGCGCGGTCATGTCTTTCTCGCCGCCAGCAGGAATTCGCGATTGCCGTCGCCGCCGACAATCGGGCTCTCCATAGTTCCGATCACCGTCCAGCCGGGTTGCGCGCCCAGCCAATCAACGATGCCTTGCAGTGCGTCCTCCTGCACGACGTTGTCCTTGACCAAGCCGCCTCTGCCGACGCGGTCGCGGCCGGCCTCGAATTGAGGCTTGACCAGCGCGACTAGCCAGGCGCCTTTGCGCGCCAGCTTCAAGGCGGCGGGAAGCACAAGCTTGAGGCCGATGAAGCTGACGTCGGCGACCACGGCGTCCACCTCTTCGCTAATCAGCGCCGGCGCCAAATCGCGCGCATTGACACCTTCCAGCGATATGATGCGGGGATCGGCCGCGAGTTTCGGATTCAGCTGACCGTGGCCGACGTCGACGGCATAGACCTTCCGCGCAGCGCGCTCGAGCAACACCTCGGTGAACCCGCCCGTCGACGCGCCGACATCGAGGCAGGTGAGTTCGGCAGGCGACAGCGTGAAACGGTCGAGCGCCGCGGCGAGCTTCAGCGCGCCGCGCGAAACATAGGGATGCGGCTTTTCATAAACGATCGCGGCGCCGTCGGCGATTGTCTGCGAAGGCTTGAGGATCGGCTTGCCTTCAGCGCTCACCTTGCCCGCCCGGATGGCGGCCTGGGCCTCGCTGCGGCTTTCGGCATAGCCGTGTTCGACCAGGAAGATGTCCGCGCGTGTCATGGCAGCCGGACTTGTAGCAGCAACACCCCCACCGTTCACCTACGCACTTCGTGCTTCGGTGAACCGCCTCCCCGGCAACCCGCCTTCGCAATGGCTTCGGCGGGTTCACGCGACAGTCCGGCGAAACCTTGGCGAAGCTGGACGCAAGGGGGGAGGCAAAAATCACGCGATCTGGCTGACGGCGGCGGCCTCTTCCTCGCGGCCGAGCGCGGAAAGCGCAGCGGCCGCGATGGAATTCGCATCGAGACCGGCGGCGGCATACATGCGCTCGGGCGTGTCGTGGTTCTGGAAGCGGTCGGGCAGGACCAGCGGGCGGATCTTCAGCCCCTTGTCGAGGCAGCCTTCCCAGGCCAGGAACTGCATCACGTGGCTGCCGAAACCGCCCACCGCGCCCTCTTCCACGGTCAGCAGCACTTCGTGCTCCTTGGCTAGGCGGCGGATCAGATCGCGGTCGAGCGGCTTGGCGAAGCGGGCATCGGCGACCGTCGCTGATAATCCGTAGACGGATAGTTTGTCCGCCGCCAGCAGCGCTTCGGCAAGCCGCGTGCCGAGGCTCAAGATGGCGATGGAATTGCCTTCGCGCAGGATGCGCCCCTTGCCGATTTCCAGCGGCGTGCCGGCCTGCGGCCGTTCCAGGCCGAAGCCCTCGCCGCGCGGATAGCGCACCGCGCTCGGGCCGTCGTCGATGGCGGCGCAGGTCGCCACCATGTGCATCAGCTCCACCTCATCGGCGGCGGCCATCAGCGTGAAACCAGGCAGCGTTCCAAGATAGGCGAGGTCGAACGATCCGGCGTGGGTCGCGCCGTCCGCGCCGACCAGGCCGGCGCGATCGAGCGCGAAGCGCACTGGCAGGGATTGGATCGCCACGTCGTGCACCACCTGGTCGTAGGCGCGCTGCAGGAAAGTCGAATAGATCGCGCAGAACGGCTTCATTCCTTCCGCGGCGAGCCCGCCGGCGAAGGTCACCGCGTGCTGCTCGGCAATGCCTACGTCGAAGCAGCGGTCCGGGAAGGCCTTGGCGAAATGATCGAGCCCGGTGCCCGCCGGCATCGCGGCGGTGATGGCGACGATGCGGCTGTCCTTCTTGGCTTCGGCGATCAGGGAGTCGGCGAAGACCTGGGTGTAGGTCGGCCCCTTGGGGTTCGACTTCTTCATCTCGCCGGTGAGCACGTTGAACTTGCCGACGCCGTGATACTTGTCCTCGCTGGCCTCGGCGGGCGCATAACCTTTGCCTTTCTTGGTCACGACATGGACCAGGATCGGGCCGTTTTTCATGTCGCGGACGTTTTCGAGCACCGGAATCAGGTGTTCCAGGTTATGGCCGTCGATCGGACCGACGTAATAGAAGCCAAGTTCCTCGAACAGCGTGCCGCCGGTAACCATGCCGCGCGCGTAATGCTCGGCCCGGCGCGCGCCGATCTCCATCCGTCGCGGCAGATGATGGGCGATCCGCTTGAACAGCGTGCGAACGCCGCGGTAAGGCCGGCTCGACACCAGGCGCGCCAGATAGGCGCTCATCGCGCCGACCGGGGGCGCGATCGACATGTCGTTGTCGTTGAGCACGACGATCAGCCGCGCCTTGGCGGCGCCCGCGTTGTTCATCGCTTCATAGGCCATGCCGGCGCTCATCGCGCCGTCGCCGATCACGCAGACGACGTTGTGCATTGCGCCCTGCAGATCGCGCGCGACGGCGAAGCCCAGCCCCGCCGAAATTGAGGTGGAGGAATGCGCGGCGCCGAACGGATCGTATTCGCTCTCGGCGCGTTTGGTGAAGCCGCTGATCCCGTCGCCCTGGCGCAGCGTGCGCATGCGCGAACGCCGGCCGGTGAGGATCTTGTGCGGATAGGCCTGATGGCCGACGTCCCAAATCAGCCGGTCGTCCGGCGTATTGAAGACATAGTGCAACGCAACCGTCAGCTCGACGACGCCGAGGCTGGAGCCCAAATGGCCGCCGGTGACCGAGACGACGTCGATCAACTCCTTGCGCAACTCGTCCGTCAGCTGGTGAAGGTCGCGGCGCGGCAGCGCGCGCAGATCGGCAGGCGCCTCGATGCGCTCTAACAATGACGTTTTGGTGGGGAGACTCATCACGAACTCCGGTCGCCGCGCCCGTGAGGCGCGGTTTGCCCCTTATATTTTCGCGGCCGCGATCAAAAGTTCAGCCTTTTCAACAAATAAATCAAGACGACGTCGAACAAGCCCGGGCCGTGGAGCAAGGCAAAAAGAAAAAATCGAACCGCTCCGGCTCAATCGAGTTCCACAGGTTGCGCGCCGGTGGGCCCGCCTGCCCCAAGGACAATCTTCTCCAGACGGCTCTCGGCGGCTTTGAGTTTCTTCTCGCAATGGGCTTTCAGCGCCTGTCCGCGTTCGTAAAGCGCAATGGAGTCTTCGAGATCGACCTGCCCCTGCTCCAGACGCGCGACGATGTTTTCAAGCTCCTTGAGCGCTGCCTCGAAGCTGAGCGTGTCTATCGAAGAGGCTTCCGGTTTTGCTTTGGCCGACATCGGCATGATTCCCTCGAGCGCGCTAACAGGAGCATCCGCGCGGGAAAATGTGAAGTGAACTTATGCCTGCGAGCGTGACGGCGGACGCCTGGTTCGGCCGTCGAAAAGCGGCGATCTTTCCGCAGCGGCGCCGGGGTCCGTCGTAGCCGATCGGCGAGTTCTGCACATTTACCAAAGAAACGCGCTGATTAATTTCTGATCAGGGCCGTCAAATCCCTGTCAGAACTCCTGCGGCGGCAATAAGCTATTGAAAACAAGGCACTTTTCAAAAACTACTCGCACGGCAATTTTCACCCAAAAAACATGTAATAATAGCAATATACTTACAGAATGTTTAGTTAACTTGGAATAACATTGATGCTTCACATGATTTTGACACCAAAATGCCACATGTGTTTTGTGAAACTATGGTTGATGCGATTCGCCTTTTGACCAACCCCCACAAGGCTCTTAGCATTTTTTGCAAACGGGCAAGTGTCACACGCGTAATTAGCGTCCGTGAAACTTCGTTCATTGTATTCCGGCCGTCGCCCGCGAGCCAACGTCGTTGCGACATAACCAAGGGGGTACCAGTGTACAAAATCAACAGCAGCCTGCGGTCAGCTTTGCTTCTTGGCGCAGCGACCGCCGCGGCCATCGGCCTTTCGACCGCCGCCTATTCGCAAAACGTCGAAACCGTAATCGTCACCGGTTCGCGCATTCCGCAAGCGGGCGTCACCAGTCCTAGCCCCGTCACCATGGTTGGGCAGGCGGAAATGACATTGGAAGGCACGACGGACGTCGGCACGCTGCTCAACAATCTGCCGTCGGTGTTCGCCGGTCAGACGTCCCAAGCGGGCAACGGCTCGTCGGGTACCGTCACGGTCGATCTGCGCGGCCTCGGTGCATCGCGTACGTTGGTTCTGATCGACGGCAAGCGGCTGGGCCCAGGCGACGCGGAAGTTCCGGTTCCCGACCTGAACCAAATTCCCGCCGGTCTCGTCGACCATACCGAAGTGCTGACCGGCGGTGCATCCGCCGTGTACGGCTCGGATGCTCTCGCCGGCGTCGTCAACTTCATCATGCGCAAGGATTTCGAAGGTGTCGAAGTCGACTTCAAGACGGGCGCCTACCAGCACGACAATTCGAATAAGCTGATGCGCGGCCTGGTCGCCGATGCCGGATATACGGAAGCCCCCTCGAGCGTATTCGACGGCGCAACCTACGACACGACGCTCCTGATCGGCACGAATACGGCGAACAGCAAGGGCAACGTCACGGCCTACCTCGGATATCAGCGGCAGAACCAAGTGCTGCAGAGCGCTCGCGACTTTTCCGCGTGCTCCTCGGCGAACAGCTACGACACGGATCCTGCAGTCTATGACTATATGTTCTGCGCAGGGTCGTCGAACTATTCGCGCTTCAAGTCGTATAACGGCACGTCGACCTCCACGAAGTTCATCGCTCCGGGCGGAGGCATCTCTCCGTTCGTCGGCGGATCGGCCCAGACCTTCAACTACGGTGCGCTCAACACCCTGATCCGTCCCCAGACGCGCTACACCGGCGGCGCCTTCGCGCATTACGAAGTCGACCCCATGCTGGACGTCTATGCGAACTTCATGTTCACGGACACCCACAACAGTTGGCAGGCCGCTCCTTCGGGCATCTTCACGTCGTCGGGCTTCCAGTACAACGCCGGCAACGCGTGGAACTACGACGTCAACTGCGACAACCCGCTGCTGACGTCGGCTTTCGTCGCCACCTTCTGCCCGGGCGGTGTGGTGAGCACCGCCGATGCACACATGACGATCGGCCGGCGCAACGTCGAAGGCGGCCCGCGCGTCACCGACTTCCGCCACACGTCATACCGCATGGTCATCGGTGCGAAGGGCGATCTGGGCGATGGTTGGGCGTACGACGTTTCAGCCCAGGAAGGCATGACGCTGTACCAGCAGCTTTATCTGAAAGACTGGTCGATCACCAACATCCAGAATGCCCTGGAGGTGAGCCCCAGCGGCACCTGCATGAACGGCGACCCGGCCTGTGTCCCGCTCGACATATTCCATGGCATCGGCGGGGTCACTCCCGCGATGCTGAGCTACGTCTACTCGCACGGCCAGCGCACGGGTTATACAGAGGAGCAGGTCCTCAACGGAGACATCACGGGCGATCTGGGGCAGTACGGCGTGAAGTCGCCATGGGCCGCGACCGGCGTGGGCGTTTCGGGCGGTGCCGAATACCGCAAGGAAATCCTCGAAGAGACCACAAGCGTGGCCGACTACAGCGGCGACCTGTCCGGAGCGGGCGGCAAGGCTCTGGGTACGCCAAAAGCCAGCGTGTGGGACTGGGAAATCTTCGGTGAAACGAAGATTCCGCTCGTCAGCGACAAGGAGGGCTTCGAAGACCTCTCGCTGAACGCCGGTTACCGGTACTCTACGTTCAGCACCTCGGGAGCCAAGGCGGTTCATTCGTACAAGTACGGCGCGGAATGGCAGCCGATCGATGACTTCCGTCTCCGTGCCAGCTTCCAACGTGCGGTGCGTGCGCCGAACGTGCTTGAGCTGTTCAGCCCGGCCAATGTCGTGCTCGGCAACTTCACCGATCCGTGCGGTGGCGCGACTCCGGCTGCATCCTTGGCGGGTTGTGAAGCTTCCGGCATGACCGCGACGGAATACGGCCACACCGACCAGTGCGTCTCCAACCAGTGTAACTATCAGTCCGGCGGCAACACGGCGTTGAAGCCTGAAAGTTCCGACACGCGTTCGTTCGGTGTAGTATTGACTCCGACCTTCGTACCGGGGCTGTCGGTGACCGTCGACTACTTCAACATCGCGGTGAACGGATATATCGGCATTGTGCAGCCAACCGTTGCACTCTACGGCTGCACGTCGCTGACCAACACCGCGCTGTGCCCGCTGATCCACCGCGACGCGAACGGCAGTGTCGCCACGCCCCTCGGCTACGTGATTGGCACCAACGTCAATACCGGGTACCTCAAGACGAGCGGCATCGATCTTCAGGCCGATTACCTGGCCGACCTGAACGACTGGGGCATGGGCGACAATGGTTCCCTCAGCTTCGATATGGTCGGAACCTGGGTCGACCACTACCTGGTGCAGCCTTACACCGGCGCCAGCACCACATCGGGTGGCGTTACTTACACGAACTACGACTGCGTCGGCCTCTTCGGCATCACATGCGGCACGCCCACACCGTCGTGGCGTCACAAGCTGCGCGCGACGTGGTCAACGCCTTGGGATTTCGAGGTGTCGCTGCAGTGGCGCCACATGTCGGCTGCCAAGTTCGATGGCAACAGCATGAATCCGTACATCGACATCGGAACCACGGTAACGCCGGCCGCGGGCGGAGCGATCGCTGCGTTCGATTACCTCGACTTCGCCGCTTCGTGGAACGTGAGCAGGACCATCCAACTGTCCGCGGGCGTCAACAACGTGCTGGACAGAAACCCGCCGCTGCTGTCGTCCAACGACATCGCGACCGGCGGACTTCCCGGCTTGAACGGCAACACGTACGACGGCATCTACGACTCGCTTGGCCGTTACATGTTCGTGGGTATCACCCTGAAGGACTAAGCGCAGGGACGTTTTCTGAGAACGGGGAGCGGCGGCCAATGGCCGCCGCTCTTTTTTTGTTTGGGCCGAGCGCTTTTCATGTCCGGCCTGAAATCGTACACCTTGCCAGACGCGCCCAATGGCAAGGACGGATCGCGATGGCCCTCACGGAACAAGAAACGGCACGGCTGGTCCGGGAAGTGGAAGCTGTATTGCGGAAGGGCGACCTAGCAACCGCTTACGCAGCCGCCGAGCGCGGGATCGATGCCGGCACCGAGCATCCGTTCCTGCTGAAGGTCAAAGCCCTTTGGCTGCACAATGAAGGTCGCTACCAGGAAGCCCTCAGAGCCTTCCATTTTGCCCGAACGCTCACCCCCGACGACCCAAGCATCTTGGACGGGATCGCAGGCTGCCTTGCGGGCATGGGCGAATACGATGCCGCCCTGAAGATGATCGATGCGGCGCTCGAACTCGCGCCCTACGACGTCGCGACTCATTATCTACGCGGCTGGATCCATGAAGCGGCAGGCAATTTGCCGGCGGCGCGCGAATGTTATGGACGTACTTTGTCGCTCAGTCCCCAAAATGTCCCGGCGTTGGCCGGGCTGGCATCGGTGGCCGTTCGCCTCAACGACTTTGCCGCGGCGAGAGCGCGCGCCGCCCAGGCGCTCGCGCTCGATCCGCACCAACCCACCGCGACGATTGCGCTCGCGATGGCAGAGGTCGCGCAAGGTGAGGCGACCGCGGCGGAAAGCCGGGTACGCAATCTCCTCGAAGTCGACCTGCCTTCCCGCGCCCGCGGCCTGGCCTGGGGCGTGCTGGCCGACGCGCTCGACACCCAGGGCCGCACGGAAGAGGCGCTTGACGCCCGGCGCAAGAAGGGCGGAGAGCTCCGCCGCGGGACGGCTGCGGCAGAGAAGCCGGACGAGCCCAAGAGCTAACCCGGCTTAAGCGATCTCTATGCAGCCTTCCCGCAGAATACGATTGAGCGGCTCGAGCTCTTGCTCGTAACGGTGCCACAGCCCGACGGACGAATTGTAGATCCGCTGCCGCACCTGTGCAGCACTCGCCGTCAGCGAGGGAGCCTCGTTCCTGTCGAAAGAAAGACAGGCATCGTCCCAATCGAGCCCGCAAAATGCCACCACGCGCCGGCTGACGTCTTCCTGGTTTTCCACCAGGTCCTCATAGTCCACATCCAGGAAGCGGCCAGGCAGAAGGCGGCGCCAGTGATCCATGAGCCGCCAGTACGCCAGATAATAGCGGCCCAAGTCCCCCAGATCGTATGAGTATGGATACGCTTGCCGGAAAAGCGTCTTGTAGATCGCATAACATGTGTCCATCGGTTGGCGGCGAAGATGGACGATTTTCGCATTCGGCAGCGCCGTGAGGATCAGACCAAGATATAGAAAATTGTTCGGCGTCTTGTCGAGAAGATGTCCGTATCCGGGCAAGATTTCATTGATGGCGCGGCAAAACTCGCTTCCCACACTCTCCCAATCCAGCACTCGGGCACGCTGAGTTTCGAGCCTTGTACCTTCGCCGTGCGCCTGACGTACGAGTGTCCGAAAGAACTCATCGGATTCACCGACGCTTCCTACCATGGTGTGAGATGACAAAATGCGATCGACCAGCGTCGTACCGGTGCGCGGCATACCCAGGACGAAGATCGGGCTCTCGCCGCAGTACCCCGAACGGGGTTCCGCGAAAAACGATTCATCGAACTGCCTGCGCACTTCGTCCATCATCCCTATATCCACGGCCACACGGTACGACGATTGGCGCTTTAGGGAGTCCGCGCCGCGCTTGAGATAAGCGAAGGCGCGCTGCCACTCTCCGAGATCCTCGAGTTCCTTTGCCAACGAATAGCAGAGAACCCGCTCCGCCATCCTGCTACCTCTCGAGTCACTGAGGACTTTCTCCATCTCGGCAACGTGATTGTGTTTTGGCGTCTGCCTGCGCAGCGTCGCGCGGTTGTAATAGGCCTCGTAAGCGTGGACCTCCTTCCGAAGCAACTCATTGTAGAGCGGCTCCGCCTTGGCCAAATCGCCGAGCGCCAGATATGCACCGGCGAGGTTATGGAGGACAGCGTGGTTGGCCGGCTGCAGGACGCGCACGCGTTCGTAGCAGCGCGCCGCGTCGCTGTGCCGATTGGTCCGCGTATAGCAATAGCCGACCTGCAGAACCACGGAGGCGTCTGCTTCCCTCTCGGCCTCCAGCTTTCGTGCCGCCAGGACGGCCTCGCCGTTCCGTCCGCAGCCGAGCAAGGCTTCGATCAGCACAAGCTGGGCAGTGGGGTGTCGCGGATCGAGGACGAGCGCTTTCTCCGCAGCGTCCAGAGACTTCCTGAAACTCGACAACTGCGCATAGGAGCGTCCGAGCTGAATCCAGCCGTCGACATTGTCCGGATAACTCTCAACGAGTCGCAGGGCCAGGCCATTCGCCTCGAGCGGGCGGCCTTCCCGCAAGCGGTCGCGAATACGTTCGATTTGCCCTCGCAGGAGATTCTCTCCGGGGAACAAAGGCGATGTCACTCCAGTCCCTCGATCCTGATGCCGCCTTCCCGCAGTATTCGGATGAGCGGTTCGAGCTCCAGCTCGTAATGGCGCCACAACC
>Ga0182027_10003488_pt1 | contig 24868 bp, 17 predicted proteins | sample 712E1DmetaG_FD_121300 | JGI IMG/M metagenome (GOLD analysis project Ga0182027, IMG submission 121300) | Permafrost microbial communities from Stordalen Mire, Sweden - 712E1D metaG (Illumina Assembly) | ecosystem: Environmental > Terrestrial > Soil > Wetlands > Permafrost | place: Sweden... | reverse complement strand
TACGCGTGCAGCATTGCCAACAGAAACCCTCCTGTGTGACAGTTGAGTTCCTGCAATGATGGTGGGCCGACGGAGCTAATCGTCTGCACCGTTCGGATTCGCTGCTTGATGATCTTCTTCTACTGAATCAGTCCCTGTGTTGCGAATTCCTCACCGGGCGTGTAGAGCGCGAGCGTGACTCTTAAGCGCCTCCTCATGGCGGAGCGAACGCGGTCAACGGTGGAGGCGTCAGGGTCACGGGGGACGCACGACCTTGACGGCGCGAGCGAGCCATAAAATCGAGGCGCAAGGCACGCCGCCAGTTGCCCCAAGCCGATGATTCGGCACCGGTGACGCCACGCGATCTGGAAAAGCGGTCGGTGCCGGCGGACGGAACGGCGGGCGGAACGGACGAATGGTCGTCTCCGCCGACCGCGACGGGAGCCGGCACGGACCGCCGATGCACCAGCCCGTCGCGGCGCGTGCCGGGGGCGGCGAAACGAAATAAGTGCAGCGCCCGCGGCACGGGCCAGCGCGGGTTTCGCCGCTTGTGTTAGACCTTTACGAAAGTCCTTTTCGCGGCATTGAAGTACGCGAGTCTGAAACCGATGGACTTCAGAAAGGCGATCTCGCCCGCTCGTGGCTTCTTGCCAACAACAATCTCAAGCGCGGCTGCAACGTTGTGTTTGTATCGATATTCGAGGAGTTGTCCGATTGCCGCCCGAATTGCGTAGCCGGTTGCGACGTTGTCGGTGGGTTTGATCTCACAAAATACTGTTGTACCGGCCTCCATGTATTTAACATCAATGAAGGCGGCGTTCTCTTGAGGATTGATACCTCGGGTCTTCAGGTGTTGTACGAAGCGCGCCTGCAATCTGTGATGCAGGGGCTCAACAGTCCTGTCGCCCTCGACCCAATACTGGAAACGGCGATCAGTTGGGGCGTTGCGACTGCGTTGAATCCGGCGACGTGTTTTTGACCCAGAGATTTCGCTCGTGGTTTGTGACTCGCCGGGCTGCGTGAAGTCCCCAAACGAAAGCCAATCGCGAATTGCTGTGCGGTTCTTCGGTAAGTGTGCGTCCACGATGTCGAGCAGTACGGCGGGCGTTGTGAGCGTAAACCTGCCGTGATGCATCGCCAGCCGCTTCTTGCCGGTCACGCGCTGAGGATCAAGCGAAATCGGCTGGGGAAACCAGTAGTATTGATCGGGCGGACATTTCCAGCGAATCCACCGGTACTGCGCCCGCCAGTGCCTGAGAAATGCTGCCTGGCTTGGAAAGCAAGCACGCACGGTGTCGAGCCGCCAGACAGCGGGCCACTGTTTGAAAACGCCCACAGCATCGGCAATCATCTTCATCTCATCATCGGTGTTGGCGTAGATGTTCGTTGCGATGCCGAGCGCGTACGCCGTACCAGCGTGCGAAGCAATCATCACCATGCCAAGTTCGCCGTTCTTGGCCGCTTCCGAAATCCTGCCGGTGCCCTCGGTGTGAAACACCTTGAAACCGCGCCAGAGCCAGTGTGGGTTATTGTTCCATTCCTCGTGTCCGTACCCGTGGTCATGGGAGTAGCCCGACGTGCTCGGGAATCCGGCGGGCTGCCTATAGCCCTTGTCGTTCCACATGATCGGCTTGAGAACGGCCATCTTCATACGAGTCTTCCTCGTCTAATTGGTCGTATGTGCGATGGCAGCCGTCGGCTTGTTGATTTCATGCTGCACATCCGTTTCTGAATTCTAACATGGCCGGTCTTGCTCGCCGTCGGTCTGCCTGGCCCGTCCCCCACAGTGGGGAGCACTACCCCAATCAACGATGTAGTCCGGCCATCCGTAAAGCTGACCAGGCGTCAGGTGGAGCGAGTCGAGCCAAGCGATGAACGACTGCACAAACGGCGCGTTCGCATCGCTCCGATGTCCCTGTGTTTGGTTGCAAATCCCAAGCAACTGGCGTGGAAGCGGGATCGCCTTGCTGCCGAAGTAGAAGAAATGCGTCGCGATGAGCGCGTTTTCGCCGGACAGGTCGGTTTCCCGATTCGCTTCGTCATGGACACCGGGCCGCTGCTTCGGCGGGTGTGTGGAAAAGTCGTAGATGCAGTCCCCAAGTCTTTCGCTCAAATCACGGCTATCGATCTTCGGAATCCGGGAAGGCCATCGTGTCGGGGCGAGCCGGTCGTATTCTTTCATCGTCCGCACCTCGCCAACCCGCATCGCATAGACCAGCCGTCCACTGAGATCGGCGCTGGGTGCGTGCTTTGAGCCAAGTCCGGCAACCCAGTCGTCACGTTTGGCTACGCGACGGATTCCCGGCTTGCAGATGGTCAGCGTGCAAAGTCCACCAAACGGATTCGGCGCAGCCCCGTCATCAACCGGTATCGTGTAGGAAAATAGACGAGGCATACTTTCCTTAACAGAATTGTAGGAAAGGCTGGCTTGCTGCCATCGCCTGATAAAGCGCAACCTTCCAGAAGTTGAGGGACCAGGCTTGGGCAAGTTCAGTGGCTCGTTGAGTCAGCATTGTGCCTGCCTGCGCAACCCCGGCATTTTGCACAATGTCATGGATCCACTGTCTATTCTCTGAAAGAACTGCGGGCCAAGCCTTGGCATATCTATTCAGAAGATCCAGTTTCTCAAAATGGCTCTGGACGGTGGCTTGTAGCCCTCCGTAAAGGGCCGCGTTTCCACTCAGCGCAAACCTAGCTTCGGGCACTCCCGCAACAAGCGTTATTGAGGCATGGAGATATTGCGTTATGGGTAAGGTGTCGTAATAGAAACTCACGATCATACGTTGCCCGTTCTGGAGCCACGCCTCGCGCTTAAGTTGATTGCAGTCGAGGCAGCAGGGCACAAGGTTAAGCGAGAGCGTGGAGAACTCAGCAAACGCTTCTTTCGGCAAGTAGTGATCGAAGCTCCTCGGAGCAGCATTCAACCCGCAGTATTGGCAGAGCGCGGCACTGGCCGGGTCTTGATGCGCTATGATGTCGCGCTTCAATTGATGGAGGGGAACTGTGTCACCCGTATAGCAGTTACGTAGATCATCCTTGGCTTCGTCCGTCAGTCCTGTAGCTGCCACCGTATGAAGTTGCTGCCGATTCTGGTAGTATGCTTGGAAGCAATTGCCAACCGTTGGCTTAAGGGCGACCAAACGGGCGTGCCGTGGCTCCTCTTTCGCGTCAACAATAGCATCAAAATACGGCATGGATGGAAGCGGCAATGGGGTGAGAGGTTTCATATCGTGGGCTCACCGGGTATCGGTGGCGTTCGTAAGGCTCGAAGGAATGCTCTCGCTTGAAGCGGTAAGCCTTGCGGGAACATCGCCTCCACCTCTTCTACCGTCTTTCCCTCAGCGAGCTTCGTTAGATAGGCTCGATAGTTGTGCTCAGAGCCTGGCATTGCAAATACTTCATCTGTAATTACTGTGAGGTTTTCGCCGAACGATTCGACTGTAAGCGGGGCAATTCGCGGGATGTTGCCCGTGCGATCGAACACACGCACCTGCCGGGCCGTGGTTTCCTGTAACAACAACGGAGCATGAGTGGCGATGATCGCATATGAGTCGAACTCGTTTAGCAGATGATCAAATGCACGAGCCAAGGCTGAGAAGATTTCCGGATGAAGGTGCAACTCTGGCTCATCCCAAAGCACTATCGAATCGGGAACAATGTGTGCGACTATATCAGTGATGACGGCAACAAGAATACGCTGACCGGAACTCAGGCCATCATAGAATGCTAAACTCTCCTTCGCACTCGAAACATCGAACTGCCCCTCCAACAAAATGCTAAGAATGCTCGCCCAACTGGCCTCACGTTGCTGCTCGCGAATGGACTCCAATGATCTTTGAAGTCTGTCCCGAAGCTCAGGTTGAGAAAGGAAGGTAGCTCCGACCGTCTGAGCGGGAGGTGAAGGTGGTGCACCCTCGATCTCACCCGGTAGCGTTTGCACTGGTGCGCGAATACCACAGTACTTGTAACTGAACGTTTGCTTGCCTTCCGATGGACGAGAAAAGTCATCAAACACGCTGTATGATACAGCGATAACCCTACTGAAACTGGGGCGGTTGGGTAAGAAACCGTGTTCCGGTCTCTTTTCCCCGAGTCCGCTCATCGCCAGGGCAAACCGTGCCAAGAACTGTGTCTTGCCAGTACCATTGCGGCCAATGAGAACTGCTGTCCGGTACAGTCCCGTCGGATGCTCTGAGAAATCAAAATCGACACGATGTTCTCCTTGGGCACCTGGTACACGACACCAGAACTGAAAGACGAACGACTTCTGGGCGATGACTTGGCTGAATAGCGAGGGGGCTTCGCGAAATGCTTTTTCTGCCTCGCTAAACCGGAGGAAAGAAGAGCCAAACTTTGGAACATTCCTGAACTCAGCACCGATTTGCGCGTTGAATACAACATCACGCAAGCCTCGAAGATATGGCTCGTAGATTTCTGCACCTGCATCACGGAGTTGCTCGTAGTACTTGAGGTCTTGTCCGAGCGAACAATAACTATCGTCCAGCGTATCAAACTCAAGAGGCAAAATGGTCGCATTGTTCTCTGGGTCTGTTTTCGAAGGATCCGACGACAGAATCTTGACCGAACTGTTCAAGATCACTTCGCTGGCCGTCCGATACACACAGACGTCCCGCAACGTCCTCACGCCAAAATCATTCCAATTATCGAACGCCAGTACAGCGCAAGGGAAGATTGCCCCACTAGGCGGGTTTCTTTGAAATCTGCCGGTTGCGTAAAACTTCATGCCTGACTCCGGGCTGCCCTGTTCTTTTTCGTCTGTCTGGGGATCCGCTCCAGCAAGACGCTGGTGGGTTCGTCGGTGGGGTCTTGGGGGACGAGTTCACCGCGGAAGGCTTTGGCCAGTACCGACGGCGTGAGTTTGTCCACTTGCGCCTGCGCCGTCGCCGCCCGCGCCGCGATCTGGTCGGCCAATGCGAACAACGCCTCCACCCGCCGCACGATCTCCTGTTGCTCCGTGAGCGGAGGCAAGACAAATGGCAATTCGCGAACCCGCTGGCAATTCAACGCCTGCGGGCCGGAGCCGCCCCCCCGTTCTCGTGTCGCTTCGTACTGAAGCTGAAACCATCGCCACAGGAATTCCGAAACGACCAAACCGTGCGTCAATACGACAGCCGCTATGTTCTGGTTAATCGTAGCCGCGATGCGCAGCACAGCAGTCTGTCCTCTCGTTTTCCCTTCGCCAATCATCGCCAGCAGAACTGTGCCTTCCGGCAGGAGGCGAACTGAACTGTTTTCAAAACCGGCTTTGGTGATCTTCTCGCGTGTGGTCGTGATGATGTTGTTTCGAACTTCACCAGAACTGACCCAAGGAATCCGACCGTCCCAGAACTCCGGATGTTTTCGCGAAGGCGTACTCCCGTTCACAACAATTCCGATAGCGCCAATTCGACAGGTGCACCACGAATCAGGTATCTGCTCCAAGTTGAGGTCGTCGGCATCGAGAGAAGGTTGATCCGCTTGGAACGCCTCGGCGATCTGGTTCTTTTCCTTCGTGCTTTCAGCGGTTGCCAATCGTTGCTGCCGGATTTGCTCAAGCAGATTGCTCCCGGACGCGGTTGCCGGATGATCCTCCCGCCAATCGGCGGTGATCTTGCCGGAGCAGGCGGCGGCGAGGACGGATTGGCGGAAGCGTTTGAGGAGGACGGGGATCTTCTCCAGTCGTTGCCGGCAGGCGTCCACTTTGGCCAACAGCGTCTCCAGCTTCGCCACAATCCGTCGTTGCTCCGGCAGCGGGGCGAGCGGGACTTCGAGATTCCAGAACACTTCCGGGTCAACATGCGGGATACCGGTGCCGCGAGTATTGCCGTTGATCGTGTCGAACTGTGTCTGGAGGAAGTGATATAGCCACCGTTGCTCGCCGGCAAGCGGGCGCAACGCCATGATCGTTGAACCAATCGCGCCTTCCCGGCCCAATCCCACCCAGCCACTCCGCGCACCATCCCAAACGACAAATACGTCCTCCTTCGTGCCGATTCGCGCGGATTCAGCCTCCGCGTATTGGCGCGTCACGCCTTTCTCGATGGCGTGAATATCCAAATAAGGCACGAAGCCGGAAGCCTCGTCTGACCGGATGGAGTCTGGCTTCTTGCCCTTCCGGAACGAAACGAGTTCCGAGAGCGGTGCGGTTGTCCACCCTGCCGGCACCTCGCTCATTTCTTCCTCGTTCGGCCGGGCCGTTTGGGGGTGGTGAGTTCGGTGAGCCGGGTTTCCATTTCCTCGACGGTGGGGAGGCTGGAGCGGAGTTCTTTGGGCAGGGCTCGCGTGAGCCGGTATTCGGAGACGCCAATGGCTTTCCGCATCTGCTTGAGGGCGTACTCGGCAATGATGCGGTTCTTGTCCTGACAGAGAATCAGGCCGATGGTGGGCCGGTCGTCGGGGTGCCGGAGTTGATCGTCAACGACGTTGCAGTAAAAATTCATCTTGCCGGCATACTCGGCCTTGAACGGGCCGCGTTTGAGATCGACGACGACAAAGCAGCGGAGGCGGAGGTGATAGAACAGGAGATCGAGATAGAAATCCTCGCTGCCCACGTCCAAATGGAATTGCCGGCCGACAAAGGCGAATCCCTGCCCCAGTTCGAGGAGGAGTTTCTCGACCTGGGCGAGGAGCGCGAGTTCCAGTTCCCGCTCGCGGAACGGTTCGGCGAGCGTCAGGAAGTCGAAAATGTACGGGTCTTTCAGTGTTTGCGCGGCGAGGTCGGATTGCGGCGGCGGGAGCGTGTGCTGGAAATTGTGGACCGGTTGGCCGCGCTGTTGGTAAGCGCCGCTGTTGATTTGGAGTGCGAGCGTATCACGCGACCAGCCGTGCGTAATCGTCTGCTGCATATACCAGCGGCGCGTGGCGAGGTCTTTGACTTTTTCCAAGAGGATGATGTTCTGTCCCCACGTCAATTGTGCAACGAGCCGTTGCAAAATTGGAAGCTCGCCTGAAACGGCCGATTGGGCCGACACTGTTGGCCTATTTGGGATTGAGGTTAATTGTGCCACAGCCTGCGGCACTTTTGGGGCTACGAGTAATTTTGCAACGGCCTGTTGCAAAATTGGAGGTTGCCCGTATTCACGGGCGAATCGAATCATGTAGCCGATGTTTCGCTCCGAAAACCCCTTCACCTCGGGGATGTCATTGGCGATGTCCCGTGCCAGTCTCGGGATGACCGCCGCGCCCCAGCCCTGGTTCTTCTGCATCGCGGCGATGGCGCGTCCGATGTCCCAGTAGAGGTGAATGAGTTCCGCATTGGCGGCAAACGTGGCCCGCACCTGTGCGGCGCGGATGCGGTCCTTGACGGCCCGGAGAAACGGCGCGTAGCCGGACAGCAAGGTGGTGTGGCCAGAGGCGGATTTCTTGATCGGCTTCATTTCCCGACACCTTCCTCTTTCTCCAGCAGTTCGATGATGTCACGGAGATCGTCCACGACGGCTTCGAGTTCGGTGATGGCGCCGGTCGCGAGGTCTTGCGGCTCCGGTAATTCGTCGCTGTCTTCCAACGAGTCGTCTTTGAGCCAGATGATGTCGAGTTTGTAGCCGCGCGCTTTGATGTCGTTGAGCGCGAACCGGCGGAAGCGGCCGGTCTCGCCCAAATCCTTCCGTTTGCTGAGGCCATTGGGATCTTTGCCGTAGCAGTCCTCAAACTCAGCGAAATGTTTTTCGATGAGTGGCCGGTCCTTTTTCGTGATGCCCTCGACGTTGGAGCGGCCATCGAAAATCCAGACATGCTCCGTCGGCAGACCCTTCTGGAAGAAGATGACGTTGGCTTTGACGCCCTGGCTGTACGGGGTGAACGTGCCGCGAGGCAGGCGCAGGACGGTGTGGAGATTGGCGTCCTGCATCAGCAATTCAAACACATCGCCGGCTTTATCCTCGAACAGGCAGTTGTCCGGCAGCACCATGGCGGCGCGGCCACCGGGTTTGAGCGTGGTGAGGACCTGTTGGACGAAGTTGAGTTGTTTGTTGCTGGTCTCGATGGTGAAATCGTCGCGGTCGGGTGCTTGGTTCGCGCCCTTCGTGCCGAACGGTGGATTCGTCAGCACCACGTCGTAGCGTTCGCCCCGGTCGGGTTCATAGATCGTGTCGCCGAGGTAAATGTGCGGAGTGACGCCGTGCAGGTACAGGTTCATCAGCGCCAGCCGGCGCGGCCGGGGCACAAGGTCTTGACCGTAGTAGGTCTTGGTCTTGATGCGTTTGGCGTCGGCCCGGTCAAAGACACCTTTGGACTCAGCCACGAGCCATTCGTAGGCGGCGACAAGGAAGCCGCCCGTGCCGCAGGCGGGATCGCAGATGCGGAAGTCCGGTTTACCCCGCGGGTCGGGTTTCATAACGTGAACGATGGACCTGATGAGTGGCCGGGGCGTGAAAAATTGCCCGGCGCCCTTTTTCCCCTCGCTGGCGGCTTTTTCGAGCAATCCCTCGAAGCACGCGCCCTTCACGTCAATATCCATCGCCGACCATTCCTCCTCGTCGATCATGGTGATCAGGCGCTTGAGGTTGACCGGGTTATTGAAGCGGGGAACGGATTGCGTGAAGATTTCGCCGAGCAGGCCGGGAGATTCGCGGAGTTTGCGGAGCATGTCAGCGTAATGGTCGGTGAGTTTCGTGCCGGAGTAGTCCTTCAGGCTGGACCAATCGCACCCCTTCGGGATGGCGACCTCTTTTTCATCGGCCATTTTCAGGAACAGCAGGTAGGTCAGTTGCTCGATGTAATCGCCGTAGTCCACGCCATCGTGCCGCAGCGTGTGGCAAAATCCCCACAGTTTATTGACGATGTCAGACATAATTGATCAAGAGATTAGAGCTTTCGCCTGATTGAGCGCTTCCACTCGTTTCTCAAAATGCCCCCTTGATTGATCGCACCATGCTCCGATTGACTGGACTGCGATCTGTGCGATTTCCTCAATGACCGACGTCACTTTCTCGGCAGCCAACGCCGCACTTGGTTTGAATGTGTAGTGACCGCGAACCATTCTTGGGTCAGGAGACCAATCAGTGTGAGCGGTATTTGTGTGGCAATAATGATGATAGTACAGCCAGTAAAAGAATTGAAATCGCACAACGACTACGTACACAACGCTTGACGGCAGCACTAATTCAGAAGTCGTGAAATCCACCTTGTACGCCACAACGTCATTCGTAAACTCCTTCTGAACATGCAGCGCACCCACACTATTTTGAAGATTCTGCCATACGTTACCAGGTGCCTGGTGAAGTTGTTCGTCAGTCTTTTTAGACTTGACCTGCACTTTTGGATGATTCAGCCCGCCGAAGACCTCGTGAATCGCCGACTCGGCGATTTTAGCCACCTCAAGCAACTGGTCCTTGGAGGTTACCTGAAAATCCCGAACATGCACAGGTGCTTTGGCAAGTTGCTGATCGAACATCATCTTGAAATCAGTTTTGATCTTTTCGATAGGATCTCCAGCAGATGCTTGCACTGCCTTCTCTGGCTGGGGGATGGTCACCAACACTAGCGAGCCGGATAAATCAGAAATGGAGTGTGGTGTTTGAGTCCAGCTTTGGTTTTTGCAGAAGTTCCCGACACTGATTTTCACATAGTCGATTAAGCGCTCCCAGGTTACCGAGCCGTCTTCATTTGCCGCTTCTCCGGTGAGTCCCTCACATAGATAGTAACTAAATACTCCTTGATTGAGATCAGGGTGCTCATAAGCCAATTCCCCGGTGGAGCATGAGCAAAGCGTTGACCATCCCTTGCCCGTTGTTAGGAGAGCTTCTGCAAACCCGCGGCTCATTGGCTGACTGATTAACCGCGCCTCTCCGAGAGCAAAACGACATGCATCGAAAACACGCAAGACGCACTTTGCTTTCGACTTTTCAAGATGAGCGTTCAACGCGGATACATCAACTGCGGTCTCATCGATTACATTCAACCGTGTATCGTTCGTGAAAAGGTACGGATGCCCAGACAACTCAGCTCCGTGTCCCGCAAAAAACACTAAGATCAAATCATCTTCTGTTGCTGACTCGGCGACATCCTTGACCACCGAGAGGATATTCGAGCGTGACGGCTCTTTGACGATAGTCTGAAAACCTTCGCTGGCTCTGTCACATAACAAGTGGAGATGTTCCGGTAGGAATCCTGCCTTGTCTTTCAACACGGAATACAATCGCTCGGCGTCCTTGATGGTAAAGCGAAGGTCCTGACTGGCGGCGACCTTGCCGTAGTCTGCTACTCCCACGATTACTGCATATCGGGTTCCATTAGTGGGCATATATTAGTCTCCTTTATGTTTACGCTGCGACCGCCGCATTCAATTCCTCAATCAACGGCAATAGCTGTTGGGGAAAAATCTTCCTAGCCCGCGCCCGGCCACCCCGGTCCGTGAAAACCGGCTGAACCTCAAAATCATCTTCTGCGATGGACAGATTCCGGGTCAAATGATCCTCGATCAACGCCAGCCAGGTTTTCTGTTCGTTGGTGAAGAACTTGCGCGCGACGATGCGCTCCATCGCCCGTTTCACGCGCTCTGGGGCGGTGAGGATCGGCTCTTCCTGCCGGGCGGCGTGTTTGACCATCGAGATCACGTCCGCGAGCGGTTTGCTATACACAACGTTGTGGGCTTTGCGGAGCGTTGCCTCCTCGAAATCGTTCTGCCGAAGTGTGCGCCGCAAATCCTCCAATGCTTCCGGAGTCCAGTCCTTGGGACGGGCCATGAGAATCTTGATGGCGTCGATGTTGTCCGACTTCTCACGGACGAACTTTGTGAATGCGGTGAGGTAATCCTCGGGCCGGTCGAAATCCCCGTAGTGGAGCGTGGATGTCACCTCATCAGGTGTGTCGTAGGTCACCCAGAACTGCCGTTTGGCCCGCTCGTAGTTGAGCAACAGGTCTTGGAACTTCAGATCGCGCAGTAACTTCATCGTCACGGTGAAATCGGTCCGCAGCTTACCGGGCAAATCGGCGGCGAACTTGCCGACATCGCCGTCCGGTATCCATTTGGCGAAATCTTCGCGGGCTTTGCCGCTCATGTCCTTTTCGATGCGACGGAGTCGTTTCACCAGCACACCGACATGGTACTGGCGATCTACGTTCTGCCAGATGTTCTCGATCACTTGCGGCAGAGTCAGCGGCTTGGGGCGCGGTTCCTCGACCTTGAAGTTGGACACGTCCTTGAAATACTTGATGAGCGTGCCGCCGAAGCAATCGAAGATGGTGAAGTGGGTTTTGCTGAGTTCGTCGCAGCGGCGGGTACCGCGTCCGAGCATCTGTTCCCAAAGGATGCGGGACTTCACGGGGCGCAGGAAGACGATGAACTCCAGCGCCGGGATGTCCACGCCGGTACTCAGCATGTCCACCGTGACGACGATCTTGGGATTGGGTCGGTTGCGGAACTCGCGGATGCGCTGGAGGGGGCGATCCACGTTCGGGTTGCCGGTGATCTTCTGGACGAAGGCGTCACCTTGCTTGAACTCTTCACGGCAAATCTTCACCAACTGGTCGGCATGGGAGGTGTGCGGGAGGTCGTTGACGGCGAAGATGAGGATCTTGGGGAAGTGGCCGGTCTCCTGTTCATGCTGGTAGGCGTACTTGGCGATTTCCTGGATGATCTTGCGGTTACTCTGCGGCGCGGTGATGCGGCGCTCGATTTCCTCCGAGGGGAACTCCCGTTCGTCCTCGACCTCGTCAAACACTTCCTCGCCGGTGGCAGTATCCACCTTGCCGACTTCTTCACCCTGTTTGAGGAACACGCCTTTGAGCCGGACGTTTGACTTGATGCTGACGGCTTCGTAATCGACGAGGTAGCCCTCTTGGATGGCCTGTTCCACGCCGTAACGGAATACCGGCTCGCCGAAGATGGCGCAGGTGTGCGCGGCCGGTGTGGCCGTGAGTCCGATCTTGAAAGCATCGAAATAGTTGATCGTCTCGCGCCAAATGCTCGTTTCCTGCACTGTGTAACCGCGGTGGCATTCGTCGGCGATGATCAGGTCGAAGGCGTGGATGGGGATGTCGAGTTTGTCCGCCTCGTCATCGTAATCGGGGTCGCTGGGATTCTGCGGGAACGCGCCCTGTCCGCCAAATAGGTTGATCGTCATCCGTTGGATGGTGGAAACGTAAACGAAGGTGTGGCTCGGCTTGGGATTGGTCAGGTATTCATTGGGCAGCACCTTGCAGTCGAAGGGCTGGTCATCGCCGAAATCCTCTTTCTGGAAGCGTTGGCTGTAAACTTCGTACTCCTGATTGAACTTGTTGCCCTGCGGCGTCTGGAAGGCGGAAAACTCGCGGACGGCCTGGGCTGCGAGCGCCTTGCGGTCCACCAGGAACAACACCCGCCGCACCAACCCGGATTCCAGCAGCCGGTAAATCTGGGCCACTGTCATGTACGTCTTGCCGGTGCCCGTGGCCATCGCGACCATGAGATACCGCTGACGATTGAGCATGGTCTTTTCGATGGCTTCGATGGCGTGCCGCTGGTAATCGCGGAGCCGCGTGATCCGCTCGACCGGCGTATCCAGCAACCAGTTTGCGGCTGGTTGCGGATCAGTGGCAAACATTTGCTCCAGTGCGGGAGCCGTATGGAAACTGCGGAGTTGCCGGGAGAGCGCTTTTGGGTCGCGCACGTCGATAAACCAGATGATCTCGCCATTCGTGGCATAAAGGAAAGGCACCCGGTAGCCGTTCCAGTTGCCGATGCCCGGTCGAACCCCATTGCTGTAGCGTTTGGCCTGTTCCAGCACGTTCTGTGGGCCGACCCCGACCTTCTTGGCCTCGATGATGCCGATCAGCTTGCTGTTCACAAACAGCGCGTAGTCGGCAGGCCCGTTCTCGGTCGGAAATTCAGTGACGGCGTGATGTGTCAGCGAAGCTAGGTCAAGCCCATCGCGATAAGCGATGATCTTCCACGTCGGATTCAGCGACCGCAAATTTGCGTCAATCCGCTTTTTTCTGGTCTGCCATTCGGCTTCGCTCATAAATCTCGATTCAATACTTGGTCTCCGCGACGAATCCAATTCTACCGAAACAATCAAAGCCCGATTTGTTCTTGTGCGGATTCAGCTTTGTATCATAGCTCGTTCGGTTGAACCGTTTGCCGCAAGCGGTGCATTGAACCACATACGTTGGCCCGGCATGTCGAGCACTCGACCGCAATCGAACCGGCCCCGGTCTCGGCGTGCTGGTGGTCGGTGGGACGGAGAGCGGGCCGGAAGTGGTCAACTCGATTGCGTAGCGGGGCACAAAGGAAACACTCGTCGCCGACGCGCCTTCGATGCGGTCCACCCGGTATGACCGGTGTTCACCAGAGTCATGGCGCGTCGCATGCAACACAATGTTGCCGTCTCTGGTGCGGCGGAGCGAATACGGTTCGATCAGGCGGTGTGAACCTTGGTAAGCCAAATCGACGCACAGGTGGTTGGCCGCGGAAAACCTGACGATCTCCAGCGGGGCGGTGAATCCCCATGCCGTGACCATTGTCGGCGGCCTCCAACTGGCATCTTCATCTGCCCCGACGGGTACGGACGGCACGACCGCTCGTGTAACGACTCCAAACAACCAACTGAAAACCTGCGGCAACTCCTCGAAAAACTGTGTGAGAGGTGGAAGCTGTGGCAACTGGTGGGCCAACATGTTCGTCCATTCCGCTTCCAGTTCTATCCGTTCCGGCCTGCTCTGCAACGCTTCTGCTGACGGCACCGGTATTCCCTTGAACGCGCACTTTTCCTGGAGTGTACGCACCACCAGGCTACGATCACATGCCGTGTCGTCGTGCCGGTAGAGATGAATGACATCGTACAGATCACGCGGACGCATTCGCTCCGCCAGCGCCCTTACTTTTTCGGCGAAAAGCTCCTCGTAGGGGTAGCAGAGCGCTTGAAATCCAGCGTCCGGTTTATCGGTGTATGGGTGATGAACCTCGCGCCATACTGGCGGCAGCACCAGTCGTTCATCGTCCGTCAAGTCGAGCTTGATTCGCGGAACGCTGCCGCGCCGCTGCATCGGTCCACGATAACCAATGCGCCCTTGCACGGAATGCTTCCCGCGCGGGTTTGTGTAAACTTCAAATCCGATGGAATCCGGTGGGAGTTCGATGCCACTGTTTTCGTAAATCCAGGTTGTGACCTCGCCAAACGTCGCGATGAGGAAATCTTCCTTGAGGTGCGCCGCATTCCGAAGTGTAAAATCCAAATCCTCCGAGAACCGGTACGTCTCAAAGTAGCATTTCTTCAGGCATGTACCGCCTTTGAACACCCACTCCGATTTCAGCACGGGATGATTGAAGATGCCGCCGAGCAACCAGCCCAACGTGTAGTCCTTCTCGACGATTTCAGGAGCAAGTCCAAGCTCTCGCGAGAAATCGAGGATCTGTTGTCGATCAATCACCGGTCTGCTCCTTCATCCAATTCGCCGGCACCCAGAGTCGCCAACTCGTGGCCAAACGCTCAGCCGGCAACGTGGGATCGAGTTTCACATTGCCGGTGGTGAGTCGTGACCGGCAAGCCGCGAGCGCTTCTCGCTCAGCGGGAGCAAATCGTTCGAGCAAGAAACCAAGGCGTTTGAATACCGCGCCATGGCCGAGTCGGTCCGCGTATGAAATCAACAAGGGCAGGTCTTTGGATTTCGATCCTAGGTAATTCCGGAGCACGTCTGTCATCGGACGTGCTCCTCCGCCCAAGGCCGGGTCGTCCAATATGTCGAGCACGGTCCGGGTGGGGTCAGAGACGTTGACCTTCACCTGACCGCGCCAAACGGGTTTTGTGCCAAAAAAAGAATCCGACTGAATCGTGCGCAAGACGAAGGTCGTGCCTTTGATCACAAGCTTGCGCTTGCGAGGCTTCTTGGTCGTCATGACGAGAACGGAGCGGAAAATTTGCTCGGTCAGCCCCCAATGCTCCGCTGCATTCCATCCGCCAACGTAGCACGGGTTGAATAATCGCTCGGCGATGATCCACGGTTCTTCCAGAGCAACATCACCGGTCCCGGCCTCCAAGGGCACGGGCACATAAAGCCCGCGACGCACTCTCGACAGCCGGCCCTGCCTCGCCCATCGTGCCAACGTCTTCGCCGCTTCGCGAGGCGTGACGCCAAGACTGACAGCCGCTTGCTCCGCCGAGACAGTTCCTTTGGTCTCGCGAAGCAGCTTGGCCAGCTTCGCTCGCAATTGGTTACGCATTCTAGCCACCGTTCTCATACAGTATAGTCAGTACGCCGTAGTTCTCCTTTTAGCGGAACTACGGCGCATAGAATATACTTCCCCTGATTGAAAACAAGGGAAATCTTGCGACTCCTCAAGGGACAGCCTCATTACGCAAACCGGCTGAAATGCAGTCGAAACACTATGCGGCCAGCAGTTTGGCCGTCGCTGGGTCGGCCATGAAAACATCGCGCAGCTTGACCAATTCCCGCAGCCAACCGTATAGTTTCAGTTCAAAGGGGTTGCCGCTAGCCACCCCATCCTCGCTTCCCGAACGCAAAGGGCAGCACTCTCTGGATTGTCGTCTGGAAAAGGTCCGCCGGTGTATCAGCGTTTCATGGAATCTGCATCGATCTACACTGCTCCTTGAGCAAGGAGGATTGATGATTCCCGGCAGAATATCGCTGCGACAGAAAAACGTTCGCAGGATTGCACCGTGTTGGGTGGTCTGCTCTCAGGCCTTGCGACGACGGAACTGCAGAAGCAAGAGTACCGAGCCTCCGACCAGCACCCAGGTACTGGGCTCAGGAATCAGGAAGGCCGGAACATACCCCTTCTTCGACAGGCCCGTTCCGTACTCAAAGCTGATCGAGGATATCGGTTTCGCATAACTGTCCAACGAATAACCGTCGGGGAGATCGAACGTAAACACCACTTCATTCTTGATGAGCCCGTTCTGACCCTTCACAGACTTGCTTCCCTTACCATTCGGATTGTAACCCGCCGAGGTGATCCCATACTGAAGGCCGTCAGGACTCACCGGGCCTTGGAGGTTGGAACCGGGAAAGAGGTTTTTCTTGCCAAATCCACCCGCGGAAGTACTGGAAATCCCCTGGTTGGCGCCAAAGGGTCCTTTCTTGGTGAAACCTCGATACGCCCATTCGCCCCCAACGTTCCCGCCGTTGGCTGGGCCGAACAGAACGACGCTGCCATTGGGTACCATGGCCGATACGGGTGCCATCGACGGATTGCCTGCCAGCGAGAAGAACAAGGCGGTCAAGATGTCGACAGGCTTCAGCACATCTGCCGTTGAGGTATTGGCCACCGTTACGATCAACTGGTTGCCATTCTGAGCGAACGTGGCACTGGCAACTTTGCTACCGGATGACCCCTGGAAAGTAAGCGGACCAGCCTGCGAAGCGGCAAAGGTTAAGAGTGTCAGAAAACCGTATAACGACGCTTTGGTGAAACTACCGAGCCGCTTCACACAGCCATTCACATGAGCCATGTTCTCTCCTTCTGCAAGTAAACGGAATTTTTCGTGATGAACTCGCGCCCCCAAGCGCAATGCCATCTTGACCGCTCCCTGTTTATCAGGAAGCCAGTCATTCTGTCAATGCTATTTAGCAGCGGGCCCACGATTTGTCAACAGTTTCCAAATGACACGCTCAGACAATTGACTTGCCCTGGGCGCGAATTATCGCAGAATAGAGGCTTGGAGGGAAGCCAGGGACTGCGGCATCTTGTTCGAGTTTCGCTGCTGCTGTCCGCAATCGTCGGGGCGTAGCTCAGCTTGGATTAGAGCGCCTGCCTTGGGTGCAGGAGGTCGCTGGTTCAAATCCAGTCGCCCCGACCAGTTTTTTTATTCTCCGGCTTGTTCCGGTGCAGCTTTCGCGCGTACACTGGACTGCAGACGCGCAACAGGAGGAAAATCTATGTACACCGTCAGACATCTGTTGCAGGAAAAAGGACATCAGATTTGGTCCATCACCCCGAAGGCGACCGTCTACGAAGCCCTCGAGTTGATGGCCACGAAGAATGTCGGCGCTGTGCTCGTCATTGAGAATGAAAATGTCGTGGGCATGCTCACCGAACGCGATTACGCCCGCAAAGTCGTCCTCAAAGGCCGCACCTCCAAGACCACCACCGTCGGCGAATTGATGACCAGGGACGTACTGTACGTTGGCCCGGACGAATCGATTGAAGACTGCATGGCCATTATGACCAACAAACGTCTGCGGCATTTGCCCGTCATGGAAAATGGAAAACTGGTCGGCCTGGTGTCGATCGGCGACGTGGTCAAGGCAATCATCTCCGACCGCGAGTTCACCATTCGCGAACTCGAGCGCTACATCACCGGCGGCCACAGTTCACAGAGGTAGACTGCCATTCTGGACGTTTTTGTTGGACCGGCGTCTCCGCCGTTCAACGCGATCTTTCGATCCTTTTGAGGTCGTCGCGCAACTGTTTCTCAATCGCCGCGCGCACCTGCGGATCATCGGCCTGCATTGCCGACCGCGCCAGCGACAGCGCACGGCGGTCGCCCAATCGCGCGAGGGCGGCGATGATGTGTGGACGCGCCCGAGGTCCCGCTTTCGCGCAGGCCCCGCGCAACGGGGCAAGGCTGGGTTTGCCAATCGCCACCAACGCATTCTCGGCCGCGTAACGCACGTCCCACATCTCGTCGTCGAGCGTGCCAATCAGCTTCTGAACCACCTCCCTGACTTCTGTGGGAGCAACATTTCCTTCGGCAGACTCAGGACGGGCTCTGTCGCGATTCCTGGCGGTGTCGACGGAACAGATCCGCCCCAACGCCTGCGCGGCTCGGAGACGGACAATCTCCTTCGCGTCGCCCAACGCCGCCATCGCGGGCTTGAACGCCTCACGAGAACGCAAGTGACCGAGTGTATAGAAAGCGACAGCGCGCGTCTTCTGGCGCTCGATCAAGGGAAGAATTGCCTTGATAGCATCCTCCCTGATTGTGTGGGAGCGGTTTCCAACCGCGACATTGCTCGAATGGACAGATCGCGGATGCAATCCGCTCCCACGAGCCAGGGGTGGTTGATCCCCAAACCGCGCCAGGAAATAGCAGCACAGGCGCGCGACCTCGTCGTTCTTGGCGGTGTCGATGCCAGCAATCAACGCCGGCACCGAGTTGGTGCCGAGATAGTCGATCAAGTCCTCAATCTTGGCGCGGATCAGGACGTCGGGCGTGTCGAGGCGGGAGAGCAGATAAGGAACTGCCTGAGTGCCCAGGTGCCTGAGTTCGTTCCATGCTGCTGTGGCATCCTGACTGTGCGCTTCCGTGTCCGGGTTGCGCAAGCTGCGGCGCAGCAGCCGTTCGACGGGGTGCTGGGGATCGACCGGAGCGATGTTGTACAGGCGTCCACCAGAAGATTGTAGGGCAAGCGCCTCGCTTGCCACTGGTGGAAACGACGGCTCCGAAAGCGTTCGGAGCCCTACAAGATTCGTGTTCGCCTCCATGTCCACTCCCACCCCGTACAACGGTTTCAGCCACACCTCGTTGTTTGTCTGGCCATGTGAATAGATGTCGCGTCCACCCAGGTCGAGCAGCAACGCAATCGAGCCGTACTCGCGCTTCCCACCGTCGTGCCCGGCGGCCTGGGATTGGTTCAGATCGCGGCCCGCATAGAAATCGTCTCCACTTCTGTCCAGCAACATCGCGAAGGAATTATTGATGGCTGCGCCTTGCGCTGTCGTGTCACCGGTATAAGCGTCATTGCCGGCGCGATCGATCAGCATGCCGACGCTGTAATCATGCGCGGCGCCCTGACAAATGTGACCCGCCGTGTACTGGTCGTCCCCGCTCCAGTCGATCAACGCCCCGCTGCTGAGATGGATGCCCGCGCCCTGGCAATACTGATAGGCCTGGTAAACATCGCTGCCTTCCGCATCCAGCAAGAGCCCGGTGGAATACCAGTAACTTGATCCCTGACCGTACACGTCGGCAATGTAGTGATCGTCGCCATGCAAATCGCACAGGACACCGATGCCTCCACCGGCAAACGGACGCATCCCGTAGCCAAACCCCTGTGCGAGGGAGAAATAGTGTCCCGGCAACCAGCCACACGCTTCCTTGCCGCCGGCGAAATACAAGTCGTTGCCGTTCTCGTCCAGCAACAATCCAAAGCCGGCTGTGCCGCCGAACCCTTGCGCCATCTGGTTGGCCCGATAGGTTGTGTCGCCGCCTCGCTGCCAGAGAATCCCCGCCCCAAACATCGCCGCGCCCTGACAAAATGTGTCCGCTTCGAACGACTGTTTCCCCTGCCCCGTCACCAGCAGCCCGCACCCGAAAAAGCCGGCGCCTTGCGACAGATGTTTGGCGGCGAACGTGCAGTTGTTGCCGAGCGCGGCCAGAATGCCGATACCGAACACTCCCGCGCCCTGCGAAAAACTCTGACGCGAGATGAACTGATCGTTCCCGCCGAGATCGATGACGATGGAAATGGGACGTCCCACGAGCCCGTTGGCGCCGCCAGCACTATTCAGGTAAATATCGTCGCCGCCGGTGTCGATGATCAGGAACGCTTCATTGGTATAGACGTTGCGTCCAGCGCCTCCACAAATGATCTTGCCCAGCGGCGTGTCGGTCTCGACTTGGAACTCTGCACGCATCGACGGGTCGTCCTTGGCAGAGCGCAAGATGGCGATGGCCTCATCGACCGCGCGGCTGAGGATCTCAAAGGCGAAATACAGGTCGCGGGAATTCAACTTGTCGCTGGCACCCAGAATGTCGTAAGCGAGTTCGTCGTCCTGCAATTCGAGGTTGTCGTTTCGCCTCAGGATTTCCCGCAGTTTGCCGGTGTCCAGTCGCATACGGTCCCAGGCATCCAGTTCGGCGTTGTCCTTGTCGATATGAAACCGATCGGCCGCGAATGCCGCAAACGGCGTATTCTGGTCATGCGGCAAGGATTGCTCGACCAGAGTCCGGGCCAATGCGGCCGATTCATCGATCACTTGAACCGCACGCGCAACGGGAGGTGGCAGTTTCGTCAGAAACTCCTGATTGACGCCGTGAGGAGCCACGGGAAGGTCCCACGCCATAACCTCCGGCACTTCGAGTTGTTCGTGAGCAAGATGAGCGAGCTTTCCGAGGGAACTCACTGCCTGCAGGTTCGTCAGCATGTACTGGCCGTAAGCTGGTAACGTGAGCGGTTGCTGGAGGAACATCCGCAATTTCTGCAGCACCAATTCCGACTCGGCGTTGGCCTTGGCAAACGACAAATCGTGCGGCGTCATCTTGAGGGCGCGGAGCGCCATTTCGATGACGTGCTGATCCGTCGAATCAAGAGCGGGAGGGAGACCTGCGGTGAAAGGCGGTGCGGGGTCGGGAGACCCGCGCACAACGGAGATCGAAAAAAAGCAAAACGCCAGGCTCAAACCGCAAAACCAGAGGCTCCATTCCCGTACCCGTCTTGCATGCATGACGGAGTTTGTTCTACCGTGAAAAAAATGTCCACACTGCAGAGAAGTGACAATGGCAGCGCCACGCGCTTGACGGGTTGCTGGAGGGCGAGGCTCCTGCCGAGCCGATTCTTTTCCAACCCAACCGAGACGGCTCGCCGGGAGGCTCGCCCTCCAAAGGTACTCTGAAGAAGAACTAAGCCGGCGCCACCACCGGCTGGAACACGTCATAGTCCCCACCATACTGAGCCAGATAATAGAGCGAATACGACCGCTTGAACGTCGAGACCGGCAGCAACAACACCGCGCCCAGATACGGAATCATCAGGAAACAACCGGCGATGCAGCAGGTAACGAGGATGAGGACCAACACGAGCGTGCCGATCACCATGCCCAGCACCAGTTGGAACAGCAGATACAGCACGAAGCTGCCGAAGTTGGCCGACAGCAGGCTGCGAAATTCCCGCCACGCTTCGAGACACTTCTTGCCCCGCAGGAACATGATTGGAACAACGAAATCCCTTGTGAACTTGCGGAGGATGAAGAAAACAAGGCCCACGGCGATCAGCGCCAGCCCGATACCGACCAACGTCAGAATGCCTGGGAGATCCGCCTCGCCACGGTGCACCATCTTGATGACCGCAACAACCGCCAACGCCACCAGCGGCAGCATCAGAAACATTCCGATCAACGAGAGCACGAGGCGGAACAGGAACAGGCTGTTCCCCTGGCGGGCAAACTTGTGCCATGGTTCGCTGACCTCCGCCTTATCGTGCGCCACGCAGTGGAGAAACATGAACTTGCCACGGCTGCTGAGCCACATCATCACCACCCCGACCGTGAAACAGATCACCACCAGCGCAACGAAGAGCGGCAGGATCCAGTAAAGATTCTCCATCACGTAGCTCCGCACGCGCTCGAACTGCTGCTGGAAGTTTGCTCCGTCGCGATGGGAGGCGAAATTACCAAAGTTTGCGTGACCTCCCGCCTCGCCCAGTCCGGCCAGCCACGCGCAGAAACCGATGATGAACCACTTGTTCAGATCGAATGGCTGAAACAACATCTGTTTCACCCGATCGATGGCTTGACTCACGGGAAGCGCAACGCTGACATTTGTCGACGGAGTTGTCATAGCCTGTAATCGATCAACCGGTCTTGACCTCGGCGGAGAATATTCTGTTCGGGCTGAATAGCAAAGCAGATTTTCAGGACATAGGAAGCTCTCAGCTTTCAGCTTTCGGCTATCAGCCAGAGAAAGATAACTCCAAGAATTGCAGGGCAACCGCTCCGGTTGCCGTTCCGCAGACATCCGCGCTACGGTCCTTGGAGGGCGAGCCTCTCGGCGAGCCATGTTTTTCCCTTCGCCGCCTCGTTGTAGAGGCGTCCGTCTCGGACGCATTCCACGATAACGACCCGCCGCCGAGACGGCGGCCACTACACCCATCCATCCCGCCGTTAGCAGGCTTGCCGCCGGCCGTTCGTCGTGGTAACACGAACCGCAATGAGACTTGCCATCGCAGTTGCACTTGCGGGCGCGATCTACGCCTGTCCTTTAACGGCGCAAGACCGGGAAATCGCATTGCCTTTCCCCTTCGTGCTTCCCTGGGACGATGCAACTCCCAGCATCGCCAACGTCAGCAACTGGCTCGACAAGCCTGCCGGCAGCCACGGGTTCGTGGTTGCGCGCGACGGCCACCTCTATGAAGGCGAGAAACGGATACGTTTCTTTGGCGTCAACTTCTGTTTCGGCGCCTCCTTTCCCACGCACGACGCTGCCGAGAAGATCGCCGCGCGAATGGCGAAGTTCGGCATCAACTGCGTCCGGTTCCATCACATGGACGGACAACCCGCGCCGAACGGCATTTTCCGCCCGGACATGCGGACGCTCGATCCGGGACAACTCGACAAGCTCGATTATTTCATCGCACAACTAAAGAAGAACGGCATCTACGCCGATCTCAACCTCCACGTGAGCCGGACGTATCCCGGTCTGCCGCGCTGGGAGGGAATGCCCTCGTTCGACAAGGGCGTGGACAATTTCCATCCCTCGATGATCGATCTCCAGCGTGAGTACACTCGCGACCTGCTCACACACACCAATGCCTACACTCACACACGTTACGCAGACGAGCCAGCCGTGGCCCTGGTGGAGATCAACAACGAGAATGCCCTGTTCCACGAATGGTGGAGCGGCGCGCTGGATTCGATGCCGCGCGCTTACGCCGATGAACTGAGCCGACAATGGAACCGCTGGCTCACGACGCGGTACCCGAGTTTCGACGCTCAAAAGCGCGCTTGGGCCGTGCAAGAAGAACCGCTCGGTGCCGCGTTGCTCACCAACGGCGACTTTCGCGCCGGCTCGGCCGGTTGGGTGCTCGAACAACATGAAACGGCGCGGGCAACGGCGACGCGCGTCGACGACGCCTTGCGCATCTACGTGACCACGGCCGGGGCAGCGGGCTGGCACGTGCAGTTTCACCAGCCCGGCTTGACCGTGCAACGCGGCAAGGCGATGACCGTGTTGTTTCGCGCGATGGCTGATCCGCCACGGCGCATCTCTCTCGGCATCGCGCAGACAGGAAATCCGTGGCGCACGCTGACGGGCAGCGAGATCAGATTGACGCCGGAGTGGCAGACGTTTCGCCTGACCCTTGCGCCCGAAGAGGGTGAACAGAATGCCCGCCTGATTTTCTCCGGGCTGGGTTCACAGACCGGCTCGGTCTGGTTGGCCGACGTATCCCTGCGGCCCGGTGGCGTGCTGGGGCTGCAGCAAGGAGAATCGGGAGGCCACATTGCGTGGTTCCCCAAAGGCGAATTTGCGAGCCGCACCATTGCGGCGCAGCGGGATTGGATCGAATTCCTGTGGGACACGGAAGAACGTTACTGGACAGGTATGTACCAGTTTCTCAAGAAGGATCTGGGGGTCAAATCGCTTGTGCTCGGGACGCAGGTCGGGTATTCGCCGGCGCCGATCCAGGCCAAACTCGATGTGGTGGACGTTCACGGTTACTGGCAGCACCCGCAGTTTCCCGGCCGGGCCTGGGATCAGGAAAACTGGATCGTGCGCAATGTGTCGATGGCGGCGGCATCTGATGGCGGCATTCTTCCCGGCATGGCCGCGCGCCGCGTGCCTGGCAAACCGTACATCTGCACCGAGTACAACCACCCCGCTCCCAATTCGTATTCCTCGGAAGCGTTCCTCATGGCCGCGGCCACCGCGGCGCGCGAAGACTGGGATGGTTTGTTTGCCTTTGCCTACTCGCATCGGCGCGATGATTGGGACACCCGCCGCATCACGAGTTTCTTCGACATCGACCAACACCCGGCGAAGATGGCAACGCTGCCCGCCGCAATCGCGATGTTCTGTCGTGGCGACGTGTCCCCTTCCCCATCACCACTCAAGACATGGTCACGAGACGAAGCGGTGGAGAAGATGCGCCTCGGCGGAGCGTGGTCGTTGACTGCACCACCGGCGAAATGGAACGCGACGAACGAAGTGTTTCTGGTCAATTCTCCGCGCAGCAGAGCGGTCGTCGGTTTCACGCGGGGCCGAACGTTCGACCTGGGCGATATCCGCGTTACTGCCGGGCAAAACTGGTCGGCCATCACGCTGACGCAGATAGACCCCGCCCATTGGCTGGTCACGGCCACCGGATCTGCCGAGAACACCGGCATGATCTGGAAGAACGCCGATCGATCCAGTGTCGGCCGCAACTGGGGCAAAGCGCCTTCTTTGGTGGAAGGCATCAGCGCCGCGATCACACTACCCGCTGCTTCGAGCAGGATCCACGTCTGGGCGCTGGACGAACGCGGCCAGCGCAGCCGCGAGCTTGCCGTTTCGGATGAGGTCGGCAAGGCGAAGTTCGAGATCGGCCCGGAATCGCGCACGCTCTGGTATGAAGTTGAGACAAGGTGAAGGCAGTAGTTACCGGACGGCAAGGCGAATCGGAATCGGGGTTCGGTCTGAGTGTGTCATTCTGAGCCCGTCGAAGAATCTCTGTCGTTTGCCGCCCTGCCTTCTCCTGCCGGATTGTAGGGCGACCGCTCCGGTTGCCATCCGATGGAAGGCGTCATGGTGAGCTCGTCAAGCCAAACCAAGGCTTACGACTTGTGAGACCCCGGCGACTCCGCGATTCTTCTCAGTCGCATGTGTAAGCCGACTCTGCGAGTCGGCGAGTTCTCGACAGATTCCGCCGCCCCGAAAGCATTCGGGGCGGCCTACATTAAATTCTTTTTTCCGTTGACTGTCCCGCCTCTGCGGGCTTAAAAATCGCACATTCGTTTCTCGCCGTCCGTCGCCGGCGGCGACGATGCCATGATCGACGTGCTGTCAAGGAGGGCCACGGGGATCGGCAAAGCGGTTGCCTCACCACGACCGCTGTTTTCGTCTTCTGCTCCTATGTTCGGCGAAGGTCTCCTGACCTCGCCGTGTGCTTCTCTGGAGTGCGGTGGCTTGACACCGCTTTGGGTCGCGAAGCTTGATTCGCGGCGGGGCAGATCCCTTGGCGTCAAGCCGCCAAACCACAGGGCTGCGTCGAGCCGCAGCACTCCATGGAACATTCCCCCGTCCGCCGCTGCCGCTCCCCT
>Ga0182027_10003487_pt1 | contig 24874 bp, 34 predicted proteins | sample 712E1DmetaG_FD_121300 | JGI IMG/M metagenome (GOLD analysis project Ga0182027, IMG submission 121300) | Permafrost microbial communities from Stordalen Mire, Sweden - 712E1D metaG (Illumina Assembly) | ecosystem: Environmental > Terrestrial > Soil > Wetlands > Permafrost | place: Sweden... | reverse complement strand
TCGCAGTTCGGAGGCCAGCGCTTCGGCGAAATGGAAGTGTGGGCGCTCGAGGCCTACGGCGCGGCGTTCACCTTGCAGCAGATCTTAACGGTAAAGTCCGACGACCTTACCGGCCGTTCCAAAATATATGAGTCAATTGTCAAAGGGGAAAATTCCCCCGAGGCTGGTGTTCCTGAATCGTTCAAGGTCCTCATTCGCGAAATCAAAGCGCTTGCTCTGGATATAGAAGTCAAAATGGGTGATGAGTTGTTCAAGGCCATGTAAGGGTATCATTTACGGGTTTTGAAATCGTACACTCAAAGGAGGAATAGCGGTGGCTGAAAAATATACGAAAACAAATGGTAAAGCTAAAGAAATAACCGACGTTGGAATACGGCTTGCCGGACCGGATGTCATCAGGAACTGGTCGTACGGCGAAGTTACCAAACCGGAAACAATCAATTACCGGTCATTTAAACCCGAGCGCGACGGTTTGTTCTGCGAAAAAATCTTCGGGCCGGTGCGTAATTGGGAATGTAACTGCGGCAAATACAAACGCATCAGGTATCGCGGTGTTGTCTGCGACCGTTGCGGCGTCGAGGTCACGCATTCCAAGGTGCGTCGCGAACGCATGGGGCATATCGAACTTGCGGTGCCCATCATTCACATATGGTTTTTGAAAAGCGTTCCGTCGCATATAAGTTATCTGCTCGGGCTTGCAAACACGGTGCTCGAACGCATCGTATATTACGAGTCATATGTCGTCATCGATCCGGGCGATACGGCGCTTCGCAAAGGTCAATTACTTACCGAAGATGAGTTCATCGAGCTTGAAGATGCCAAGAAGCAGTTTGTGGCAAAAATGGGCGGCGAAGCGATACTCGAAATGCTCGCCACGCTTGATCTTGAGGAATTGTCAATCGATTTACGCTCGAAAATAAAGCTCGAATCATCGGAACAGAGGAAGCTCGAACATCTCAAACGCCTTCGCATTGTCGAAGCGTTTTTGAAATCCAACAACAAGCCCGAGAGCATGGTGCTTCGCGTATTGCCCGTGCTTCCGCCCGATCTGCGTCCGCTTGTTCCGCTTGAAGGCGGACGGTTCGCGACATCCGATCTCAACGATTTGTACCGCAGGGTCATCAACCGCAACAACCGCCTTAAGAAGCTCATGGAAATCAAGGCGCCCGAAGTCATATTGCGCAACGAAATGCGCATGCTTCAGGAATCGGTCGACACGTTGTTCGACAATGGCCGCCGCACATTCTCCGTAAAAGGCGAAGGCAAGCGTCCGCTCAAGTCCCTGTCCGATCTTCTTAAAGGTAAACAAGGCCGGTTCCGTCAGAACCTGCTTGGAAAACGCGTCGACTATTCTGGCCGTAGTGTCATCGTGGTCGGGCCCGAGCTCAAGATCCATCAATGCGGTTTGCCCAAGACAATGGCTTTGGAACTGTTCAAACCGTTTGTCATACAAAAGCTCGAAGAACGGAATTTGGTCCAAACTGTCAAGAGCGCAAAAAGATTTGTTGAAAAAGAGCGGCCCGAAGTCTGGGACATTCTCGAGGAAGTAATCAAAGATCATCCCGTGCTTCTCAACCGCGCGCCCACGCTTCACCGCTTGGGAATACAGGCGTTTTTTCCCGTGCTTGTCGAAGGAAAAGCCATCAGGCTTCATCCGCTCGTGTGCGCGGCGTTCAATGCCGATTTCGACGGCGACCAGATGGCTGTCCACGTTCCCTTGTCCTTCGAATCGCAAATCGAATGCCGTTTGCTTATGCTTTCGTCAAACAACCTGCTCAACCCCGCGTCCGGTATGCCGATTATGGTGCCGTCGCAGGACATTGTTCTTGGGATATATTATCTCACGAAAATGGGCGCAGGCCGTTTGGGCGAGGGCAGGGCTTTCTGCGATGCCGATGAAATCCGGCATGCCCTGTTCAATAAACAAATCGACCTTCATGCAAAAATCAAAATCCGGGTCAATGGTGTACGCATCGAAACAACCCCCGGCCGAGTTATTTTGAATTCAATCATTCCCGAAGGTGTCGATTTTGTCAATGATTTGTTCACCAAAAAGAAAATATCCTCGCTTGTTGCCGATATCATCAAGAAAAAAGGTAATCAGATCGCCTGTGATTTCCTCGACGAAATCAAGAACCTCGGTTACGAATATGCCACCAAGGCAGGCGTAACATTCGGCGCCGACGACCTCGTCGTGCCTGCGAAAAAAGAGGAATATGTCAAGAAGTCGATCGAAGAAGGAAACCGCATCCGCAAGCAATACGACCGCGGTATCATTACCGAGGGCGAACGATACAATAAAATCATCGACCTTTGGACGCATACCACGTCGCAGGTTGCCGACGCGCTCCGCGAGGAACTTGCAAAAGACAAGGACGGTTTCAACCCCGTATTCCTGATGCTCGACTCCGGTGCCAGAGGATCCAACGACCAGATCAAGCAGTTGGCCGGTATGCGCGGTCTCATGCAGAAACCGCAGAAGAAAATCACGGGTGCTGTCGGTGAAATCATCGAGAACCCCATTGTGTCGAATTTCAAAGACGGTCTTTCCGTGCTCGAATATTTCATCTCGACCCACGGAGCGCGTAAAGGTTTGGCCGACACGGCCCTTAAAACAGCCGACGCCGGTTATCTTACCCGTCGTCTCATCGATGTTGTACAGGACGTTGTTATTAATCAAGATGATTGCGGTACAATTAAGGGTATCGAAATCGAAGACCTTCGCGAAGGTGATGAAATCATGGAATCACTTTCGACCCGAATGCTTGGCCGCGTAACACTCGAAGATGTCGTTGATCCGGTTTCCGACGAAATCATTTGTCCGGCAAACCAGATCATCGACGAAGTAACGGCAAAACGCATCGAAGACGCAGGAATCACCCGAGTCATGATCCGTTCCGTGCTCACCTGCGATGCTTTTGAAGGCACATGTGCAAAATGCTACGGACGCAACCTTGCAACAGGCAAAAATGTCGATACCGGCGAAGCAGTCGGCATCATGGCGGCCCAGAGTATCGGTGAACCGGGTACGCAGCTTACGCTCCGTACGTTCCATATCGGTGGAACCGCATCGCGCCTTATCGCACAGTCGAAAGAAACCGCGAAGATCGACGGAAAAATACAATACGTCAATGTCGACTTCGCATCCATCATGCGTAAAACCGACAAAGGCGAAGAAAAAGATTGCAATATCGTCATGGGCCGCACGGGTGAAATCGTGGTGCTCGACGATCAGGAACGCGAACGGTATCGCTACAACGTGCCGTACGGTTCAACACTAAATGTCAAGGATGGCGGAAAAGTCAAGGAGAAGGATTCCCTGTTCGACTGGGATCCGTATAACAACGTCATCCTGGCGACGAAGGCCGGACGCATCGAGTTCATCGATCTTGTCGAAGGTGAAACAACCCGCGAATTGTACGACGACCGTACCGGCGTCAGCAACATCGTGGTCGTTGAACATCGCGACAAGAAACTGCATCCGCATATCCAAATTTTCGACGAAGCGGCAAAACGCATTGCCAATATCTCGGTTCCTACCGGGTCTTATATCCAGGTCAAGGAAAATGATATGGTTGCCGAAGGTACGATCCTTATCAAGATCCCACGCGAAACCGGTAAGAGCAAAGACATCACCGGTGGTTTGCCCCGCGTTGCGGAATTGTTCGAAGCGCGACGTCCTAAAGACGCGGCTGTGGTGTCTGAAGTCGACGGCATCGTCGAATTCGGCGGCACGGAACGCGGTAACCGGAAAATCATAGTCCGCGACGATCAGGGTGCGGGCCACGAATATCTCATTCCGCTCGGAAAACATTTGCGTGTTCACGAAGGTGACCGCGTCAAAGCCGGCGACCGTTTGAGCGAAGGCGCGATCGATCCGCATGACATTCTCGCGATCATGGGGGAAAATGCGGTGCAGCGGTACCTGCTCGACGAAATTCAGTCGGTGTACCGTTTGCAGGGTGTGACAATCAACGACAAGCACATAGAGGTCATCGTCACCCAAATGCTCAAGAAAGTCAAGATCCAGCGTCCCGGCGATACGCGCTTTTTGGAAGGCGACGACGTCGACAAGCGGATATTGCGTGTCGAGAACGACCTTGTCGTGTCGGAAGGCGGGGAGCCCGCGACGTTCAGGCCGATGTTGCTTGGTATCACCCGTGCTTCATTGACAACAGAGTCTTTCCTGTCTGCAGCATCGTTCCAGGAAACCACGAAGGTTCTGTCGCGCGCTGCGGTCGAAGGCAAGATCGATCATCTGCGGGGCCTGAAAGAAAACTTGATTATGGGTAACCTCATTCCAGCGGGAACGGGTTGCAAATTATACCGGTACACGAAGGTCAAAGACATGACTGCCGAAACGGTCTCGTCCGAGTCCCATGATGCAAACGAAGACTTCTTGGATCTTGGAGCGTGATTGTGGCGGGTTTTTGATAATAAAGTAATAAAGTCATTTGATTAGCTGTGACTCATATATTATTTTTACTAAATTGTCCTTTTTAAGGTTTTACGGAGGGAATTAGTGCCGACAATAAGTCAACTCATTCGAAATGGAAGAAAGTCTCTTTCTTCACGGAGCAAAGCCGGAGCATTGCAGAAATGCCCCCAACGCCGTGGTGTCTGCATTCGCGTTTTTACCACGACGCCCAAGAAACCCAACTCTGCTTTGCGTAAGGTCGCTCGCGTACGTCTCACGAACAAAATCGAAGTGAATGCGTATATTCCGGGTGAAGGGCATAATCTTCAGGAGCATTCAATCGTTCTTGCCCGCGGCGGTCGTGTCAAAGACGTGCCCGGCGTGCGCTATCATATCATACGAGGCGCTCTCGATACGCAAGGTGTCGAAGACCGCAAAAGAGGACGTTCGAAATACGGCGCCAAAAAGCCTAAATTGAAGAAATAAGGATAAAAAATGTCACGAAGAAAAAAAGCACATAAGCGAGAGTTCATTCAGGATCCGAAGTATAAAAGCGTTCTTATAACGCAATTTATCAATAATCTGCTCCGCAAAGGCAAGAAGCGTTTGGCCGAAACAATGGTCTACGATGCGATCGAGCTTGCCGGTAAGCGCACGAACCAGGATGGTCTTTCGGTTTTCAAGAAGGCGGTTGAAAACGTTAAGCCTACTGTTGAGGTAAAGTCCCGCCGTGTCGGCGGTGCAAACTACCAGGTTCCCATGGAAGTCGCTCCTGAGCGTAGGACTTCTTTGGCAATTCGCTGGCTCATAACCTATTCGAAAGAGCGTACCGAAAAAAGCATGGCCGATAAAATGGCAAATGAATTCATCAGCGCGTCTAAGAATGAGGGTGGTGCTGTCCGCAAAAAAGTCGATACGCATAAAATGGCGGAAGCGAACAAGGCATTTGTGATATTCAGGTGGTAATGGTTCGTTAAGAAGTTATCATCCGGTACGATACAGTTCTTTTACAGTCCGGGAGTGTGTGCCTCTTGCTAAAGTAGGTAAGACAAGCACGCAAATTAACCTGCAACGATAGCTGAAAAAGAGTCATGGAAAAAGCGGAAAAAATATTTCCACTCGCAAACGTGCGCAACATCGGGATAATGGCCCATATCGATGCAGGCAAAACAACAACCACCGAGCGAATCCTGTTTTATACGGGTACCATCCATCGGATTGGTGAGGTCGATGACGGCAATACCGTCATGGACTGAATGCAGCAAGAACGTGAACGTGGCATCACGATCACCTCTGTGGCAATCACCACTGGATGGAAAGGCGTTCGGATCAATATCATCGACACCCCCGGGCATGTTGACTTTACAATTGAAGTTGAACGTTCTTTGAGAGTTTTGGATGGCGCAGTAGCCATATTCGATTCGGTGGGAGGCGTGGAACCTCAGTCGGAAACCGTTTGGCGGCAGGCCGACAAATATAACGTGCCCCGAATTTCGTATGTAAATAAAATGGATCGTGTTGGAGCGGATTTCAAGAATGTGCTTTCCATGATGGAAAGCAAGCTTGCCGCAAATCCGGTTGCCATAGAGTTGCCCATAGGGAAAGAAGATACCTTTACCGGTGTCATCGATCTTGTCAAGATGAAGGCGTACGAGTATGCCGAGGCCGATTTCGGCACCACGGTTGTGGAAAAAGAAATCCCTTCGGAGTATCAAAGCGAAGCAAGGAAGTACCGGGACATGATGCTTGAAAAAATTTGCGATTATAGCGAAGATCTCATGCATCAGATGCTCGAGGAAAAACCCCTTGACGAAGCACTGATAAAAAAAGCGATTCGTGCGGGAGTATTGTCGAATAAGATAAATCCTGTCATGTGCGGATCTTCTTTTAAGAACAAGGGCGTTCAGCAGCTTATCGATGCAATCATCGATTATCTGCCGTCTCCGCTCGATAGGGCTTCGGTAATCGGGTACAATCCCAAAGATCACAGCGAAGTTGTTCGCCATGCAAGCGAGAAGGAACCCTTCAGTGCGCTGGTGTTCAAAATAGTAGCCGATCCGCATCTTGGAAGGTTGGCATTTGCCCGGGCTTACTCAGGAACAATCGATCTCAAGAGCACGCTTTTAAATCCTCGTACGGGTTCAAAGGAAAGAATCACCCGGATTTTCCGGATGCATTCGAATAAACGTAAGCCCGAACAGCTTATGCATGTGGGCGATATTCTGGGGCTCGCAGGACTCAAAGACACGACAACGGGCGACACAATCTGTGATGTCAACGATCCTGTTTCTTTGGAACCAATGACGTTTCCGCAACCTGTTATCAGGCTTTCAATAGAACCTAAAAGCACCAGCGACGAAGAAAAGCTGCATCAGGCGCTTTCCCGTCTTGCCGACGAAGACCCTACTTGTACGGTCAATCTCGACCAGGAAACAGGTCAAACGATTATCTCGGGCATGGGTGAGCTTCATCTTGAAATTCTGGTCGACCGGTTAACGCGCGAATTCGGCGTTGCCGCTCATATCGGTAAACCGCAGGTTTCGTACCGTGAATCAATAACAGGAAGCGTTTCCGAAGTACACGAAATGTCGCAGCTTATCGGCGGCAAGAACCACTATGCAAAAGTTGCAATCACTGTCGAATCCATTCCTCCTTCAAAAGGCACGGAATTCGAAAGTAAAGTCCCGGACAAATCGGTTCCTGACGAGTTTTTAGATGCTGCAAAGCAAGGTATTGTCGAAACATCAAACAGCGGCGTCATGTCGGGGTATCCGCTTATCGGAATCAAGACCACGCTAACATCTCTTTCCTTTCGTGAAGATGATTCAACGGAAATGGCGTTCAAAATCGCAGGGTCCATGGCGTTTAAAAACGCGTGTTCAAAATGCAGTCCGGCAATTCTTGAGCCGGTCATGAAAATCGAAATTGTTGTTCCGCCCGATTATATGGGTGCGGTTATAAACGATCTCAATAGCCGTCGCGGCAAAATCAACGGCATTACAGCTCGTAAAGATGTTCAGGTCATTGATGGCGAGGCGCCGCTTTCCGAAATGTTCGGCTATGCAACAACGCTTCGTTCGGTATCGCAGGGACGTGCTTCCTATACAATGCAATTCGATCATCACGAGCCAACAAGCAAAACAGTACAAGACGAAATTTTAAAACGAATCGGTCGAATATGGTGAAGAAATACTGCGCTAACAAAGTTAAGACTCTCAAGAATATAAAAGATTTTTAAAAGGAGTAAACGTGCCTGGCGAAAGAATCCGAATCAGACTTAAGTCGTTCGATCACAACATTCTCGACAAATCGACGTCCGACATTGTCCGTACCGCAAAGGGGACGGGCGCAAGGATTTCGGGTCCTATCCCGCTTCCTACGGAAAAATCGATTTACACAGTGTTGCGATCGCCTCATGTCAACAAGAAGTCGCGTGAACAGTTTGAAATTCGTATTCACAAGCGCCTTATCGATATTCTCGAATCCACACCGCAAACCGTTGATTCGCTCATGAAGCTCGATTTGCCTGCAGGAGTCGATGTAGAAATTAAAGTATAAGGGGTAAAAGATATGCAAGGGTTAATAGGAAAAAAAATCGGAATGACGCAAATGTTCTCAAAGGACGTTGGCAAAAGCATTCCTATTACGGTGATTTCGGCTTCTCCAAATGTTGTGCATCAGATCAAAACCGAAAAAATCGACGGTTACAGCGCTGTCCAACTCGGGTTCGATATTGTTGCTGATAAAAAGGTCACAAAGCCGCTTTTAGGGCATTTCAAAAAGAGTAATTCTTCGCCAACGCGTCATGTCAAGGAATTCCAACTCGACAGCGCCGACGAAAAACTCGAAGCCGGCCAGAAAGTCGGCGTTGAAGTGTTTGAGAATATCAAATTCGTCAATGTTGTGGGTATTACAAAGGGGCGTGGATTTGCCGGCGGCATCAAGCGCCATAATTTCCATCGCGGTCCTGCGGCGCATGGCAGCAAATCAATCCGTGTTCGCGGTTCCAGCGGTGCCAATACATCTCCTGGTAGCGTGAAAAAAGGCCTTAAAATGGAAGGTCATTACGGCGCAGCGCAACGCACGCAACGTAACCTCGAAGTCGTCGCAATCGATAAAGAAGCCGGGCTTGTCATGATCAAGGGCGCAGTCCCTGGTCCGAACAAAGGCATTGTATATATAAGTAAGATCATCAGCAAGTAATGGAGGCGCAAGGCTTGGCCTTGCCCACGAATCGTGAAGAAATAATGTAAGGGCAGTTTTATTTGCCCCAACAAGATAAAAAGGTACCACGAAAATGAAAGCCAAAGTTTACACACAAGACGGAAAAATCAAGGGAGAAGTCACCCTGGCAGATAGCGTTTTCAACGCCGGCGTCAACGAGCAGGTGATGTACCTTGTTGTCAAATCGTATCGGGCCAATAAACGCCAGGGTACATCCAAAACCAAGACCCGCGACGAAGTCAGCGGCGGCGGGCGCAAACCGTGGAAACAAAAGCATACGGGTAATGCGCGCGCAGGTTCCAACACATCTCCATTATGGCGACGTGGCGGCAAGGCCCACGGACCGCTTCCGCGTGATTATTATACCGTTATCCCGAAGAACCTTCGGAAAATCGCCCTTGCTTCCGCGCTTACCTCGCGCGCGCAAGACGAAAAGATCATGGTTATCGACAAAATCGTCCTCGATGCTCCTAAAACGCAATCTGTTGCCGACATGCTTTCGGCCCTTTCTTTAGGGGCAAAACGCACGCTTCTTATCATCGAGGGCGCCAACAAAAACGTTTACTTGTCAGGCAGGAATATTAAAAACTGTTCAGTTAAGCCGGTTTCCGAAATCAATGCGCTCGACGTATTGTCAAGCGACACCGTTGTTTTCGGGGCAGAAGAGCTGTTGGGCAAAATCGAGGAGGCAGTAGCACAGTGAGCAGGTTTCATTCGATTATCAGATATCCGTCCGTCACCGAAAAAAACACCGCACTTCGCAGCAGTCAGAATAAATATGTTTTTGAGGTAGACTCAAAGGCGACCAAGACCGAAATCAAAAAAGCGGTCGAATCGATCTTTAGTGTCAAGGTCGTTTCGGTGAATACTATGGTTGTTAAGGGAAAACTCAAGCGCGTTGGTCGTTTCAGCGGATACCGATCCGACTGGAAAAAAGCGATCATTCGTTTGGCTGCGGGTAATGCCATAACAAAATTCGGCGATGTGTAACAATAAAAATAGATAAAGATTGAAAATTAAAGATAAAAAATTAAAAAAAATCGATTCATTTAAAGCATTTTGAATCAGCATGTTATATTTTTGCTCTGCCTTTTGATTTTTTTTAATAATCTTTGGTAAAAAAATCTTTAATCTTAAATTTTTACTCTTTAATTTGTATTTGTAATTTCCAGAAAATATGGAGTTTTAAGAAAATGGCATTAAAATCTTACAGGCCGCTCACTCCTGTTCAACGGTATAAGACAACCGTTGACTTTGCGCAGGTAACGACAAACGATCCTTATAAGCCTTTATGCGAATTCAAAAAGAGCCGCGGCGGCCGTAATGCGCATGGGCATATCACGGTCCGGCATCAAGGTGGCGGGCATAGGAAGTTTCTCCGCACCGTTGATTTTAAACGCAACAAATTCGACATTGTCGGGACTGTCGAAACAATCGAATACGATCCGAACCGCACGTGTTTTATAGCGCTTGTCAAATATACCGACGGCGAACGCCGGTATATTCTTGCAACAATTAATATGAAGGTCGGCCAGAAGGTTGTGTCTTCCAAGAATACGGAAATCGCGGAAGGCAATTGCATGCCACTTGCGAACATGCCGCATGGCACCATGGTTCATAATGTCGAACTTAAAGAAGGTCGCGGCGGACAAATGGCGCGCAGTGCAGGCGCATATGCCGAAATCGTTGCCCGTGAAAACGGTATGGTGCAGCTCCGTTTGCCGTCAAGTGAAACGCGGTTGGTGCGTGAAGGTTGCGTTGCAACTATCGGCCAGGTCAGCAATCACGAGCATATGAATGTTGTCCTCGGTTCTGCCGGCCGCAAACGCTGGCTCGGCGTTCGTCCAACAGTACGCGGTACTGCCATGAACCCTGTCGACCATCCAATGGGCGGTGGAGAAGCCAAATCAAAAGGCGGAAACCATCCAATGTCTCCATGGGCGCAAAAAGCAAAAGGCCTCAAGACTCGTAACAGGAAAAAATTGTCGGGTAAATATATTGTCAGCAGAAGAACAAAATAAGGAAGCACAATGGCTCGTTCAATTAAAAAAGGTCCATTTGTCGATTCTCATGTCGTGAAGAAGGTTGCCGAGATGAACAGTTCGGGGCAGAAAAAGGTCATCAAGACCTGGTCCCGCCGTTCAACCATACTTCCGGAATTTGTCGGCGCCACGTTTGCCGTCCATAATGGGAACAAATTCATTCCTGTGTATGTCACGGAAAATATGGTCGGTCATAAACTCGGGGAATTTTCTCCAACGCGGATCTTCCGCGGTCACAGCGGACATGTAAAGACAGACAAAACAGCGGCTGAATCACCAGCCTCATAATAATAGGAATGCGGGAGGAACAAGCGTGGAAGCAGTAGCGACCTGCAAATATCTTCGGAAGACCGCCAGAAAAGCTAGGCTTGTGGCAGATGAGCTTCGCGGCAAACCCGTCGGGACGGCCTTAAGCCTTCTTGACTTCGGTGTGCGCAAGGCCGTGGCCAAAGACTTCTCGAAAGTCATCAAGTCGGCAGTGGCGAATCTTCAACATAAGCATGCGGATGCGCATGTCAATGTCGACGAACTCATCATCAAAGAAATTACTGTCGGTCAGGGGCCTACGCTCAAGCGGTTTCGTCCGCGTGCCCAGGGTCGTGCCTATCGGATTCTTAAGAGAATGTGCCACATTAAAGTTGTGGTGTCGAATTAAGGAGGATACAACGTGGGTCAGAAAACAAGTCCAGTAGGTCTTCGGCTTGGAATTACAAGAACGTGGATATCACGCTGGTATACAAAAGATAAATTTGCCGATTATATCTATGAAGATATGCTTATCAGGAATTATCTCAAAAAGCGTCTTGAGCACGGCGGCATTTCGGTGCTCGAAATCGAACGGACAGCCAAGCGCGTCACGGTAACGGTTCATACGTCTCGTCCTGGTATTGTTATCGGAAAGAAAGGTGAAGAAGTCGAACGCCTCAAGGCCGAACTTCAGCACCTTACGCAGAAAGACATCCAGATCAATATAAAGGAAGTCAAGAAACCCGAAATGGACGCGCAACTTGTCGGCGACAATATCGCGCGCCAGCTTGAAAAACGGGTATCGTATAAAAAGGCGATTAAAAAGGCCTTGTCAACTGCGATGCGTATGGGCGCCGAAGGGATCAAGATCCAAATAAGCGGCAGGCTCAACGGCGCGGAAATAGCCCGACGTGAAACGTTCAAGGAAGGCCGGGTTCCGCTGCATACGTTGCGCGCCGACATCGATTATGCCACGTCAACTGCGGTCACGACATACGGTACGATCGGCATCAAAGTGTGGATTTGCAAAGGCGAAGTCATCAAACGCGTTGAACGCACGGCAAAAGCGTCCAAAGAAAACGCCCGCGCCGCATAAGGAGGAAATAAGGAATGCTCGCGCCATCAAAAGTTAAATGGAGAAAACAGCAGCGGGGCCGCATGAAGGGCACCGCATCACGTTGTAATTACCTTGCCTTTGGCGAATTTGGTTTACAGTCGTTGGAACCCGCCTGGATCGATTCGAAACAAATCGAGGCGGCCCGTATCGCAATGGCGCGCTATATCAAACGCGGCGGCAAAATCTGGATCCGTGTGTTTCCCGATAAGCCGTATACAAAGCATCCGGCCGAATCCCGTATGGGAAAAGGAAAAGGTATTCCGGAAGGTTGGGTAGCGGTTGTTCGTCCCGGTACCGTGATGTTCGAAATGGCAGGATTAAAAGCTGATGTTGCTGAAAAGGCCATACGCCTTGCTTCACAGAAGTTGCCGATAAAAACGCGTTTTATTACGACAGAAGAATAAAGGATTTGTTCATATGAAAACGAAAGCCCGTGATTTACGGCAGCTCACTGCTAAAGAATTAAAAGAAAAAGCCCTCGGACTTGAAGAAGAGTTGTTTAACCTTCGCTTCCAGGCCAAAATGGGCCAGTTAAGCAATCCTTTGCGTTTGAGAATCGTCAGGAAAGACGTTGCTCTTGTCAAGACGTTGGTTACGGAAAATGCGCTCGGCGAGAAAAAAGCAGCGGTACAGGCATCCAAGTAAAAAAGAGGTACTAATGGTAGAACGTGCTATGAGAAAGTCAAGAGTCGGGGTCGTTGTCAGCGATAAGATGGACAAAAGCGTTATCGTAAGTGTTGCTCGGAGCTTTGTGCATCCCAAGTACGGCAAAACAATCAGGGTGAACAAGAAATTCGTCGCGCACGACGAAAAAGACGAATGTAAAATGGGCGATACTGTTCGCATCATCGAGACCCGTCCGCTTTCCAAAACAAAGCGTTGGCGCGTCGGCGAAATAGTGACAAAAGCGAAATAGGATTTTGCAGGGGCAGGTTTTATGCCTGTCCGAATATAGAATGGGCAGGTTTAGAACCTGTCCCAACAGTAAGGGCTGGTTCAAAACCTGCCCCAAACATCAATGATGAGGACACAATGATTCAGGTCCAAACCTTAATGAATGTAGCGGATAACTCGGGTGCCAAGCGTTGCATGGCCATCAGGATTCTCGGCTCAACCCGTCGGCGGTATGCCTATGTTGGCGATGTTGTCATCGTTGCCATCAAAGCTGCAATACCGAATGCGGGCGTAAAAAAAGGCGAAGTCGCACGGGCTGTTATCGTGCGCACGAAAAAAGAATGGGGCCGCAAAGACGGTTCGTATATCCGGTTTAGCGATAACGCGGCTGTGCTGATCAACGACGCAAACGAACCACGCGGTTCCCGTATTTTCGGGCCAGTGGCGCGCGAACTCCGCGACAAACAGTTCATGCGCATTGTTTCTTTGGCGCCGGAAGTATTGTAATTAAGGGAGCAAAAAAGATATGCCATTACGATTGAAAAAGAACGACATGGTGATGATTGTGTCGGGCGACAATAAAGGACAATCAGGAAAAATCATCAAAGTGTTGCCCAAAAAGAACAGGGCAGTGGTCGAGGCGAAGAACATCGTCAAGCGCCACACCAAGCCCAACCGCAAGGTTCAGCAGGGTGGCATTGTCGACAAGGAAGCGTCTATTCATTTGTCAAATCTCATGTTGCTTTGTCCTAAAACGAGCAAGGCGACGCGCGTTGGCATGAAAGTGATTGACTCTGGAAAAAAAGCGAAACGAGTCAGGTTTTCCAAAAAGGCTAAGGAGTTGATAGATTGAGCGCCGATACAAAAAAACAGCCCCGGATGCGCGAACTGTATGAAAAATCAGCAGTTCCAGCGCTAAAGAAAAGGTTCAGTTTCAAAAATGTAATGCAGGTTCCGCGTCTTGACAAAATTGTCATCAATATGGGCGTTGGCAAAGCAGTACAGGATTCGAAACTGATGGACGAAGCGGTCTTGGTCATGACGAATATATCCGGCCAAAAACCGGTCATTTGCCGCGCCAAGAAGGCCATTTCGAATTTCAAATTGCGCAAGAACCTTCCCATCGGCGTCAAGGTGACGCTTCGTGGAACGCGCATGTATGAATTTTTCGACAGGCTCGTGTCGATCACCCTGCCTCGCGTACGCGATTTCAAGGGTATTTCCCGAAAGTCATTCGACGGCAACGGCAATTACACGTTTGGTCTTAAGGAACAAATCATGTTTGCCGAAGTCGATCGCGACAAGATCACCAATGTAGCGGGCATGGACATTATCATTTGCACAACCGCAAAATCCGATGAACATGGTCTTGGTTTGCTCGAAGAACTTGGAATGCCCTTTCGGAAATAGTTTATTAATATTATACAGGAGATTTCAGCGTGGCACGTAAAGCAATGATTGAAAAATGCAATAAGACACCGAAGTTCAAGGTTCGGTCATATCATCGATGCCGACGATGCGGTCGCCAGCGTGGATACCTTCGGCGCTTCGGCTTGTGCAGGATATGCTTCCGCCAAATGGCTTTGGCAGGCATGATTCCGGGCGTCGTGAAGGCAAGCTGGTAAAATCGGCATTTGGAACAAATTTGACTTTCGCAATGTAAGGGGAAAACGGCATGTTGACGGATCAGGTAGCTGACATGTTTACGAGGATTCGGAACGCGATCGGTGCGAAGAAACGCACGGTGAGCATTCCGGCATCAAGTCTTAAGAAGGAAATCACAAGGTTGCTTTTCGAAAATCATTACATCGCAAAATATGCGTTTGTCGATGACGGCGTACAGGGCACCATCAAGATCCTTCTCAAGTACGATGATAAAATGCAGAACGCCATACAGGGTATCGACAGGGTGAGCACGCCGGGTCTGCGCAAATACGCAGGCGTAGCCAAGGTTCCCAAAGTTCTTTCCGGTATGGGAATGGCCATTGTCACAACGTCAAAAGGCGTTATGACCGATACCGACTGCCGGGCCATGAATATCGGCGGCGAAGTCGTCGGACTTGTCTGGTAATTAAAGGGGAAAACCCTACTGCCTCATTTCAAATTATTTGGTTCCTGAGCTTGTCGAAGGGCAAATAATTTAAAATGAGGTTGCAAGGTTCTCCATTGTTTTAAATATTCAATCAGGAGTTGCTACTTGTCTCGCATAGGAAAAAAACCAATACCGATTCCAAAGGGAGTCGAAGTTACGATAGCCGGCAACAATGTGAAGGTCAAGGGCGCAAAGGGCGCTATCGAGAAAAACTTTGATTCAGGCCTTTCCATTAAAGTCGAGAACAACGAAGTTGTTTTAAGCGGTGATATCGCAAACGCAGGCAGCAAAGCCATGTGGGGTTTGTGGCGCGTGCTCATTAATAATATGATTATCGGCGTTTCCGTTGGTTACAAAAAAGAATTGGAAATTCAGGGCGTCGGCTATAAGGCTGAGCTAAAAGGTAAAGACCTGAATGTTGCGGCCGGGTTTTCCCATCAGGTAATTGTCGTGGCACCGCAGGGAATCACGTTCAAATGCGATAGCCCTACAAAGATCGTTATCGAAGGCGTCGACAAGCATATGGTCGGTCAAATCACTTCCGAAATCAGGAACAAGCGTGGTCCCGAGCCCTACAAAGGCAAAGGCATCAGATACGTCAATGAACATGTCCGCCGCAAAGTCGGCAAGGCAGCTGGTAAATAATAAACGAACATACGACCCAAGAGAGACACACGGTATGAAGCAGATTACAGACAGTAGATTAAAGAGAGCTCGTCGCATCCGTAAAAAGATCGCCGGTACGACGGAACGTCCAAGATTATGCGTAAGGCGCAGCCTTTCCCATATCTATGCCCAAATCGTAGACGATCAGACCGGCCGTTCCTTGGCACAGGCAGGCTCCACTAATAAAGAGATATTGGCCAAGGTTGCGGAAAACAAGAAAATTACCAAGACAGACGTCGCAAAACTTGTCGGCGAGCTTATCGTCGATAAGGCAAAGGAAAAAGGCGTCATTAAAGTCGTGTTCGACAGAAAAGGCTACGCCTACCACGGTCGCGTCAAGGCGCTGGCCGAGGCTGCGCGCAAGAAAGGACTGCAATTCTGATGCGTAAGGAGAGCGAATTGGACAAAGAATCAACAACGTCGGTATCCGGCGAAGAAGCAAAGCAGTTTACCGATCGGCTCATAGGTGTCACCAGGGTTGCCAAGGTGGTCAAAGGCGGACGTCGCTTCGGTTTCAACGCATTGGTTGCGGTTGGCGATCAATGCGGCAAGGTCGGAATCGGCATGGGCAAGGCAAATGATGTGACCGACGCAATACGCAAAGCTGTTGAAAACGCCAAAAAGAACATCATGTTTGTTTCTATTGTTAAAGGTACAGTGCCGCATGAAATCATCGGCACATTCGGCGCAGGCAAGATACTCCTTAAGCCGGCAGGTCCCGGTACCGGAGTCATCGCTGGCGGACCGGCGCGCGCGGTGCTCGAACTGGTCGGCATCAAAAACATTCTTACCAAATGTATCGGTACGACGAATGCGCATAATGTCGTAAAGGCCACGATGAACGGGCTTTTGCGCCTGAAAACTCGGGAACAAATCCGGCAGCTTCGCCAGATTCCCGAAACGACAAAAGCATAATTAATACGAGGAAATAATGGCAACACAGATTCAAATCAAACAGGTAAAAAGCAGTATCGGTGCGATGGCGTCTCAAAAAAAGACGCTTGTGGCCCTCGGACTTCGCAAGATCAATCACAAACGGCAATATCCCGACAATGCAAGCATCCGTGGTATGATCGTTGCGGTACGGCATCTGGTCGAAGTTTCTGAAGTCAAGGAAGGCGGGAGCAAGTAATATGAACCTCAACGAATTAAAGCCTGCAAAAGGATCAAATCGTACCACAAAACGTCGTGGGCGCGGTATCGGGAGCGGCAATGGTAAAACAGCAGGCCGCGGCCATAATGGCGCAGGTAGCCGAAGCGGCACAAAGAAAAAGTTGTATTTTGAAGGCGGACAAACGCCGCTTACACGCCGTATCCCCAAGCGGGGTTTCAATAATATTTTCCGGATCAGCTATCAGGTTGTCAATCTCGGCGATATCGAAAAAATCGCAGTTGCCGACAAGGAAGTCACGTCGCAGTTCCTTTGCGAAAGCGGTCTTATACGTAAAGCGGACGGTCTTGTCAAGGTTCTTGGCAACGGTGAGTTGACAAAGGCGATTACGGTCAAGGTGAATGCGTTTTCAAAATCAGCTCGCGAAAAAATCGAAAAAGCAAAAGGCAAAGCGGAGGTAATCGCTCGTGTTTGAGACATTTCAAAACGTTTTTAAAATACCGGATCTCCGTAAAAAGGTGTTGTTTACCCTTTTTATGGTATTTATATACCGTGTAGGCGGACATATCCCGACGCCGGGTATAAATTCCGCTGTTCTTGCCGAATTCTGGGCTAATTCCAAAAACAGTCTGTTTGGTTTATACGATATGTTTGTTGGAGGAAGCTTCGGCAAGGCAACTGTTTTTGCAATGGGCGTCATGCCGTATATCAGCGCGTCCATTATCATACAATTGCTTGCAACAGTGTTCCCGTATTTTCATAAATTGCAACGCGAAGGCGGCGAGGGAAAGAAAAAGATTACGCAGTACACGCGATACGGCACTGTTATTCTCTCTTTTGTCCAGGCAATCGGCGTCAGTGTTTTTCTTCAGAGCATTATTTCCCCCTCCACAGGGCAACATGCGGTTCTTGCTTCGATACAAGGGCCTATTTTTACCGTCGTTACCGCGATAAGCTTGACAACGGGTACAATATTCATCATGTGGCTTGGTGAGCAAATCACCAACCGCGGCATAGGAAACGGCATATCCTTTATTATTTTTATCGGTATTGTCGACAGGCTGCCCAGGGCAGTCATCGGGGAAGTGCAGCAAGTCATTGCAGGCACCCGTAATTTATTTGTCGAGCTCATTGTTCTTGCCATCATATTCGCAATGACGGCATTCATCGTCATGATGACGCAGGCAACCAGGCGCATTCCTATTCAAACGCCAAAAAAGGTCGTGGGTACAAAAATGTATGCCGGTCAGAACACCGTGCTTCCATTACGGGTAAACATGGCCGGTGTTATCCCGATTATTTTCGCGTCATCGCTCATGTTCTTGCCAAGCATGCTCAAGAATTTCTTTCCCGAATCACAGGGTATGGAAGATTTCACAAACCTGTTTTTGCCGGGAAAACCGATACATGACGCATTATATGCGCTTCTTATCATATTTTTCACGTATTTTTACACCGCGATCATTTTCAATCCCATGGATATTGCCGACAATCTTAAAAAGTCGGGTGGCTTTATCCCTGGCATTCGTCCCGGAAAAAAGACTGCCGAGTTTTTAGACAGCGTTCTAACTCGTATTACTTTTCCCGGATCAGTGTTTTTGGCTTTCATTGCTGTTGTTCCTTTCCTTATCATGGGCGGGTTCAACGTGACGTTTTATTTCGGCGGAACAAGTGTGCTTATCGTGGTGGGCGTCGCGCTCGACACCTTGCAGCAGCTTGAGTATCATTTGCAAATGCACAACTACGAAGGGTTCCTCAAGAAAGGAAAACTCCGTGGTCGGCGTACGTACTAAGTAGTTTTTTCTTTTCCAATAGGGATGTGAACAAGAATGGCAAAGCAGGAATCAATACAGGTCGAAGGAACTATCGTCGAGACCCTGCCTAACGCTTCTTTTCATGTCGAGCTGGAAAATAAACATGTGATACTGGCACATATTTCCGGCAAAATGAGAATGAATTATATACGGATATTGCCCGGCGACAAAGTGCTTTTGGAGCTTTCCCCCTACGATTTGACGCGGGGAAGAATAACGTACAGATACAAATAATTGTAGAGTTTAGAATGTAGAATAAAAAGAAAAATTCTACACTCTACAATCTACAATAAAGAGAAATGGATTGTAACTTGTTGAATGTAGCAATTAAAATTCTACACTCTACACTTCTACAATCTACAATAAAAAGATTGAAGTTTGTTTAAGGTAGGTTTTAAAATTCTACAATCTACATTCTACAATCTACAATGAGAATGGGGAGTTTACTTTGAAAGTAAGAGCGTCGGTAAAAAAATTATGCAACGGCTGCAAGGTGATCAAGCGCAGAGGAATCGTACGCGTGATCTGTTCAAAGAATGCCAAGCACAAGCAGCGTCAGGGTTAAGAAGTCCATACACCATGGTTAATTCCATAAAATAAAGTTTTAGAAGGTGATCGCGGCGTACCTCTTGGGGTACGGCGAAACGCCGAAAGGAGTCACATACGTGGCACGTGTAGCAGGAGTAGAAATACCGAACAATAAAAGGTTGGAGATAGCTCTTACCTATATTTTCGGTATCGGCCGTCCGTCTTCGCTTGATATTTGCGAGAAGGCGAATGTAGACAAAAACAAAAAAATACGCGAATGTACAGAGGATGAACTCGATCGCATCAGAAAGATCATCGACAGCGAATTTTCCGTAGAAGGTAATCTTCGGGCGAATGTCCGGATGAACATCAAGCGGCTCATGGACATCGGGTGCTATCGTGGTCTTCGCCATCGAAAGAACTTGCCGGTCCGGGGTCAGCGTAGTCGCACGAATGCTCGTACACGTAAGGGTCCTCGCAAGACCATTGCGGGTAAGAAAAAAGCGCCGTCAAAAGGATAATAACCGACCATAAGGGGTAAGTGAACAATGGCAGAAAACAAGCAGGAAAAAAAGGCCGACACTAAAAAGGCCGACACAAAAGCGGAAGGTCAGGCAGAAGGTAAAGAAAAAGCCTCTGCTGTAAAAAAGATCAAAAAACGTGCAGCAGCAGACGGCATTGCGCATGTCAGGGCCACGTTTAATAATACGCTTATTAATATCACCGATTCACAGGGCAATGTTATTGCCTGGGGATCGCCGGGAAAAAGCGGTTTCAAAGGTTCGCGCAAAAGCACTCCCTTTGCTGCACAAATTGCGGCAGAAGTTGTGGGTAAGGCAGCCTATGATGCAGGCGTCCGAAAAGTGGAAGTGCATATTAAAGGAGCAGGTAATGGTCGTGAAAGTTCCATTCGCGCACTTGCAGCGTCAGGGCTTCGCGTCACTTCCATCAAAGATTTTACAGCCATTCCGCACAATGGTTGTCGTCCGCCAAAACGCAGAAGAGTATAATAAGAGAAATTATTCTATAGTTACCAGGAGAAAAAATCTATGGCAGTTTATCATGGCCCCCGGTGCAGACAATGCCGGCGGGAAGGGGTAAAGTTAATGCTTAAAGGCGAACGCTGCAAGTCTGAAAAATGCGGCGTTGAGCGCAGACCGTATCCGCCTGGGATGCGTATGACCAAGAGAAGGCGTTCTACATCGGAGTACAATGCGCAGCTTCGTGAAAAGCAAAAGATCCGTCGCATGTACGGTATTTTGGAAGGTCAATTTCATACGTATTTTAAAAAAGCCTCACACAGTCATGGTGTGACCGGTGAAAATCTGTTGCGTATGCTCGAAATGCGTCTCGACAATGTCATCTATCGCCTCGGTTTCGCACCGTCGCGCAGTGCCGCCCGTCTTTTGGTATTGCATAACCATTTCAGTATCAACGGCAAGAAAATCAATGTGCCGTCCCGTTTGGTGGAAGAAGGCGATGTAGTAGCAGTCAAGGAAAAGAGCAAAACGCTCGACGTCATCCACAGCTCACTTAAAAATGTCAAGGAATCGCCGGAATGGCTGACCGTTGACAAAGTAACGCTCGCAGGGACCGTCGTTCGTCAGCCGGCGCGTACCGAAATGCCGGCCGACGTGCAGGAACAATTAGTAGTCGAATTGTACTCCAAATAAAAGAGGAGACCAAGGGACATGAAGTGGAAAAGCCTGTTGATGCCCAAAGCCATCAAGATCGAAAATCCTGATGCTATCGCACATTACGGTCGTGTGGTCGTTGAACCGCTCGAACGAGGATGGGGACATACCATCGGAAATTCGTTACGACGCATACTTTTGTCGTCTTTGCAGGGCGCAGCGGTCATATCCGTACGCATTGCAAATACGTCGCATGAGTATTCGACTGTCGACGGCGTGGTTGAGGACGTCACCGATATCATATTGAACATCAAGAAGCTTCGCGTCAAGCTTAACAGCAATGAAGATGCAACGCTTCGGCTGGAAGTAAGCGGCGAAGGTGCGGTCAAGGCCGGGGACATCGAAAAGAACCCGGACGTCGATATATTGAATCCCGATTTACATATCGCAACAATAAATTCAGATGCAAAGCTCAAGATCGAAATGCGCGTTTCCGACGGTCGCGGCTATGTTGCCGCCGAAATGAACAAACGCGACGACGATCCCGTGGGCTCCATCGCGATCGATGCGTTGTTTTCGCCATGCTTAAAAGTAAATTATACCGTTGAAAGCGCTCGTGTTGGTCAACGTACCGACCTCGACAAGCTTGTCCTTGATATCTGGACCGACGGAAGCATTTCGGTTGAAGACGCGATTTCGTATGCGGCAAAATTGCATTCCGATCATCTCGGGATATTCATCAATTTCGAAGGCGATTTGGAACCGGTCGAAGAATCCATCAAAGATGAAAAGGCCGACAAACTCCGTGGCCTGCTCAAAATGCGCGTCGACGAGCTTGAACTTTCCGTGCGTTCTGCAAACTGCCTGCGCGCCGCAAATATTCATACGCTTGCCGACCTTGTCAAGAATCAGGAATCCGACATGCTCAAGTACAAGAATTTCGGCCGTAAGTCTCTTATCGAGCTGAACCAGATCTTGGGCAATTTGGGTCTCGGTTTCGGCATGGACGTCGAAAAGTTTGCTATTGCAGAAGTTGCAGAAAAGTAAAATATCCGAATCATTGTATCAAAAGGTAAAAAAACTATTCCCAGCCTTTCTATAAATTTTGAAAGGTTGGGAGGTAAGGTCAGATAAAGGGAAAAAATAGCCATGCGTCATTTGAATAGTGTCAATAAGCTCAACAAGACGGCAAGTCATCGCAAGGCGATGCTTTCCAATCTTTCCATGTCCATACTGGACAAGGAACATGTCATCACGACCCTTGCAAAGGCAAAAGTCGTTCGCGGTGTTGTAGAGCGCCTTATTACTCATGCGAAAAAAGGCGGTGTTCACAGCATGCGCATCGCTGGTAAAACAGTGCGCGACAAAACAATTCTCAAAAAATTGTTTTCCGATATTGCTCCGTCGTTTAAAGACCGTGAAGGCGGATACACACGTATTCTTAAACTCGGCGAACGTCCCGGCGACAATGCAATGCAATGCATTATCGAGCTAACAGGCCGCAACAGCTACGAATTGGCGCAGGCCCGCAAGAAAAAGAACCGTGTTGCCGCAACCCCGGATGCTTTGGCAAAGGCCCCGGCAGTTGTTGATGCCAAGTTCGAAGAAATTCCAAAGTCCGATGAAGGCAAGGAAGTCGCGGAAGTAAAGAAGGCGAAAGCACCGAAGGTTCCAAAAGTCCCAAAAGCCCCTAAGCCTTCTAAAACAACCGATTCAGCCGAAAAGCCTGCAAAAGAGCCTGCGGCCGCAAAAGAGACAAAAAAGAAACAGTCTTAAATTTTTACGATAAAAACATAGTAAGGCATGACGGCTATAGTCGTTATGCCTTTTATGTTGAAAAACAGGCCAGCGCAAGTTATATTTTTAACACCTATATATGGATTATACACTCGGTTTATCGAGTGTATAATCTATAAAGTAAACTTATCCCATGCGACATGTCCCCAAGTGGGAAGCATGAGGTTAACCCGGATTATCATAATAAATCCTTCATAACCGGAAAAAAACAGGAGACGAACAATGCGAATGAACACGACGTCAAAAAAAGTCTTGGGTCTTTTCTGTGCTCTGTGTATCAGTGGAACAGTCCTTGCCCAGAGTGTGAGTTTCAACAGCCCCGGTCAATGGGTCACGCAGAGAAACGACAATGTTGTTGCAAAAGTACAACTCGATACGTCTAAAATTCCACAGAAGAAAATAGAGTTCGTTCTTTCTAAAGTGGAAGCAGGAAAGAAAAAGGCCGTGGTTACCAAGACATTCAAGGTCACCGATTATACACAGGAGTTCAACCTCGGGAGCGCTTCGGCGCTGTGCCTGGGCGGAAAAGATTTTCTGCGGATCGACTGGTCGATACCGGGCACCAAAGACAAGGGCGTGCTCATGCCTTTCGGTATTGTCAACCTCGACAAAATGCCCAAGGTAGACCAGTTGCATATTACGAAAATCAAGGAAGAAGTGTCGGATAAAAATTTCGCAACGCTTGCCGCCGCTGCAAAACTCACAACGGTCAAGGCAACGCAGTTCGGTCTTGTTTGGACCCCTAAGGCGCTTGCGATCGTTGTTGCCAAAGGAACATCCAAAGACGTTGTCAAGTTTGCCGTAGACGGTAAGAACGGGAAAAATGCGTTTATGTCGCATCCCGACCGTACCGTGGAGCTTTTCCAGGCAAACGATTCACTGTCAACCGTCCTTGCCGAACGTTCGATTGTCAACGACACAATCAACTATGCGATTGTCGGATGGCAAAACGAAATCAAGAAATATTCCGATGCCAAATTCGTAGTCATCGTCGTTCCTTGGTTCGATCTCGGGCTCATTGCCCAGGACGACCGCATTTTCGGTTTTGCAGCATTTGTCGCCGACGACAAGAACAAAGTCGTTGCAGCGTCTCCCGAAAAAGCGCAGTACTTTGTTCCTGGCACGTGGGGTAATGCAGTCTTAGATAAGTAAATTATACTGTCCCTGCGCTTGTCGAAGGGCCAGATTGTCACGCTGAGCATGTCGAAGCGTCAAGTTTTGCGGTGGCTGTAGTTCAATTGGTTAGAGCTCTGGATTGTGGTTCCAGTGATTGCGGGTTCGAGCCCCGTCAGCCACCCCACTAAATTAGCGAAAGGCTGTTTCAAACGAAACAGCCTTTTTTATTATAATATTTGTCCTGTAAAAGGTATTTTGTTTATATGAAACAAAATCCGCTCGGTCTCTCGATTGATTCTTATTGATTTCAAATAAACACCGCAGGCGATACGTTGAAGATCGCAGCAAGCTTCTTTGCTACTTCCTTGCTAATTGACCGCTGTCCGGTCTCGTAGTCGGAAACCCTGCTTCCAAGCGTGCCGATTATCTTTCCAAGCTTCGCCTGCGAAAGTTCTTTTACCTCGCGCAGCGTTTTAAGCATCTTGCCCGGTGTCATTTTATTTTCCATTTTCTTATACCATTCAGTACTGGAAATATCGACAAGCTCCTCGTCGCCGTCGATAAGATAATCTGCGTATTCTTTTTCCACGCGCTTGATAATACGAGCTGGAGTCTTTGAACGAAAACGAAGGATAACGCCCGGCACCGCCATTGTCGGGCTATTTTCAATATGGCGCATCTTCACGGCTACCGACATAATACACCTCGATGATAATGGTTTCTTTCTCATGCCGCCAACAAGCGACATAATGATATGTTAAATGGCAATGATATTCGATATCGCTCAGTTTGCTGTAGTTCTGTAAGCCAACGGCGAACGGTGTATTTACAAGTATCCTGACGTAATCGATATTTATCGTAACGAAAGGGGCTTGTATGCAAAACCGATATTCTTTACTTCGTGCAAAGTATGAAACAATTTTTCGCAACCGAGAAACGCAAAGCGATTTATCTGTTACGGCGTTTTGCAAAAAACATGGAATAACACCGTACACGTATTTTTACTGGAATAAAAAATTACGCATTGCACGAAATCGATTTTCCAGTCGAGCCAAATTCATCCCGGTAACCATAAAAAACCTTCCGCAACAAAATCGCGTACAGACCAACTATGAGTTTCGATTTACCAATGGCGCGGTTTTGTCGGTTTCCGATGAACTTGAAAATGAAAAACTT
>Ga0182027_10003486_pt1 | contig 24882 bp, 23 predicted proteins | sample 712E1DmetaG_FD_121300 | JGI IMG/M metagenome (GOLD analysis project Ga0182027, IMG submission 121300) | Permafrost microbial communities from Stordalen Mire, Sweden - 712E1D metaG (Illumina Assembly) | ecosystem: Environmental > Terrestrial > Soil > Wetlands > Permafrost | place: Sweden... | reverse complement strand
TAAACTCATTTGATTTAATAGTGATAGTCCCGTTCCCTTCAAAAGTTTTTATTCTTCTTCTGTTAGCTTCAAGTTTATTAACCAGTCTCTCCGTGGGAAGAATTTCCACTTCTTCGGTTGGTTTTGAGGGTACACATCCTGATAAAATTACTAAGCAGGTAATAAAGGCTAAAGCGATTAATAAGAGGGACTTCAAATTTCACCTTTTTCAATTTTATTTTTAAGATTGTTGTTAGTTGAGTCAAGGTTAAAAGCCTTCCGCCAAAGCTGAACGGCAGATTTTTTTTCTCCGGTCATATATGTAACATCACCCAGATGTTCAAGTGTGGTAGAAGATTCACCGCCGCCTGCAATGGCTTGTTGTATAAAATCTTTTGCTTTATAATAATCCTTCAATTTAAAATAAATCCAGCCTTTAGTATCCAGATAGGAAGTGTTACCCGAATCTGCTTTAAGTGCCAGATTAACCATACGTAAAGCCCTTTCTAATTGAATTCCTCTTTCAGACAAAGCATATGCATAATTATTGTTAACCAATGCATTAGCAGAATCAAGTTTAAGAGCAATTTCATAAACCGAGTCACACTCGGCCCATTTTTCCTGGGCATTATAAATAAGTCCCAGAGTTCCTAGTAGATTTACATCTCCTGGTTTTAAAGTTAATGCTTTATTCAGATATTTAACAGCATTATCATAATCTTTTAGCTGGTTTAGTGTAAAGCCGTAAGCAGAAAGAGCATTTACATCATTTGGCGATAATTCAATTGCTTTCTGCAAATATGGTTTAGCTTCGATAGGATTTTCAATCTGGGCAAACGAAAGACCCGTTATCAGGTTGACTCCAAAATCTTCAGGATAAACAGAAGCTGCATACTTCATTAGTTTACCTGCTTCTTTGTATTTTTTATTATCAAACAATAACCCTCCGGCCTGCATCCAGTTTTGAGGGTCATGACTTTTCATTTCCAATGCGGAGATCAGGTTCTTATCCGCCTCTGAATCTTCTTTTAAAAGAAAATTAAGAGCACCCAGGTATATTTTAATTTGCAGTGCAGTTGTATCATTATCAAGCGTATTAAAGAATTTTTTTACGATCGGGTATAATGAAGAATCTGACAGTGATTTTGCAAAATAAGATATGCCAATGCGGAGTTTTCCTTCAAATGGTAATTCCGGATGTTCAAGAAGAATATTATATTCTTTTGATGCTTCACCCCATTTATTCTGAACAATATATAGCTGAGCTTTTGTTTCGTGAGCATCAAGATCTTCAGGAGAAGATTCAATTATATCGTTGACAACTTCAAGTGCCTTATCGTATTTCTTTCCTTTTTCATATATATCAATTAATAATTTCTGCAACGCAGTATTGCTTGGGTCTATTGTCAAAAGCGTATTTATAGAGTTGGCAGCTGCATCATTATCGCCCAATTTTTCATATAACTCACCAACACGCATTAAAATACTCCAGTCCGGACCTATAAATTCTGTCAATTTATTATAAAGCTCTATTGCCTTAAGAGGTTTGGAGATTTCATATATACGAGCCAGCTTGTAATATGACGAATAATTACTGGAATCCATTTTAATTATCTGTTCATATACAGCAGATGCCGAATCATTCTGTTTGGCTGCATTAAATATATCCGCAAGGAGCTCATAATATTCAATTCTGTCACTATTGAGCAGTATTGCTTTTTTAGAATTGGAAAGAGCCTTTGGGATTTTATCCAACATAAAATAGCATTTTGCGATAGAATAAAAAGATGCTGCACTTGTATCCAGATCAATTGATGCCTGGTATTCCTCAATTGCTACAGAATAATCTCCCTTTGCTTCTGCGACAGAACCATTTATAAAATGATTAAGTGCATACTTCCCCCTGTCTTCCGGTCTCATAAATTCAATTTCGGATGATTTCTTTTTTTCTTTCTGAAGTTCCTTTTCTGAAGAACAGCCTATAAGAACTAGTGCAATTAAAACAACAACAAAATATTTAATCATAGCAAATAAAAATAAATATGAACCGGAAATAATTAAAGGGCAATAATTATAATGTAATAAACAACTTTTCCGGCAAAATTAATGTGAACCATTACATCGTTTTTGATAAATCATCAGGGCAAATATAGTAATAATAATACAATGCAGCAGATAATGAAAACACCCTAAAACTAAAAGTTTCATGTGTTTTTTGTATATTTCACAAAGATTTAAGATAAAAGGAATAACTGTACTGAATATGGAAATTTTCGATCTGGGTCTCGCTTATGTGTGGGAATATGATGAGGACTTCATAAATATGACGGAAACCTACGTTCAGAAAGCAGGGTTAACTTCATATAGAATTACAGGAAATAATGTTTTTGAAGTTACAGAAAAAATAAAGAACAGAAAACTGGGCTTTAATTTTTATTTAGACCGTGCTTCAGATGTTAATGATAATTTTGAACAGATCGCCAGAATGATTTCACGGAGGAAAACAAGAATTTTTAATCCCTATAAAAACATTAAACATTCTATTGATAAGGCCAGCATGCACCTTGAGTTCATAACCTCGGGTCTTGAAGTCCCATACTCTATAATTGTTCCCCCAAATAGTCAGTTTAAGAATATTTATATATCTATCGAAGAACTTGCCAAATTAGGCAGACCTTTTATAATAAAGCCATGCAATACTACTGGCGGAGGAATTGGTGTAGTAACCGGAGCTGAGTCACTTAAGGAAATTCTTGAGGAAAGAAGTACTAATTCTGACGACAAGTATATACTACAGCAGAAAATTTATCCTTCTCTCATGAATGATAAAAGAGGCTGGTTCAGATGTTTCTGGGCTTTCGGAAATCCAATCGCTGTCTGGTGGAACGATTTAACTCATATATATGAAGAGCTTACAAATGAAGAAATTAAAACTTTCCGGTTAGAGAAGTTGACAATTATTACCAAAAGAATAGCTATGCTTACCGGACTTGATTTTTTTTCAACCGAAATAGTTGTTCCGGAAAATAATAGATTTATTGTTATTGACTATGTAAACGATCAATGCGATATGAGAATTAAGTCAAAACATTTTGACGGTGTCCCTGATGCTATTGTCCGGAAGATTATCGATAGCATGGTAAAAACCATGGTGAGATATAAAAAAACAAAATAGATCTTTAAAGGGAAATGGAATAAATATGAGGAGCGGTAACATTTTTTTAATTATAGCATTGTTGATATTAATTTCTGGTTTCTTATTGTATCAGTACGTTTTCAGTATTTACGAAGTTACATTTAATCTCCGCCCCAACCGGTTATTTGCAGACAATAAATCCAACTTAGTCATTGAAGCTATTCCTTTAAATTCTTTCGGATGGAGAGCACCATTTCGGAATTCCCCTTCTGAATTTACTATTATAGAAGGAGCTGACCTTATTGAGGTTGTTTTTATTGACGCCGTCAAAGGAACTATAAAAATTAAAGCAAAGGATAAACCGGGGAAAGTAGCTATTACAATCAAACCAAAATTCTCCTTATTTCCTTCAACAATTGAAATAATTATAGAACCAAATTTCGTATGAATAAAAAAAAATTTCAATATATAGTTCAATATTACTATCTTTTGGACGATCATTAACTTATTCTCAAACAGATATTGAGGGAATATGAAAAAGGTGCTACTGCTTTTACTCTTTTCTTTTTTTAGTCACGTTGGTTTCGGTCAGGGTTCGGCCGGTGAATCAGCAAAATATGAATATAGAAATTTAATAGACATGCCCACTGCCGGGATATTGGAAAAGGGATATGTTGGCGCCACATCAGATATACTACCACAGGGTGTATTTATTGGAAAGATTGAAGTTGGGGTTTTTGAAAATATCAGTTTCGGAATCTCATACGGGGGTTCGAATTTAATAGGTGCCGGTTCTCCGGGTTGGTATAAGTATCCGGGAGTTAATATACGTTACCGTGTTTTTAATGAATCGGTTGGTTTACCTGCACTGACATTTGGTTTCGATTCGCAGGGGAAAGGTCAATATTTTGATTCAAGCAGCAGGTATGCAATAAAATCACCGGGATTCTTTGGTGCTGTAAGCAAAAATTTTGCTTTCCTTGGCTTTTTAAGTCTGCATGGTACTTTGAATTATTCTCTCGAACGAAAAGATGGTGATGATTTTGTTGATCTGATGGCAGGTTTTGAAAAAACTATCGGTCCGAACCTGTCAGTAGTCGGCGAATATGATTTTGCACTAAACGATAATAATACTAATAACTTCGGCGCAGGAAACGGTTATCTTAATATGGGAATAAGATGGGTTATGGGAGATGGGCTAACACTTGGCTTTGATCTGAGAGACCTGCTGAATAATAAAAAATGGAGCCCCAGTACTGCAGACAGAAGTATCAAAATTGAGTATATTAAAAATATTTTCAAATAATACTCTGTTTTCTGAAAATCTTCAGTTTTATTATGGTGATATGGGTTGCTGTAATCAAACCTACCGGCATTTTATTTGTCTAATATTTAGATTGTCGGCCTGAAGGCAAAAAATTCTTGTCTTGGGAACAAAGCCGGAATTCGATGTATTTAATAGTATACAGTAAAGTATAATTTTCTGTACACGACACCCGGGAAATGATTAAAAATAATTAATATTAAGTGACTTTTTCCGGGCCTGATTTTTGCGCATATTTGCTGTAGTTAGTGGAGGTAATAAAATGAAATCTTTAAAATATTCCCCGTTATTGCTTTTAATTGTAAGCAGTATTTTCCTGGCAGGATGTTACACTTATTTAGCCCAAAAGGATAAAAACAGAGACAGATATCCGAATAATGAATCCTACAATACTGAATCCTATAGTACAGACTCTTACTCCAATCAGGATTCCACATACAATGATGAAGACAGTAATTATGTCGACAACAATGATAACCCCGATCAATATAACGGTAATTATTACAGTTATTACTATCCCTCTGCCTCTTTTGGTATCGGATTGGACAGAGTGTATGACCCTTACTCATGGGACCCATTTTATTACAATTACTGGTGCGCCCCTTATTACTGGGCTTATGACCCATTCTTCTCATACCCATATTTCAGTTTCGGGTTCGGATTTGGTTCCCATCATGGATGGTATCATCATGGATATTACAATCACGGCTTCTATTCCGGAATAAATAGAAATGGTTCTGCTCTCAGAAATAATTCTGGAATAAGAAACAACTACGCCCTCAGAGGAAATGTTAAGAGAGGCGGCGGTTTGCAAACCAGAAACAATGTGGTTGCCAGAAACCAGGTTAAAAATAACCCGGGTGTAGTCAGTAGAGCAAATAATCCAGTAGTTACAAATAATAGATCAAGTAATCCCAGAGTGGCGAAAATTCAGCCCAGGAATAATAACCCAAGGCAAAATCCTTACTACAGAGGACAAAACCGGAATAATGGGAATAGAAGTGGAACTTATTCCAGAGGGAACAGACCTCCACAAAGAACTTACAGCACACCTCCCCAAAGGAGTTCCTCTCCTTCTCATAATGGCGGAAGCAGAAGCGGTAGTTCAGGCAGAGGCGGCAATTCCGGCGGCGGTAATTCCGGCAGAAGTTCCGGCGGCGGACATGGAAACTCTAACGGCGATCATGGGAAATCAAGGTAAATAATATGAAAATAATTTTTAGTGTTGCAGCATTTTTATTCTATTTGAATTTAACCGGATGTTATACGATCCTTTGGACCCCCGGCATGGATAATAATACTATACCGGGTAATACTTACGCCTATGATGATTCTTCGTATTACAACGGAAATTCAAATTATTCTGACAGTAATTACACTGATTCTTCCTATAATGGTGGAAATACAGATAACGTTTATATTTCTGTTTCCAGTGATTATTTTTATGACCCCTATTATTATGGGCCCTATGCTAAATATTACCATCATCCCTGGTGGCTATCTTATGTAAAACCACAGGTTAATAAGAACAATCATAAAAAAGTAATTGAAAAAATAGGTGCCGGCACCGGTACTGGTACTGGTGTAGTCAGAAATTCAGGTGATGGAAGAGGTGAATCGGGAAGGAACCCTGGCGGCTCAACTCTTCCGATTATTAATAATGCTCCGCCGGCTGTTAGTACTTCCGGGTCCGCCACTCCGGGAACAGCTAATACCTCCAGCTCAGGAACCTCAAATACAAGGCAAACAACTACCAGCAGTTCCGACAATAACAATAATAGCTCTTCAAGAAATTCCAGTTCTGGTTCAGTCAGAAACAATGATGGCGACAGAAATGATGGAGGAAGAAAATAATGAAGCCAAGAAATACTATTAAACTTCTTATAATTTTTGCAGTATTATCAACGGTCATTTATCCACAAAATATAAGCGATGCTTTGAGATTAGGCGTCCCTGGATTAGGATCTTCAGCCAGAGCACTTGGAATGGGAAACAGTTATATTGGTTTGAGCGACGATGCTTCGGCTGCGTTTTTTAATCCTGCCGGCTTTGGATTACTTGAAAGTCTGGAATTCTCAGGTGGTTTCGATTTTTCAAAGTACAGCAATAATGCAACGTTAAATAATAATGGGAATTCTTTGGGGGGTTCTACTTCAGACAATTCAAATTCAACAAGACTTGATAGATTAAGCTTCGCATTCCCCTATCCAACTGCTCAGGGAAGTCTTGTTTTTGGAATATCATATCAAAACACTAAAGACTTTAACAGTACTCTTAGTTTTAACGGGTTTAATCCCAATTCTTCGTATATAAATCTTCTTGCATCTACTGTTAATTATCTGAATTATACTAAACCTCCACCAGAAATAACAGCTCAACTGCATTTGTCCTCTCCTGTTTATAATACAAATGGTATATTGAGTGGTGAATCTACATTATTAAACGGGTTGGTAAATCAAAGTGGTAATATTCTTAATTCCGGGGGGCTTAATAACTGGACTTTATCCGGGGCAGTTGAGTTATATAAGAATTTGTTCGTAGGATTAAATTTAGACATAATAAGCGGATCGTATGAGTCTAACAGTGATTATTATGAGGATGCTACATCCCAAACATATAAAGGTATAACTGATAATACTGATTCCTCTGTTGTTAATTTCCAGACATTTTACCTGAACCGATTATTAAAATGGGATATTTCCGGATGGGATGCAAAACTCGGTTTCCTTTATCAATTTAATAAAATGTCACGTATTGGTGTTACAGTTCAGTTTCCCAAAACTTTTACAATAAAAGAAAGTTTTACTGTAAATGGATACAGCGAATTTGCCGGGCAACGTTTTGATCTGTATTCTCCTGACTTTAGTTATGATAATGTTCAATATGATATTGTAACTCCATACGAATTAGGAATAGGTTTTTCTTTTAATATAAAGGGGTTAATCGTAAGCGCACAAGGTACACTTATCGATTACTCTCAGCTTAAATTTGAAAATTATTCCGATGGCTCAAATGCCGATCAATCCCAATACTTTGAGGGAGTCAATAAAGATATAAAAAACAATCTTACAGCTGTTTTCAATTATAATGTTGGTGCTGAATATACACTCAGAGATCTTGGCTTGAGATTAAGAGCCGGTTTTTTTGTTCAACCATCACCTTATAAAGGTGACCCCGCTAGTTTCGATAATAAATATTTTACTGTGGGAGCAGGTATCCTGACTGATGAAACTATCGGTCTTGACCTTGCCTATGCGCATGGCTGGTATAAAGATATAGGCGACAATTACAGTTCTGATGTCTCAAGAACTTATCAGAATATTACAGAAGACCATTTTATTCTCAGCGGGACTTACAGATTCTAATATCAATTTATTTGATTTATTCTTTGAAGCGTCCTAACTTTTAGGGCGCTTTTTTTATTATTACCGGAGGTTCTATCAGAGGTTTTATAACCAGGATCGAGAGTAAAGATTATTATGTTTTTACTGAAGACGAAACCAGCAATGTCAGGTGTTCGCTAAGAGGCAAATTCAAAAAAGATTTTAATCTTAAGAAGGACAAACTCTACCAGATGGATATTGCTGTCGTGGGAGATTATGTGGATTACAATCTGAATGATGATGGCACCGGCACAATTTACAATATAGAAAAACGGAATAATTATATTTCCCGGAAAGCACCAAAAGTAAAAGGTGCAAGTTATCGTGGGGAACGGCTTGAACAGATATTAGCTTCCAATATTGATAATTTCTTCATAATTACTAGTATATTTGAACCTGTGTTTAATAACAAGGTGGTTGATCGCTTCCTTGTTATTGGTGAAAGTTCTGGCCTTAACTGTTGCATTATAATCAACAAAGAAGACCTTGATCAGGAGAATCTGCTTTCGGAATGGGAAAATATTTATACTTCAATCGGGTATAAAGTAATCAGGACCAGTGCAAAAAACGGAATAGGAATTAAAGAGCTTGAAGATTTATTCGTTGGGAAAAAAAATATATTCTGGGGTCAGTCAGGGGTTGGTAAATCTTCCCTGTTAAACTCAATTTTTGCAGAGCTTAATCTGAAAACAAAACTAGTTAGCGCTTATAATGAAAAAGGAACTCATTCAACAGTTACCAGTACTTTGTTCAAGGTTGGTGACAAAACTTATGTTATTGATACTCCCGGCGTAAGGGAAATTGACCCTTATGGAATAAAACACGAAGACCTTGGACATTATTTTAAGGAGTTCCTACCCTTCTTAAAAAACTGCAGGTTCAACACCTGCACTCATAACCATGAACCAGGTTGTGCAGTTCTGGAAGCAGTTGAAAAGGAGAAGATTTTTCCTGAAAGATATGATAGTTATTTACGGCTGCTTGAAACTATTGAACAAGATATACTTTTTTAATATTGAATTCTGAGAATCAATGATTTTTCATCGACAAGAAATAAACCAAAGTTTACTTAAATTTCTGAAAGAAATTGACCTGACCAATAAGAATGATCAATTCCTTATTAGCTTTGCCTTTAAAATCAGCGATATAGATACTGACTTTATAATTGATTCAGTAATCAGAGAGAATAAAAAAGTATTTTATTTTAGCCGTCCTGAAGAAAACCTCGTTCTTCTCGCCTTTAATGAAATATTCGCCCTGAAGGTAATCGGAAACAACAAGTTCTCTAATCTTCGGACAATAATATCAGATATTACTGCTAACTCAATAAATAATTTTAATACGGACTTACGCCAAAACTTCCCGTTGTTTTTTGGAGGCACTAAATTTTGCACAGCCAACAACTCCGATGAATGGATGGATTTTGCAGATAATGATTGGTTTATTCCAAATTTCCTTTTTTATAAAAAGAATATGGAAGAATATTTTGTTATTAATCTGCTTAAAGATGACATTAAGGAAATTGAACCTTTTGTCAATAATCTCTTCGGACAACTGGATAACCTCTATGGGACACAATTTCACTCAGGTTCAGGCGAGCAGAGTATTTCAATAAAGGTAAATAAAGATAAAGATGAATTTACTCTTTGGAACATTCTGGTTAAGGATGCTTTGGATAAAATAAATGAAGGATTATACCGAAAGGTGGTTTTATCCCGAAGACTTATAGCAGATTTTACGGGAAATCCATTGTTTCATGTTTTACTTAAGCAACTTCGGGACAACTATGGAAACTGTAACATATTTCTATTCAAGTCTGAAAATTCTGTGCTTTTTGGTGCTACCCCTGAACAGTTATTAAAATATCGAAATAAAATAATTGAATTTGATGCTCTTGCCGGATCGGCAAGAAGAGGTATAACAATTCAGGAAGATGACAGGATTGCCAATGATCTTCTTATGGACAAAAAAAATAGCAATGAACATAATCATGTAATTGAATTTATAAGGGATATCTCCTTACATTATGTCCAGGATTTTCAACAATCGGAAACCGGTATTAAAAAGTTTTCTAATATCCAGCATATTTATACCCCGATTAAAGGAGTTCTTAAATCCAAAGATCAGATTTATAATCTAGTTGAAGATATTTTCCCCACTCCTGCAATATGCGGTTCTCCCAAAAGTACTGCGCTAAAATATATAACTGAAAATGAAAAATTTGACAGAGGCATGTTTAGCGGTATTGTCGGATTCATGAATCATGACGAAATGGATCTTTCAGTGGCTATCAGATCTGCATTGTTAACTCAAAATCAGTTATTCATTTATGCCGGATGCGGAATTGTTGAAGGATCGGACCCGCAGTCGGAATTTGAGGAAACAGAAATTAAAATGAGACCTATCCTCTCTTTATTCAAAAATGAAGATTAACAGAAATATTGCCTGGGCTATATCATTTGTAAATGAGCTTGCGGAAGGCGGGGTAAAATATGCCTGTATTTCTCCCGGTTCAAGAAACACTCCGTTGACATGGGCATTTGCCCACAATAAAAAAATTAAAAAGTACGTGCTTATTGATGAACGAGGCTCTGCTTTTTTCGCTGTCGGACTGGCTAACAGAACAGGCACTCCGGTTGCTCTGGTGTGCACGTCCGGAACTGCCTCTGTAGAATTCTATCCCGCTATTGTTGAAGCATATTTGCAGAGGATCCCCCTGATAATTTGTACAGCCGACAGGCCTCCGGAACTAAGGAACACAGGGACCAACCAAACAATTAATCAGGACAATATTTATAAGAACCATATCCGCTGGTTTGCAGATGCGAAACTTCCTGACCTGACGATCAAAAAAATTACTGATTTGAAAAACATTGCTGCAAAAGCTGTCCAGGTAAGTTGTTTTACTAATAGGGGACCAGTTCACATAAACTTCCCTTTCCGCAAACCTTTTGAACCGGATTCTTTTACGGATGAAATCACTCCGGCTATAAAGTCTATTCTGAATAAAACATTATTTAAGAAGTCAAGTTCGGAAATTAATTATGAAAAGCTGAATGAAAAAGGGTTAATCCAACTTGCTAAGAAATTCTTAAAACTTAAGAAGGGATTAATTATTGTCGGCCCGGAGAATTATGGAATTGAATTCAATAAAAAGGTTCATAAAATAAGTTTGTTACTCGGGTATCCCCTTATGGCTGACGGATCTTCGCAATTAAGATATGCAAGGCAGATAATCCCATCGAATCTAGATTCACCAAATGATCTGGTCTGCAATTATGAGGCGATATTCAGATCTCAGGAATTCGTAAATGAATTTACTCCCGAAGTTATAATCCATTTTGGCAGAACCCCTACTTCAAGAGGTATTGAGGATTTTTATGATAAATTCTCACCTATAAAAATAATTGTGAATGCTGATGGTGATCTTTTTGATCCATCCCGCAAAGGCATAGTATACAAATATTCTCCCGCTGGCTTTTGCGGTTACCTAGGTAAATTGTTGGAAAAGACTTCTGACCTTCAAAGAAAAGACACCTGGTCTGAAATATTCAAGAAAGCAGATATGTTACTTGAAAAGCTTAAGGTTCAAATATTATCCAATTCAGACGCATTGTCTGAACCCGGAATTGTAAATGAATTCCTGAAAGCTGTTCCGGATAATAGTATTATTATGCTGTCTAACAGCCTGACCGTAAGAGATTTTGATTTCTTCGCCTCCCGCTGCCTGAAAAACCTGACGATCTATCATAACCGTGGTGCAAGTGGTATTGACGGAATCCTCTCAACCGCATTAGGAATTGCTTCATTGAGAAAAGAACCTGTGTTTCTGATTACCGGGGATATTGCTTTTTACTATGATATAAACGCCCTTCTTATCGCGAAAAAGTATTCTATCACATTAACAGTAATACTGATAAATAACAATGGAGGAGGAATATTTAATTCTCTTCCAATCGCAAGATTCAGAAATTTTATTGAGAAGTATTTTATAACTCCTCACAATCTTGATTTCAAAAAACTTACCGCGGCATTTCATATTACCTACAAATTTGTAAAGAACCCGGCTATGTTTAGGAAATTGATTACAAGATCACCTTCTGAAAATAAAACGGTCATTATAGAAGTAAAAACTGATTCACAAAAATCACTAACATTAAGGAAAAAATACTGGGCGGAAAGCCGATCCTTATTAAAAAATTTAGTCGAATCACATAGACCAAAATGATATTGATTCAACTTAAGTAAAGATGTTTCTTTCTGCCCTCCTAAGTGAGGAGAGCCTAACATGTCATTCCCGTGAAGGCGGGAATCCATGCAGTGTATTTATTTCTAACTTGTCATTCTTAACAAAGCGAAGAATCTAAATATTTCTCTAAAATAAATTACCATAACAACTAAAATGTTCATAAAGTATTCCGATATTCAGCTCAACGTTGAATCGGTAAAAAATAATGATTCAGCGGAAGGCTCTGTTTTTTTACTTCATGGGTTTACAGGAAGCTCATGCGACTGGATGCCTGTAGTCCCTTTCTTAGACAAAAGATTCAATTACTTCCTTGTTGATCTGATTGGTCATGGCAGAAGCGAATCTCCAAAAGATCTTTTTTATTACTGTACTGGCTCGATAGTTAACCAGCTTAATGAGATTATTTTAATTCTTTCCGGTAAAAAATCCATCCTCTGTGGTTATTCCTTAGGAGGAAGAGTTGCGCTTAACTACGCATTTAAATATGGATTAAATCTTAACGGCTTAATCCTTGAAAGCTGTTCGGGTGGAATAAAAGATAATATCCTCCGGCAAGAAAGAATTATTCAGGATGAAAAACTTGCCTCTTTTATTGAGTCAAATCCAATTGAAACCTTTATAGATTACTGGATGAATATTGACCTCTTTACCACTCAGAAAAGGTTTTCATCTGAAGAACGTGCAAAAATTCGGGAACAGAAAATTGCGAATAACCGGACTGGACTGGCAAATATATTAAGGGAATTTGGAACAGGTAAGATGGATTCGGTATATGATTTGCTCAATAATATAGGAATTAAAACTTTACTCATCTCCGGTGAACTTGATACTAAGTTTACTTCTATTAATAATGAAATGGTGAAGCTTTTCCCGAATGCTGACCATATAAACATTAAAAATGCAGGACATAATACACATCTTGAAGAACCCCGCTGCTTTATTGAAGTTATAAATAATTATCTGTCCGGTTTTTAACATTACAAAACTACCGCGTTAATTTTACACTTTCTTTTAGTAAATTTATCCTGATAATAATTCAAGTCAGGATAAATATGAAATTCAACTGGTCAAAAGTTAAAAATTATAAAGATATTATTTATGAAAAGATGGATGGCATTGCAAAAATTACAATTAACCGTCCTGAAGTAAGAAATGCTTTTCGTCCCGAAACAGTGAAAGAAATGTTTGATGCCTTTTCTGACGCCAGGGAAGATCAGTCAATCGGTGTCGTTCTTTTAACCGGATTTGGCCCGTCAAAAGATGGCAAATATGCATTCTGTTCCGGAGGCGACCAACGTATCAGGGGCGACAAAGGTTATATGGGTAAGGATGGTGTGCCTCGCTTAAATGTACTTGACCTTCAGAAATTAATCAGAAGCATCCCCAAACCGGTTATTGCCCTTGTGGCCGGCTATGCTATCGGCGGCGGACATGTCCTTCATGTAATCTGCGATCTTACTATTTCTGCTGATAATGCAATTTTTGGTCAGACTGGTCCCAAAGTCGGAAGTTTTGACGGAGGTTTTGGCGCAAGCTACCTTGCAAGAATGGTAGGCCAAAAAAGAGCTCGTGAAATTTGGTATCTATGCAAGCAATATAATGCTAAAGAGGCTTTCGAAATGGGAATGGTAAATAAAGTTGTACCTGTTGCTGAGCTTGAAAAAGAAGGAGTCGATTGGGCTAAGCAGATCCTTCAGCATAGTCCGATGTCTATCCGCCTTTTAAAATCTGCCTTTAATGCTGAACTCGACGGACAGGCAGGTATTCAGGAACTTGCCGGAAATGCCACTCTGCTTTATTATATGAGCGAGGAAGCCCAGGAAGGTAAAAAGGCATATCTTGAAAAAAGAAAACCTGATTTCAATAAATTCCCAAAGCTTCCTTAATGGAAAATAAAGTTGAATTAAATAAATTTAATTGCTGGATAATAGCAGCCAGACCAAAAACTTTACCTGCAGCTGTAGTACCTGTTATTGTCGGTTCGGCAGTCGCAGCAAATAGCAATAAATTCGTTCTCCTCTATGCATCGATTGCTCTTTTCTGTTCTCTTTTAATTCAAATTGGCACAAATTTATCGAACGACTATTATGACTTTATTAAGGGCGCCGATAATGAAAAACGGAAAGGACCATTGCGTGTTATGTTTAATGACTTAATTTCCGTAAAAGAAATGAAAGTAGGCATCGCTTTAGTTTTTCTTACTGCATTTGCAGCCGGACTTTATTTGGTTTATACGGGCGGATTTATTGTGCTGGTAATCGGTGTTGCTTCAATATTAGCCGGGATGGCATATACTGCCGGACCTTACCCGCTTGCATATAACGGATTAGGAGATATTTTTGTCTTTGTGTTTTTCGGAATAGTCGGCACAATGGGAACTTATTTTGTGCAGGCTCACGAGTTCACACTCCTCTCTTTTTTTTGCTCAATCCCTGTTGGCTCATTGATTACCAATATTCTTGTGGTAAATAATTACAGGGATATAGAAGAAGATCGGGAAGCGCATAAATTAACTCTCGCGGTAAAACTTGGTAGAACATTTACAAGATATCAGTATATTATTCTTCTATTGGTTTCTTTTGCTATCCCCCTTGTGCTCTTTTTAAATTACAATTTCAAACTCTGGATATTCTTGCCTTATCTTACTCTTCCAATCGCATTTAAACTTATCAGAATGCTTCATAATTCAAAAGGGAAGGAACTTAATAAAATGCTTGAATTAACTGCACAGTTTTTAGCTCTATACGGCATCCTGTTTTCTGTAGGTATTCTTTTATGATTGACTTAATTGCTGGATCTGCCGTCTTATTTGGTCCCTCTAATTTTATTATTGAGCGGAATAAAACATTCTCATTTAATGAAATAAATATTAAAGCAACTTACCTGGCACGTATATTAAAATATAAATACAACATTTCAAGAGGGGACCATACTGTAATATTGTCAGATAATAATCTCGAATTCATATTATTGATATTTGCGTTGTGGAAAGTTGGATCTGTTCCTGTCCCGTTAAATACTAAATTAAATGCCCCCGAGATAGAAAGCCTATTAGCATTTCTGTCTCCCCGCTTTATTTATATTGACCCCAATATCAAATTTCATCCGCCGGCTAATTCTGTTGAAATCAATAAAGATATTTTGTTCACTGAAGAGAACTCATATTACGAAAAAATTAAATGGCCGTTCGACGCTATAATACCTGACTTATTTTCACAAAATGAAAATGCGCTGATTCTTTTTACCTCTGGCTCTTCAGGGAAACCCAAAGGAGTAGAGCTTACTTTTAACAACCTAAGAAAGAGTTTTGAGAATATTAATTCAGTTCTGAATCATAGCAGTAAAGACAAGTGGCTCGCTTCCCTCCCCTTTTATCACATTGGGGGATTTTCAATAATAATCCGCACCCTTCTATCAGGTGCATCTTTCATACTTACTCCCTCCCTTTCAACTGAAGATCTGGCCGAGGAGATTAAACTACGAAAACCGACCCTGGTTTCATTTGTGTCTACTCAGTTAAAAAGGCTTTTAGAAGCTGGCATTTATCCTAATAAAAATTTAAGATGTGTACTTCTGGGTGGCGGGTATATCGATGATGGTCTTATCCTTCAGGCATTGGAAAATAAATGGCCGGTCGCTAAAAGTTATGGCTCGACAGAAACATCCTCTTTGATAACATTCATTGATTGTATAAAAAACAAAGAAGGAATATCTTCTGTAGGTAAGCAGTTATACAACAATCAAATTTTTATTGTAGATGAAAAGAGAAATATTCTCCCGAAAAAAAAGAAAGGAGAGATTGCCGTTAAAAGTGAATCCTGTTCGGTAAGTTACTTCAAAAATCCGGAGGAGAGTAAGAATAAATTCGTCGATGGCCTATATTATACCGGTGACCATGGTTTTTTAGATGACGATGGTTATCTGTTTGTTGAAGCAAGAAGAGATGATTTAATTATTTCAGGGGGGGAAAATGTTAATCCTCTTGAAATTGAAAATGTTATAAAAGGAATTCCCGGTATTATAAACGCTTCCGTATTTGGAGAAGAAGATAAGGAATGGGGACATATCATATCAGCAGCTATAATGACTGAACCGGGGAAAGATATCTCTCCGGAAGAATTAAAGAAACATCTGTTAACCAGTATTTCCTCATTCAAGATTCCAAAGAAATTTTACTTCATTGATGAATTTCCCTTAAGTCCCCTCGGAAAAGTTCTTAAAGATAAGTTGATGGCGAAAATTAGAAAACAGTAATGAGTTCACTCTAAAAACCCCAAACTCTTGTCCGACGCGCAGGTAGTTGCATAGATCAGTAAGATGTCATTCTGAAGGAGCAAAGCGACTGAAGAATCTCAAAATTATTCATTTATGACAAAAATAATAGATCCTTCGCTTCGTTCAGAATGACAAAATATTGCTTTGCACAACGATTATTTAGTTCTGCAACAACCTGCGAGCCGGATCATTCCCTCAACCCGCCCTCCCTCTTGAATGTCATCCCCGCGAAGGCGGGGATCCAGGCAGCTAATTTAAGTCTGCCTTGAAAGAAGGCGAAATGCCTTCTCTACCGCCACATGCGAATTGTAGGAGGATCCACCCGTTTTTTCAAGTATCATGATTTCAATTTGGGGGTAAATTATTTTTTTAGCTTTGACTCATTTGTGATTTAAATTATACGAACTGCTTTATGTATCCTACACGCTTGTAAACGTTTGAGGATAGAAGTAATTTACAATAAAATTAATATAAAAGGTTTATAAATGAATAAATTATTGTCTATAGGTTCACGGTTCCCTGAGTTTAAGAAAACCGCAGTAGTATCAATTGAAATTGGAAAAGAATTTAAAGAAATAACATCCGAAGATCATAAAAATGAAGGGAAATGGATGGTAATGTTCTGGTACCCGAAAGATTTTACCTTTGTATGCCCGACTGAAATTGCTGAATTCAATAAAAACTTTGAAGAATTCACTGCCAGAAACACAGTACTATATGGGGCTTCAACAGATTCCGAATTTGTACACCTGGCCTGGAGAAACAACCATCCTGATCTTAAAAAACTAAAATTCCCTCTTATTGCCGATACTTCAAAATCTTTAGGTGAAGCATTGGGAATCCTTGAGGAGAATGAAAAAATAGCCTACAGAGTTACTTATGTCGTCGATCCTCAGGGAATTATAAGATGGGTTTGCGCTAACGACCTGAGCGTGGGAAGAAATGTTAAGGAAGTTTTACGTGTGGTTGATGCTCTTCAAACCAAGGAACTTACACCATGCAATTGGGAAAAAGGTGATAAAACTTTAAGCTAATGATGACTAATCCATAAGACAACGATGAATAAAGCCGTCCCGGATGCAACTTCTGGGACGGTTTTTTATTAACCTCTAATATTAGTTCCATAATTTATCCATTTCCACCTTCAGGACGAACCCATCGGTTTCCTCAGTCATTTCCCTCCCCTTGATTGTAAAATGACGGTAATTAAGAACTGAATGGTTTGGGGATGATTGGGAAAACAGCTTTTGAACAGGCTGTTTTAGCGTAAACTAGCGTAGCTTAGCGTAAGTTAGCGTACAAATTTTCTCATAATAGAAAAATATCGTTAAGAAAAGGGTATTTATTTCGTGTTTCACTCACCATTCCCATTGAAATATCTGCCGTAATTACTTGTTCATTATCAGGAACCGATACAATTTCATTCCCCATCGGATCATATATACCTGAAAAACCATTATAATGGAGCTTGGGATCATTCCCTACCCGGTTAACTCCTGCAACATAACACTGATTCTCTATGGCCCTGGCCCTCAAAAGAACTCTCCAGTGCTCAATTCTGGCATCCGGCCAGTTGGCAATAACAATAATCAGTTCAGCCCGTTCTTTCCCATATTGCCTGTAAAGTTCCGGAAACCTGAGGTCATAACAGATTGAAAGTCCTGTTTTCCATCCATTAATATCCGCCATTATAGGTCTTGCGCCTCTTTGAAAATGTTTGTTCTCAGTTGAATAAGAAAACGGGTGAATTTTACGGTATTTAGTTTTAATTTCACCTGAAGAATCAATGTGAATCAGAGAATTGTAATATGAACCACTCTCCTTTTCTATCAACCCTGCAAGAATATGAACTTCATTTTCTGAAGCTATTTGGGAAAAGAAGTTAAAAGTTTCACCTTTCATTTCCTCTGAATAAACATCGGATTTCATTGAAAAACCTGTTAAAGTAAGCTCAGGAAAAATAAAGACTGATTCCGGGATAAGGTTATTACCTATTAGCCTGTATATTTTCCTTTTGTTTGCTTCTTTGTTTTCCCATTCGGGGCTATATTGAACTAGATTTAATATCACAGGATAACCAAAATTTACCACTTAAATAATATAAAATACTTGGTAATTTCACAAATTATTCTCATTATTGAGAAGTAATTTATGGAAATATTTCAGTAAACTGAGAATGTGCGCAATTAATTAGTTTAATTTAATAATCAACTTTATATGTATATAGAAATTCAACAGAATGTTTATTAGATCTTATGATTAAAAATCTTGGCTTTGGTTTCGAACTGTTCGAGTGTTTCAATGATATGTGCTTTATTTTATCTCATGAGGGAGAAATTCTTGAATTAAATAAAGCAGCATCAGAAATACTGGAATCTGAAAAAGGTGAGATCATTGGAAAAAATTTTTTAGATCTCATCGACAAATCCGATAAGGAAAAATTCAGGTTAATATTTACTGACACTATAATTAATTCCAGAAACGGAAATATTTTTGCCAAATGGAATATTAATAAACGGGAACTTGATCTCGATATTACCATATCTCCCGTGCCCACAACTGAAGAAAAAAGCCAACATCTGTTTTTTATTCTAGCCAGAGATTTAACAGAACAGAAAAGAAATGAAATTGATCTTCTCCGGTTCTACTATGTGGCAGAAAACACAGTCAATCCACTGCAGATAGCTGATGTTGAAGGAAAAATGGTTTATGTCAACCGTGCTTTCATTCAAGCCAGCGGTTATAGTAAGGAAGAATTACTTGGACAAAATCCGCGTATTTTCAGCAGCCACAAGCATTCTAAAAAATTCTGGAGCAAGATGTGGAATACTGTAAAAACCGGCAAAGCTTGGGTAGGCGAAGTTGAAAACAAGAAAAAAGGGGGCGATCCATTTTATACTCAATTACTTGTTTCTCCAATTCTAGATCACAATGGAAATCTATCTGCTTTTTTTGGAATACATAGAGACCTGAAAGAAAAAAGAATAATGGAGCAGCAGTTAATTCATACTCAGAAAATGGAAAGTATTGGAACTCTTGCTGCCGGCGTTGCACATGAGGTTGGAAATCCCCTGGCATCTATTTCGGCACTTGTCCAGGTGGTTCAGCGTTCAACTGATGATCAGTTTATTAAGGAAAAGCTGGAACTTGTAAAAAGCCAGGTAACCAGAATTTCCAAAATTATAAGAGACCTTGTTGATTTCTCCCGGCCTTCAAATTATGAACTCCAGCTCACTGATATTAATCAGAATGTTGCTGAAGCAATAGAAATAATTAAAGTGGGCACAAAAGCAAAAAACATCTCTTTCGACCGTTCACTAAACGAAAAAGTCCCGTTGCTTCCTCTGGTTGCCGATCAGATACAGCAGGTTTTTGTTAATATTATTTTAAATGCTGTTGATGCAATCCTTGAGCTTAATCCACCCAGACAGGATAGCACCATTTTTGCCAGTACAGATGTTGTCGGTGACAACGTAATTATTACCTTCGAGGATGACGGGGTTGGAATTTCTGAAGACAATATTTCTAAAATATTTGAGCCGTTTTATACGACAAAAAAGGAAGGCAGAGGTACTGGTTTAGGTCTCTGGGTAAGTTATGGAATAATTAAAAGTTTCCAGGGGGATATAATTGTTGAAAGTAAAGAAGGTAGGGGTACCATGTTTAAAATATTATTACCAATTCAGCCATAAGAGGAAAATATGTCCGGGAAATTACTTGTTGTTGACGATGAAGAAATCATTAGAGAATCACTTTCTTTTATTTTAAGAAAAGAAGGATACCAGGTAGAAGAGGCAGAAAACGGGAAAGTTGCATATCAGAAACTTGTTGATGATAGGTTCGATATTGTAATAACTGATCTTGAAATGCCCCAGATGAAGGGAATTGAGCTCCTTGAGGAAATTAAAAAACTGGATGTTCATACTTCGATTATTGTCATCACTGCATTCGGATCATTAGATACTGCAATTTCTGCCTTAAGAGCCGGTGCTACTGACTATATTCTGAAACCAATAGAATTTGATGAACTGCTGATAAAAATAAAACGGATGTTTGAATACAAGGAATTATTACTTGAAAACCGCATTCTTAAAAAGGAAATACAGCGCAATTACGATTTTGAAAATATTGTCGGTAAAAGCGTGGCAATAAAAAAGATTTATGATATGATCCATACTGTGGCTGAAACAGATAGTACTGTTTTAATTACAGGAAAAAGTGGAACTGGTAAAGAACTTGTAGCTCGGGCATTACATTTTCAGAGCCGCAGGAAAAACAAACCTTTTATTGCTCTTAATTGCGGGGCAATTACCGAAAATTTGATTGAAAGTGAGTTGTTCGGTCATAAAAGAGGTGCATTTACCGGTGCAATATCAGATAAAGAGGGATTTTTTAAAGCTGCTGATGGAGGAACTCTGTTCCTGGATGAAATAAGTGAACTGCCTCTTCAGCTTCAAGTAAAACTTCTGCGCGTACTTCAGGAAAAAGAATTTACCCCGGTTGGTGCTACTGCTTCTTATCCTGTTAATGTTAGATTTATAGCAACTACAAATAGGGATTTAAAAGAAGAGATTGAAGCCGGCAAATTCCGTGAAGATTTATATTTCCGTCTAAATGTTATCGAAATAAACGTACCTTCGCTAAAAGAAAGAGAAGAAGATATCCCTCTTCTTGCTGATCACTTCTTGGATAAATACAGAAAGGAAATGAATAAAAATATTAAGGGAATTGATAATGAGGCTATCCGGGCTCTGATCAGCTATGATTGGAAAGGTGAAGTCAGGGAATTGGAAAACATAATTGAAAGGGCTGTAATTTTTTGTAAAGGGGAATTTATTAACCTGTTGGATCTGCCCCCGTCATTCAGACCGAAGTTTGGAGTTATTGACTTTTCTAAATTAGGTTCACTCGAAGAATCTGTTAGAAGATTTGAAAGGGACTATATCATGAAGGCTCTGGAAAACAATGATTTTAATAAGGAAAAGACTTCGGAACTCTTACAAGTTGGCCTTTCCACCCTTTATAGGAAATTAAAGGAATTGGATATAAAAGCTTAATTATTATAGCTTTTGGGCGCTGTTTTCTCAATTATTATAATAAGAAAATATTAACTTTTCCCATATGCGGGAAATAAAATCTAATCAAGTGGTTTTTTGATTAGATTTCAAACATTATTCAGAGTTTCCCAATATTAATTCTGGCACATAAATGGTTTGTTTTATATAGAAGTTTTGTGCTTAGTAGTGACTTTTTATAGAGATTAATGAAAAATATAGCCTTTTATAGTACAGATTTTAATATGTGTGTGAGTCTTCTTATGTATTTGCAGAACCGTTATAATATAACCGCAACTACAGATATTGAAGTTCTGAAAAAAATAATTCATTCCACGGATTTTGATCTTGTGATTTTAGATACCGATCCATCATCAAAAATAGAGAACTTCTGTATGGAAATAAAAAGCGGGATGAACATCCCCGTCATTCTAACTTATGTATATAGGAATCAACTTAAAGATTTGGATTTTACTATTAGAAAATACGTAAACACAATTTTTTATAAACCATTCGATCTTAATGAAGTTTCATTAAAACTCTCCGCCCTTGTTGCCTGATTGAGATCAGACTTCTTTTTCTACACCTAAATAAAACTACCCAATGATAACATCAGCTTTTTAGTGAATTGACTGCATCTTTTTGCTTCAAGCAGAACCAGACCTTTTAAAAGTATTTTAACAGGGAATTTTATTTCTTTTGTTCCGTTTATTTTTTGACGGGTAGCAACAAAAAAATCTTTATACCTCATCTTAAGAAAAATAAGCTTATCGGTAGATACTACAGAAATATTTATTTTATCCATAACAATACTATTTTCTGGTTTATTAAATTATGTTACAAACACAATTTATTATCGCACAAAAAATGCGCCAGTTTACTTAATTCGAATAAAGCCATAATAAAAGGCATTATTTGTGACAATTGCTACCTAATGTCCCTTTTTAGGACAAATTGGCCAAATATGTACAATATATCACTTGCTCTTTTCAGTCATAATATTACTGGATCGGTAAAAAAGTATGCTTAATCTCCTGTTTTTACAAAATAGCAGGAATGATTTACGTGGTCGGGGAAATATCTTGGAAGTCCGGAAAATCAACAAATGATTGTTAGAATGCACTATGGTTTAGCAAATATCAGAGACATAAACAAATTTCGGTCCCATTGACAACCATTAACTTATACACTCAGAATTAAAATTATTTTAGCGGTTCCCTTTTTATCATTTTGAGTAATTTGTCAAAATGAATCGACTTGGTTCTTTCATTCAAGAGTTTTTTATGCTTAAACTTGCTTACTATCTGTTCAATCGTCACTTCTCCCTGGATTTTATGCTGAGCACGTCTGTTAAGATAATCTTGTAATATCCTTACCTGTTCTGAAATAGGCTTATTTGTTAGATTTATTTTCGCCATTTTACCCTTTTCTTATTAAGTTAACTCTAAAAAGTGAAAAGCTTGAATGTCATTCCCGCAATCTGCCCGCCGAAGGCGGGAAGGCGGGAATCCATCTATTCTTTCAAGCTTTCTGATTACATTTTTTATGTAATTTTCCTTTTTAGACCAGACTCATTGTTTATTTACAAAATATTCTGCTCTCTATTAGAAGCAAAAAATAGATCTGTGCAAACGTATTAGAATATATAAAAAATAAGAATATTTTGATACAAAATGAATTTATTCCCTATTAAAAATTATTAATAATTCTTAATCAAATTTGTTAACCCCACCAATTTCATGACTCCTCTTCCTCTATTGTAACATTCAATATTTTGTCAACCACTCTCTTGCTAACATCAAAGTTATACCCTTTTGAAAGAAGAAACGAATAAATTTTCTTAACAAGTTTTACCTTCTCAAGATTACGGCTTTTCAAAGAATTATATTTTTTCTCCGCAAGCCGAAATGCAAGTTCAAATTCATCCACCTCATTGGGGAATTTTTCCAATAAAACAGCAGAAATTATATCAGCGCTAATACCACGTTTTACTAATTCTGATTTCAATTTTGTTTTACCCCACGATTTAAGTCTTAATTTTTCTTCAATAAAGACTTCTGCAAACTTGGTGTCATCCAGATATTTCCCCTTTCGAAGATCGTCAATAGTATCGTTAATAAGACCCGAATCATATTTCTTGCGGAGTAATTTGGTCCTCAGTTCATAAGCTGAATGTATTCTTTTCCCCAGGAAATCATATGATTTTCTTTTGATAAAGAATTTCTGATTCTCTTTAATTAATAAATGTAAATGGCTCTCGGAAATTTCGACTCCTTTCCTTAAGCCATTTTTTAACATCACTTCATAAGCAAGATAAATTTTCTCATCATTATCAAAATAGATAATAACATTCACGTTATCTTTTTTCTCTATCCTGGTAATAATCATTACTTATTTAGCCGGTTTCTTTTCCTTTGGTGCAGGTTTCTCCTCTGGTTTTGTTTCACCATTAGTGGGTATCATGCCTAATTTTGTTTTTACTTCATTTTCGAGCTTCTTGAAGAGTTCGGGGGTTTCCATCAGTTTTTGTTTTAACTGTTCCCTTCCCTGAAACCTATCATCATAATAAGTAAACCAGGCACCGCCTTTTTTAATAATTCCAAAGTTTACCGCCAGATCAAGCATATCTCCTGTTTTACTTATTCCTTCATTATAAAGTATATCGAATTCAACTTCCTTAAAAGGAGGTGCTACCTTGCTTTTAACTATTTTAACTTTTGTCCGGTTTCCAACAACTTCATTTCCATCTTTAATTGCTGCAATTCTTCTTATGTCCATCCTTAATGAAGCATAAAACTTAAGTGCATTCCCCCCGGTTGTGGTTTCAGGATTGCCGAACATAACGCCGATTTTACTTCTTAACTGGTTAATAAAGACAACTGCAGTTTTTGATTTTGAAATAGCACCGGTCAGTTTTCTTAATGCCTGAGACATCAGCCTTGCCTGCACAGCCATTGTAGCATCTCCCATTTCGCCTTCAATTTCCGAGCGTGGAACAAGGGCTGCAACAGAATCAATAACAATTATGTCCAGAGCATTGCTCCTGACAAGAGTATCAGTAATTTCAAGTGCCTGCTCTCCATAGTCTGGCTGGGATAAAAGCAGGTTTGGCGTATCTACACCAAGTCTTTTTGCATAGTTAATATCTAATGCATGTTCTGCATCTATAAATGCTGCAAGACCTCCCAATTTCTGCGCCTCAGCAATAATATGGAGGCAAAGAGTAGTTTTACCGCTTGATTCTGGTCCGTAAATTTCAGTAACTCTGCCTCTGGGAATTCCACCAATACCTAACGCATAATCTAAAGAAAGTGCGCCGGTTGGAATTGATTCCACTGGATTAATAACTCCATCTCCCAATCTCATTATTGATCCCTTGCCATATGTTTTTTCTATACTGGCAATTGCTTCATCAATAATTTTAATTTTTTGTTCTTGTTCTGCACTCATTGATCCTCCAATCATCTTAATTTGTAACTTTT
>Ga0182027_10003485_pt1 | contig 24883 bp, 25 predicted proteins | sample 712E1DmetaG_FD_121300 | JGI IMG/M metagenome (GOLD analysis project Ga0182027, IMG submission 121300) | Permafrost microbial communities from Stordalen Mire, Sweden - 712E1D metaG (Illumina Assembly) | ecosystem: Environmental > Terrestrial > Soil > Wetlands > Permafrost | place: Sweden... | reverse complement strand
TTATTGCTCCGCCCCGCCACCCATTTGTGAGGTAGCGGGACCTGGCACCCGGGTACGCATGGTCGCCAGGCAACCGAGCAGCCGGTGATTCCTGAAAAAGGGACCACCGGCTGTTCTATTTTGTGGGGCGTGGAATGCCGAAGTACAGAGGTCGCGACAACCTTGAAGGAAAAGAGAATCCTACTTATGTTACTGGCAGGAGGGATGGGAATTTGGGAGAATCTCGGTGGATGAGCGCGCAGCTCTTCATCGGCGTTACGGACAAGGACTGGTTTGAGTTTCTATCACACCGCCCGCATTTGGATGAAGTGAACTTCTGGCAGCCCGGCGGTCGCCAAATTTTCCGGGCACTCCAGCCAGGCCAACCTTTTCTCTTCAAACTTCATTCCCCAAATAATTTCATTGTCGGTGGAGGCTTCTTTACCCATGCGACAATCCTGCCCGCTACCATGGCTTGGGAAAGCTTCAGTGAGAAAAATGGCGCCGCCACCTGGCAGGAGATGCACGCGCGGATTGCCAAATATCGCCGCGTCAGCCCAGTACTGAACGAAGACTATTCGATCGGCTGCATCCTGTTGAACCAGCCATTTTTTCTGCCGCAGGATCGTTGGATTCCAGTTCCAGAGAACTGGAGCCTGAACATTGTCCAAGGCAAGACCTATGCAATGAATACAGGCCCGGGGAAAGTCCTATGGGACCGCCTCTCTTTGTTCCTGGGGGGCAGGGAAATCTCTGGGGATAACCAAACCAACGCAGTTGCCGACGGGACAAGTGAAAGGTATGGTGAGCCTTACCTTGCGAGGGCACGATTAGGACAGGGAAGCTTTCGAGTTCTGGTAACCGACAGTTACCAGCGCCGCTGCGCCATCTCCGGGGAGAAGGCCTTGCCCGCCCTTGAAGCAGCCCATATAAGGCCGTATGCCGATGGCGGAGAACACAGAATAGACAACGGCATCCTGCTTCGCGCCGACATTCATAATCTATTCGACAAAGGGTACGTTACGATTACTCCCGATCACCGGTTCGAAGCCAGCCGGCGCCTGAAAACCGAATTTCAGAATGGTCGAGAATATTTTGCACTTCATGGGCAACAGATCTTGCTCCCTTCTCAGTTGGAGGCGCGACCCAGCCGTGAATACTTGTCATGGCACAATGAACACTGTTTTAGGTAGATATTGAAAATGCAAAAGGTAAGTTTGGATAAAAGTCTTCCACTAGGATTGTATGAGCGCGTTGTGGACGAGCTCGTAAAGTCGGTTCTCCCGACCATGGAACAGGACGGCTTGTCTGCCCAGCGGAAGGCTCTTGATCCTGGGGATAGCCATTCCTATTTGGCTTACCATCTCCTGCCCATCATCGACGCTTCATTGCAAGCGATCCCCAAAGAGGATCGCCTAGCGAAGCAGATTCTGCTTTGCAATCGAATCATTCAGCTGTTGCAGGATGAACTCGTAGAGCCTGCCTGGAGCGATCGAACAATTATGCAGCCAGGCGAAATGTTGCTTTCCATCGGCAAGCGAAATATTTTAGGTGAGTTGCCAAAGCCAGAACGCCCCAGCACTCCACTCGGCCTTTGTTCGCTCCTGACAGGCACTTCAGGTGACCCTCAAATGGTTTCGGAGTTGCAAAAAGAGATCGCCACTGCCGATCGTATAGACATCCTCTGCGCATTTGTGAAATGGACCGGAATCAGGCTCTTGGGAGATGCTCTCAAGCAGTTTACGAATCGCCCTGGGACGCAATTACGCATTATTACCACGAGCTACACCGGAGTCACTGACGCAAAAGCAGTTGCATTCTTAGCCTCTCTGAATAATGCCGAACTGAAGGTCTCCTATGACACGCTTCGGACAAGGCTGCATGCGAAGGCCTATGCCTTTCATCGGAATTCCGGGTTTGGGACCGTTTACGTCGGGTCGTCCAACATGTCCTACGCGGCCCTCACGGAAGGACTGGAATGGAACATTAAGCTAAGCGAGCGTCAGCAAGGGCATCTTTGGGGGAAGATTGTCGGGACCTTCGAAACCTATTGGCAGGACCGCGATTTTGTCACGTATAAGCCCGAGGACTACAAGAAACTGACAGAGGCCTTGCAAGTTCAGCGTGGGGGAGGCATGCACGACGCCACCTCCATGCTTTTCTTCGATCTAAAGCCCTATGAATTCCAAAAAGAAATCTTGGAAAAGATGCAGGCCGAACGCGAGATTGAGGGGCGCCGTAAGCATCTCATTGTCGCTGCTACTGGAACGGGCAAGACCATGATCGCGGCCTTCGACTACCGGGATTGGGTGAATACCCTCAGGCGACAAGAGCTCAATGTGCGAGCCAGAATACTCTTCATCGCTCACAGAGAAGAAATCCTGAAGCAAAGCCGTGACGCCTTTCGCATGGTCCTTCGGGACCGGAATTTTGGCGAGTTGATGGTAGGTGGGAAGCGTCCCGATGTGTTTGATCATCTCTTCATGTCCATTCAGACCTATAACTCTCAGCGTATTGCATCAACCACAGCGCCAGACTATTTTGATTACGTGGTCGTGGATGAATTTCACCATGCTGCAGCTCCCTCCTACCAGGAGCTGCTCAATCATGTGAAGCCAAAAGTGTTGCTGGGTCTCACCGCCACCCCTGAGCGCACGGATAAACTGGATGTGTTGAGATTCTTCGATGACCACATCACGGCTGAAATTCGACTCCCTGATGCCATTAACCGCAAGCTCCTTAGTCCGTTTCAGTATTTCGGAATAGCCGACCCTGTAGACCTTAGCCATCTAACATGGCAACGAGGGGCCTATGTAAAAGAAGACTTGGAGCGCCAGTACTTGGCGAGCGATGAACGTACGAAGGTTATCTTACAGAAGCTACATGAAATCGTCCTCGACCCAAAGTCGTCAAGGGGACTTGGCTTCTGTGTCAGCCAAGTGCACGCGAAGTATATGGCTGAGAAGTTCAACGCTGCGGGAATACCATCGATCAATCTGGATGCCAATTCCCCCGATGAGATACGCAATGAGGCGGTTCGGCGTCTTCAGGACAGACAAATTAACTTCATCTTCGTGGTCGATCTCTACAATGAGGGGGTTGATATCCCAGAAGCAGACACCGTCCTTTTTCTGAGACCAACGGAAAGTCTGACCGTCTTCTTGCAGCAGTTGGGCCGTGGATTAAGGCTTTCGGAGGGAAAAGATTGCCTCACCGTTCTTGATTTTGTCGGGCACGCTCATCAGAAGTACCGTTTTGATCATAAATTTCGAGCGTTGATTGGGAATGGGCATGCGCGCATAGAGAAGGAAATACAAGAAGGCTTCCCGCACTTACCGTCCGGCTGTTCCATTCAAATGGAGAAGATGGCCAAAGAATATGTGCTAGAGAACATCCGGCAAGCGATCCATGCGGGTCGGGCTAGATTGGTGGAAGAGATTCGCGTATTTGAAGAGGAGGCGAATCGGCCATTAAATCTGGGCAATTTTATCGAGCATCAAGGCCTTTCCTTAGACGATATCTATCGGAGGGATTCCTGGACCTCTCTCTGCGCCGATGCGGGAAGGCATGAGCCCGTCCAGGATCCCGACCGCAATAGAGCGTTTAAGGGTTTAAGACGCATCGAGCACATTAATGATCCCCATTACATCCGCCGCTTACAGGCCCTTTTGTCGACATCAGCAGCGGATTTCGACAAAGTGATAGGAGATCCACTGAATTACAGAGCTTTTCTAATGTTGCATCTGTCGCTTTGGGAAGATAGCTACAGACCCGGGAGCCTGAGTGAGAGCTATCAGCGGATTCAAAAGAATCCAGCGCTGTTAGAGGAGCTTCGCTATCTTCTGGAGCTTAAGCTTGGATTGATTCCCAGCATCGCCCCGCCCGTGGAACTGCCAATTGCGTCGGAGCTGCACCTTCATGCGCTCTATACACGTAACGAGATTCTGGCAGCGCTCGGTTACTGGACGTTGGAGGCAAGGCCTGATGTGCGGGAGGGACGCCTTCTCATTGAATCACTAAAGACAGAGCTATTTTTCGTAACTCTAAATAAGACCGAGCAGGATTATTCTCCCACGACGCTGTACGAAGATTACGCAATCAGCGATCAACTTTTCCACTGGCAATCGCAAAGCACGACGTCGGACCAGTCCGCGACGGGGCAACGATATATATCAGACCGGACATACACCTTTCTCCTGTTCGTTCGCGAGAATAAGGCCGAAAATGTCATTGCCTCTGCGTATTACTTTTTAGGCCCTGCGCAATATGTGAGTCACAGTGGCAGCAGGCCCATCAGCATCATCTGGAAGCTGCAACACCCCATGCCTGCGCACCTGCTGCGCAAAACCCGACGCTTAGCGGTTGGAGAATGAGTGGAAAATCATACCGAATAGAAAATGCGAAGGAAATGTACATGAAAACCAAAAAAGTTCGCACGCCAAAGTGGTTTCGCCACAACTTTCAGATCATCGAAGAAAAGACCGGAAAAGTCGTAGCGGAAGTGTTTGATAGTCAGATGGGGGATCTGATTGCCGCCACACCTGAACTGTTGAAGCTGGCAAAAGGATTCATGGGCGCCATTGATGACCGCATTTCTATCCTTAACGAATCGTTGAAAGAGTGCATTAGAGAGGGCTATTCCGATAATGGTCACGCCGACGACATCAACGATCAGATAGGGCACTGGGAGCAGTACAGAAAAGAAGTTCAGGCCACAATTTCTGAAGCTGAAAAGACATTATCGTGAGTTTACTTCCGAAAAAATGGACTAGGGCACGCGAGGCCATTGTCGATTTACGGGGGAACGGTCAGGATCATATCGAGTGAGTGAGAAACGAGCGAAGACGAAGGCCAAACCTTTGAAAATCCCGGCGAATTCCGTGTCTCTCGCGGGTGAATTTGCGGTGCTCTCGCAATTGGCTCTGCGGGGTTACGACGCTAACATGACGCTAGGGCATACCAAGAGCGTCGATATTCTTGTCTCGGATCCCAAGCGGGACAAGATGTACAAGCTGGAGGTCAAAACCAATCTCAGGGATCTTAAGAAAAGACCTGCCGAATCCAAATATTTTGGCAAAACGGTCAGCGACTGGATCATGCACGCCAAGCACGAACGCATTTATGAAGACACCCTTTTCTATTGTTTTGTGACCATCGGCAAATCCGGGCATGCCTTTAGATTCTTTATTGTGCCCAGCAGAATTGTCGCGAACTATGTGAAAAGGGAGCATCAATATTGGCTGAAGCACACGATAAGGGGAAAGGGTGGCGATATGCGGCTATTTCGGATTGGGCTCCGTGGCGAAAAATACAGGTTCCCTACCCCCGTCGTAGAAGATTACGAAAATAATTGGAAATTCAATCGCTGACAAAATGCCAAATGGATCTTGGTTGTGAGCGCCGGACGGTCTATGAGCACTGAAATGGCTCAATTTAACCGCTACATCGGCATCGATTATTCTGGGGCGGAGACGCCGACGAAGAGTCTGAAGGGTTTGCGCGTTTATGGCGCGAACGAAGGTCAAGCGCCAGCCGAAGTGCCGCCTCCTCCAAGCCCCAGGTGGTACTGGACCCGCCGCGGGATCGCGGAATGGTTGACCGAGACGCTGCGGCCGGGCCCGCCCGCATTGGTTGGAATAGACCACGGTTTTTCATTCCCGATCGCCTACTTTGATAAGCACCAGATCCCGAAGAATTGGGACGCATTCCTTGAGGATTTTCGCGCTCATTGGCCGACGGATGAGGATATCTATGTCGATTTTGTGCGGGACGGTATCGAAGGGAACGGCGCGGCAAGAACCGGCAACAGTCACTGGCGGCGGATAACGGAGATAAGGGCGCGGGCCAAATCTGTATTTCAATTCGATTGCCAGGGCTCGGTTGCCAAATCAACTCATGCCGGGATCCCGTGGCTTCTGCGCATTAGGAAGGAACTGGGTAAAGCCGTCCATTTCTGGCCGTTCGATGGCTGGATCATACCTGACGGTGTCCATGTGATTGTTGAAGTTTACCCATCTCTGTGGAGTCGTTCCTATCCGATGGAGGGCCGTACACAGGATCAACATGACGCCTATTCGGTCTGCCGCTGGCTAAAAGAAGCGGATCAGAACGGCGACCTAGCCGCTTATTTCAACCCCACTCTGAGCCCCAGCGAAAAGACCACCACTGAAATCGAAGGCTGGATTCTCGGCGTTCCATAAGGCAGCCTTAAGCCCAACTCAGCGCCCCTCTTTAATTGCTATGTTCGAGTCGCCAGGCTCCTGGCGACCGTCCCAACTGACGTCGCCTCCGCGGAGGAAATCCCCGAAAATAGTAGCTTCCCCATTCGTCTCATTTTTACTTCAGCTGCCGCTAACTCTTCGTCAATAAGTCGTCTTTTCGCTACGCGCTTCCTTCCAAAGTCGGGAATATTTTTCAACTTCTCAGTCTAACCAGATGAAGGAGTACAAGATGCTTAAAAGAACGTCAATTTGTGGGACTATTGGGCAATCATGGCTAGGCAGGATAGGGGTTTTGTTTTACAAAACCCCGCCTGCCTGCCCCTATCGCCCTGATTGCCAAAATTTCTGGGGGTACAAATGAGAGGAAAATACGACTTTAGACGGCTGAGTCACCTGGTCAATGTCCGGGTCAATGAAGCGGAAAATCTGGAGTTCAAGCGAGCGGCCGAGCGCCTTGAAACCACGCGCTCGCGCATGCTGCGCAAGATGATCCGGGAGTTCATTGGTGAAGGGCCGGATTTACTTCCCTTGGAATGGAAACCCTTTTGGGAGTTGGCTGATCAACACAACAGGATTGGCCGGAACTTGAATCAGTTGCTCCGAGCTTATTACCAGGATCAAGGCGCCAGGATAACGGTGGATCGTGCGCTTTTGGAAGAGGTCGCAAAGCTTTCGGCGAGAGCGGAAGAGTTAATCAATCTCACCCGGCAACGGTCGCGCCGCCGCTGGGTAAAAGTTGACGGCGCCATATCCGCCCTCCGGTCCGATTCCTGTCCTCTCCGGGCGGATGCTGCAAGCTCTGCTCTTAGCGGGGAGGCGCAACCATGAATTGGGTGCCTTGCCCTTCCTGCGGCCTGCTTGAGGACTGGCCGGAGAATCCGCTAAAGCCATACTGTAGTGAAGTATGCCGCTTACTTTGGCGTCATGGCCTTGCTTGGCGAGCTCAGCCAAGCCGCATCGTAGTGGGTAGTCACCCACATTTGCTCGTCCAGAATGGACCTGTCTTTGACCTGAGAGATCAGGCGCTTAAAGGTGCCAGAGAACGGGCGCTGGCTGCCGAAAGGAAACGGAGGCAAAGGACGCATTCTGCCGGCCTTCGCAATGTCACGCCAATAGGGCAATTGGATGCGTCTGTTGGGGGGGATGTTTCGCTTTGGCAGGCCGAAAATGTCGGATGAGGTAATTGATGTCCTGATCGAGCGGCGCTATATCGATCTCAACCAGGCGGCGATCTATCTGGCGTTGAGCCCGAAGACGCTTTACACCTGGGCGGCGGCCGGAACGATTCCGGCGCATAAGCTGGGGCGGCTCTGGCGGTTTGATCGGGCCGAACAGGATGCCTTTGTCCACCGGTCGCTCAGCGCCGGAAGACCTTTTTGTTATAATCCACCCCAGTCGTCGAGAAGCGCGGCAGATCTTGGGCGGAAAGGACAATAACATGCCCATTCACCAAGATCGTAAAAGCAATACCTGGTTCTTTCGATTCACGCGCGCCGGACGGAGCGTCTACAAAGGCGGGTTTCGCAACGCCGCCGTTGCTAGAGAGGCGGAAGCGATTGCCTATGATCGGTCCGTCTCCGAAGAGCTGCACCCGGAGCGTAAAGGCCGTGAACTCCTGTTCCAGGAGGCGGTCCAGTGTTATCTGGACATGCTTTCTCAGAACAAGAAGACGGCCTACATCGATCGAGCCAGATTAGGATTAGCCGAGGTGTTCTTTGAAAACAAGAAGGTTTCAGAAATTCAGCCCGAGGATATCGAAGAATTCTTGAGGAGATTGCCGGCCTTGCGCACGGCGGCGACGCCGCGGCTCAAGACGCTGAGCGAACAAACCAAGAATCATTACCTCGCGGGGCTCCGAGCGCTGTTCAATCGGTTGAAGAACCGGGGGAAATATCTCGGAACCAATCCGGCCCTTGGCGTGTCGTTCAAAAAGGTGCCGCGGGCTCGGGTCCGGTTCCTGTATCCGGCTGAAGAGAAACTGCTGTCACCTATCGTGATGAACGATGCCGACGTGTGGCCCTATTACTTCATGGCGCTGCACACCGGCATGCGGATCCGCGAGCTCATGGGGATCCGGGTCAAGGACGTGGATCTGGTCATGGACCAGATTTTCATCCCGAACTCGAAGACCTGCCGGAGCCGGTACGTCCCGATGTCGCCGAATGTCGCCGCTTTCGCGGCGTCGCAGGCGAAGGGAAAGAACAGCGAGGCGCGTCTGTTGCCGAACTGGTCTTACACGTATCTGCGCAAGCACTTCCGAGATGATTGCGCGGCGGCGCGGATCGCGGACCTGCGGATTCACGACCTGAGGCACACATTCGCTCAGCGCCTGTTGTCCAAGGGGGAATCGATCTACCTGGTGTCCAAGCTGATGGGGCATTCCAACGTGAATGTCACGCAGACGCATTACGGACATCTGGCGGTATCGGATCTTTCGCGCACGATTGGTATGATAGACGGCGTGGTTTCTTGCAGCCAGCTTACAGTTCAGGGCTTGCAGCGGGACCTTCGGGAAGCAGTAAACAAGTTGTAATTCAACCATTTTCGGCAAGGTAGCTCAGTGGTAGAGCACTGGTCTGAAAACTCACTACAAGCCTAAACTTGGCGCAGCTGCTCGACGGTAGCCTTCCCGCCACTTCCGGCCAAAAACCGCCAGTTTCCATCTATTAGTTGCACCCAAGTTGCACTCAAAGTTGCACCGCCAAAAAAATGAAAAAGGTCCTTATTTTCGTTTATTTTCTCTAAGCACTGGTCTTCGAAACCAGTAGTCTACCACTGACGCTATGATGCCCATCTTCGGCGTAGTGTTTGCCCACCTCTGTCATGCTCCTCTTTGAGATGACGAACGATTACCCCATCATCCTGCCGGCGATGTTTGTGATCGGAATCACGACGCTGGTGTCCCGGGCCCTGGATCCGGAGAGCTTGGACGGCCATGAATTGAAGCACAAGGGCCTGCGCTTGCATGAAGACGCGATGCTGAGCGCGCTGGAGAATGTGACGGTGCAGGAAGTCATGTCTTCTCCGGTCGAGATGCTGCCAGAAAACGCCACGCTGCGGGACATCGCCCAGTGGATGGCCAAAAGTCGGCACACGGGCGTGCCTATCAGCGACGCCGATGGAAAAGTGGTAGGCCTCATCACCTACAGCGAACTCCACGACGCGTACGATGAGACCAATCAGGCGCCCGAGAGTTCCGTGGCCAAAGGAATCATGAGAACCAGCTTTCCGACCGTTAAGCCCGCGGAGAGTTTGACCGAGGCAGTCCGGCGTATGCAGAATGCGAACGTCGACCGTGTATTGGTGGTGTCCCCGGAGGAGCTTGGAAAAGCTGTCGGGATCATCACAAAGAGTGATATTTTAAAGATCTACCGGGGTGCACTGAAGTAACATACGCAGTTGAACCCCATAGCCCGTGCCGCTATTAGATGCCAAAGTGCAGATGTTCTACAGCCGCCCGTGTAATAGTTTCCACCTGGCAGACTCATGGAATCCACTAGACCCCGATCCTGAAATTCTTCAGCAGATGATCGACGATAGGATTGGAACGGTGCGCTTTGCCGGCCACCAGCCACAGCGTTTTTACAATGCCGGTCCCTCGTCGACCCAGGCGGACTAATCGTCCGGCATGAAGATCTGCGGAAACCGCCATGTCATGCAGAGGCGCCGCGCCAATGCCTTCCAGGGCGAGCAGCCGCATAAACTCGAAATCATTGATTTTGCCGATCACCTTGGGCTGAATTCGATGCTGGACGAGGAATTGTTCGATGCTGGTCCACAGCGGACTGGTCGGCGACGGAAGGAAAAGCGGGATAGTCTCCAAATCGCGCGGGAATCGTCGCACCTGCCGGGCGATCTGAGGAGCCGCCACAAAGATCATGTTGACCCGTCCCACCTCCACATTGACGTAAGGGTCATTGGGTTTGGCCAGGGTGATTTGCTCCGACAAAAGAAGATCGAGCTCATGGGAACGTAAAGCCGGAAGCAGATCTTTCAGCGAACCTTCCTGAAGGGTGATCTGCGTTGATGGTTTGCAGGCGTAGATCATCTTTAAACAGCGTAGCGCGATATGCTTGCTCACATGAGTATCGATACCCAATCGGATGCGCGGATTATTCTTGTGCGGCGCGCCCTGCTGAAGTGCCTCCAGCATTTCCTCCGACGTATTGAAGATGTGATTCGCGTAATCGAGCACGAAGCGGCCCTCTTCCGTCAGCACCAGCCGGTTCTTTTCCCTCGCAAATAGCTTTTTTCCAAGGAACTTTTCTAATTGAGCCAGCTGGCCGCTGACGGTCGGCTGGGTGAGGAATAGCTTCTCGGCGGCCTGGCTGACGCCACCTTCCCGGGCGACGACCCAGAAATAATAGAGATGCTGATGGTTCAAGGGGATCATCGGTTTAACCTATACCTACGGCTAATATTATCAATTTTACATGTCGCAGGTGGATGACCTACAACCAAAAGGAGGGACACGATGATATCTTTCTTCCAACATTGGCAGGCGCTGGCCGGACGCTTTGAACATGCGGCGGAATGGCTTTTGATATTCGACTATGAAGGAACCCTGGTCCCCGCCACCCGGCCTCCATTTCAAGCGAAGCTGTCTGATGTCGTTCGCCGCAAACTGCGGCGGTTGATCCTTCGAGACCATTGCTCCGTGGCGGTCGTTTCTGAACGGTCTTTGCCCGATTTGCGGCATCGAGTCGGGATTCATCACCTCATTTATATGGGAAACCATGGATTGGATATAGAAAGCAACGGGTGGGGCTTTGCATCCCCCGAAGGTGGCCAGGCGGTTCGACCGCTCCATTGGAATAGGGGGTCCGCTGTGAACTGGCTGCGGCGCATGGTGTCGCCGCGGACATTGGTGTTCTACCTCGGAGACGGTCCTATGGATGAAATCGCTTTTCATACCTTGGCCAAGGTCGGCGTGACCCTGAGAGTGGGAAGGAAAAAAGGTTCTGCCGCCGCCTATTACGTGCAGCGACAATCCGATGTTCGGCAGGTCCTCGATAAACTGATTGCGGTCGGGAAATATGCCAGTGGCTGAGGCAGAGGCTGGCATCCGGATCTCCACCGAGCCCATAGGGAATTGGACTAGTCCTGCCTGGGGGTTTCACAGATGCATAAAATAGCGAGCGTCCTGATAGGCCGTCGGTCAGGGAATTAATACCGTATAAAGGAAGGTCAACATATGAACAACAAATACAGTCGATTCAGCTCTAGAAATAGAGAACCGCGAGAGCACGATTTCACCCAAAGACGAGCACAACAACCGCGCCATAACGCGCAGGAAGAGGAACTGGCCTGGCAGAGTGAAATCGAGCAGGTCTTGTCGCCCTATTGGGCGGCGCGTGCAGAATCCGGAGTCCCTACGGGGTCTCTTTAAAACCTCCGTCAGATACGGATCTTTCAAAAACGATTTTTAAGAGGTTAAGGAACACGGCGAGCAATCCTTTCGTGCCGCCCATATCGTCTCGAGGAGGTCATCATGAACCAGCAGAAGTCTGCAGTAGCCATTGTCATCCTGTTAAGCCTTTCATCTTGGACGTGGAGCGCTGACGTTAAATCCGCGCCCGACGCCGTCGCGCCCTATCAATGGGTGCCTGTCGAGCAAGACGCGTGGGGTGTCTTCCTGGAAGCGCCTGACTATCACTTTGCCAAAGCGCGCGACAGCCTGACCAAAAAGGATACCCGCACGGCCGCCGCAGAGATCCGTGAAGGTGCGCTATTGTTGCGTTTCCAGGCCAAACGCTTGGAAGCCTCGGTGAGCGATCTCTACGCTCTGGCCAATCAGATTGATGCGGGGCAGGTGACGGCAGGCGCAAAAGTGGACGAGGTGACGACTCGCGCAAGCCAAAGCTTGGACTACCGGCAACCCATGATCCCTGTAGCACAGGGGCAAGAAGACCTTTTCATGGAGGGCAGCCGCTACCATGTGGCTCAAGCGAAAGCAAAATTGAAAGCGAAAGACCGCGTCGGCGCTGCCGCCGAAATTCACAAAGCCGTAGCCTACGTCAAACTGGAAGCGGCGCGCTCCGGACGTGAAGTCCATGGAGACCTGCAATCCGGGGTCGTAGAAATGGAGACGCTGGCGAAAAAAGCCGAGAGCGGCACGGATGTGGCGGAAAAGAGCCTGGACAAGACGTACGCCAAAGTCCGAGCGGCCTTTACGAGTCACAAGAACTAAAACATGACACTAAATATTGATAAGGAGATATCTATGGAAAAGAATCAACCAGTCGTTGCCGTCTATAACACCCATCAGGAAGCGGAAGAAACCATCAAGGAACTGCAGAAGTCCGGATTCGATATGAAGCATTTGTCGATCGTCGGCCGGGACTACCATTCCGAAGAAAATGTCGTCGGGTATTACAACGCCGGGGACCGCATGAAATACTGGGGAAAATTGGGCGCCTTCTGGGGCGGCTTTTGGGGCCTCCTGTTTGGAAGCGCCTTTTTCTGGGTGCCGGGGCTTGGGCAGATCCTGGTTGCTGGACCTTTGGTGGCCGCCATCGTTGGCGCTTTGGAAGAAGCCGCGGTGGTCGGAGGTCTTTCCGCAGTTGGTGCAGGCCTCTATAGCATCGGAATCCCCAAGGACAGCGTGATCAAATACGAAACCGCATTGAAAGCGAAGAAATTCGTCGTGATTGCACACGGAACAGCACAAGAGGTGAAGCGCGCCAACGAGATCATGAACGGTCATTTTGCGATCGCGACGCATTAAGCCCCGCGTGACCGTGCTGTCAAAGACGCCGAAACGCATCGGTGTCGCCGCCGATCACGGAGGGTTTGACTCCAAGCAGTATCTCGCCGGGATGTTGCGCGAGGCGCACTACGATGTGATCGACTTTGGCGACAGCCGATTGAAACCGGACGACGATTATCCGGATTTTGTCGTGCCGCTCGCTCGCGCCGTGGCTTGCGGTGAGGTGGATCGCGGTGTGGCCATCTGTGGCAGTGGCGTAGGGGCTTGCATAGCCGCCAACAAGGTGCCGGGCGTACGGGCGTGCCTGATTCATGAAAGTTTTTCTGCGCACCAGGGGGTGGAAGACGACGACATGAACGTCATTTGTCTAGGCGGCCGAGTGGTCACCCATACGTTCGCCTTGGAACTGGTCAATACATTTCTCCAGGCACGATTTAGCGGCGCCGACCGTCACCGTCGTCGTTTGGCCAAAATCGCGGCATTGGAAAAGCCCGAGGCATAAACATGAAAGTTAGTCCTCTTGCAGGGAAACCAGCGCAGCCAGGCATGTTAGTCAACGTGCCCAAACTCGTCACGGCCTACTATACGGAAAAACCTGATCCTGCAGTGCCTGCACAGCGGGTCGCGTTCGGCACCTCCGGCCATCGTGGGTCCGCCTTCGACAAAGCTTTTAATGAATGGCATATCCTGGCCATCAGTCAGGCCATCTGCCTGTACCGGAAAGAAAAGAAAATCGACGGTCCACTCTTCCTCGGCCTGGACACGCACGCCCTTTCGGTTTCGGCCATGGCGAGCGCACTCGAGGTGCTCTCGGCCAACGGAGTGGACGTCATGCTTGCCGAGGGAGATGAATTCACTCCGACGCCTGTCATCTCCCATGCGATTCTGACGTACAACCGCGGGCGCACGACCGGACTTGCCGACGGCATCGTCATTACTCCATCGCACAATCCGCCCCATGACGGCGGGTTCAAATACAATCCCCCGAACGGCGGACCCGCCGAGACCAACGTCACAGCGTGGATCGAGGCCAAGGCGAACGCGTTTCTCGAGAACAGCCTCCTGGGCTTGAAAAGAATTCCGTTCGAGAGAGCGCTTCGGGCGCCCACGACGCACCGGTACGACTTCCTCCACGCTTACGTGACGGATCTCGCCAACGTCGTGGACATGGAGGCTATTCGCGGCGTGAAGCTCAGCCTGGGGGTGGACCCGCTCGGCGGTGCCGGGGTGCACTACTGGGGCCCGATGGCCGAGCGGTATGGGTTGAATCTCACGGTCGTCAATGAGGCCATTGACCCGACCTTCCGCTTTATGACTGTCGATTGGGACGGGCAGATCCGTATGGATCCCTCCTCCCCCTATGCGATGCAGAGACTCATTGGGCTGAAGGATCGCTACGATATCGCCTGGGCCTGCGACACCGACCACGACCGGCACGGAATCGTCACCCGAAGTTCGGGACTCCTGCCTCCAAACCATTACCTTTCCGTTGCGATCTTCTATCTTTTCCAACACCGGCCGAAGTGGCGAAAGGAAGCCGCCGTCGGCAAGACGGTCGTGAGCAGTCAAATGATTGATCGTGTCACCGCGAAACTCGGCCGAAAACTTTACGAGGTGCCGGTGGGCTTCAAATGGTTCGTGGACGGCCTGCAGGACGGTTCTCTTGGATTCGGGGGGGAAGAAAGCGCCGGTGCCTCTTTCGTCCGTCTGGACGGCCGCGTCTGGACGACGGACAAAGATGGGATCGTCCCGGCATTGCTCGCAGCGGAGATCACCGCCCGCATGGGCCGCGATCCCGGCGAAATCTACCACGATCTCACGCGTGAGTTCGGCGAGCCGGTTTATGACCGTGTCGAGGCGCCGGCCACTCCGGAACAAAAGGAACGGTTGGCGAAGCTCTCACCGCACGAGGTTAAGATCACTGATCTGGCCGGTGAGAAGATCGAGAGCATCCTTTCCTGCGCGCCAGGCAACAAGGCTCCCATCGGGGGCCTGAAGGTCACAGCCGAAAGCGGATGGTTCGCTGCGCGCCCGTCCGGGACCGAGAATATCTACAAGATTTATGCCGAAAGTTTCCGGGGAGCGGATCATCTACGTCGCATTCTAGATGAAGCGCAAACCATCGTGAACGATGCTCTGGCGCCGGCGGCGATGTCCGCCGCAGGTTCCAAGGAGAAATGATGAGTGACGCCGATCCTCTGAAATCACCGCTCACGCCTTGGATTCTGACCCTGGCGGCCGTGGTGATGGGATTCTCTTTAACCTCCTGCCCGAGGCAAGCACAACCTGTCTCTCAAGCGGACTATTCCAAGACCATTGTCGGGGATTGGCAAGGGACGGTCGGCAATGTTACGGAGACCATGTCCATCAAGGGCGATGGTACTTTCGTTTGCCATCTACAACCTATGGGGTTCATTTCGACCATGCTTTTTCCAAAAAAGCCAGGGATGATTCGTGGAATCTGGACAATCACCGGCGCCAAAATCACACTGAACATCACGGGTGAAAAACGCGAGCGTTTACAAAACAACATGGCTTCAAGCACGATCATTTCATTTAAGAAAGACGAGCTAGTATTGAAATCGGATCGGGGAGATACCTCGACTTTCCTGCGATCGCGTGCGCTGTGATTTGAAGGAGTATTTATGAGCGAGCAAACATTGGACAAAGCCCCAAAGCAGCGACTTTTATCCAGGAACATAGAAGGATTCGATTCCCTAAAGGAGTTGGCCCTCGATATGCGGTCGTCCTGGAATCATGCCACCGACAATATGTGGCGTCAGTTGGATCCGGTGCTTTGGGACCTCACGCAGAACCCTTGGGTTGTCCTTCAGACGGTCTCGCGTGAGAAAGTCCAGCATGTGTTAGCCGACCCCTCTTTCCGGAAAAGCGTAGACGATCTGCTTCGAACCCGACGCGATGCGGTGAAAGCCCCCGCATGGTTTCAGCAGAAACATGCGCAGAGTTCGCTCACCTGCGCCGCTTATTTCAGCATGGAATTTATGCTGAGCGAAGCGTTGCCCATCTACTCGGGCGGCCTTGGGAATGTGGCCGGCGATCAGCTCAAAGCCGCGAGTGACCTCGGCGTGCCCGTGGTCGGCGTGGGACTCCTGTACCAGCAAGGCTATTTTCGCCAGGTCATCGACAAAAACGGCGCCCAGCAGGCCCTCTATCCTTATAACGATCCCGGACAACTCCCCATCACGCCTTTGCGCCAAATGAACGGCGAGTGGCTGCGTTTAGAGATCGCGTTGCCGGGCTACTCTGTCTGGCTGCGCGCCTGGCAAGTCCAGGTTGGACGTGGGAAACTTTACCTCCTGGACAGCAATGACGCCGCGAACTTCCCCGCACACCGAGGGATTACAAGCGAACTCTATGGCGGCGGCCCGGAGCTCCGACTGAAGCAGGAAATGCTTCTTGGCTTTGGCGGCTGGCGCCTCTTAGTCGCGCTGGGCTTGAAGCCCGAAGTCTGTCATTTGAATGAAGGGCACGCGGCTTTTGCCGTGCTGGAGCGCGCCCGGGATTACATGCAGGACAATGCGCAGCCCTTTGATGCCGCGCTGGCCGTCACACGAGCGGGTAACCTTTTCACCACCCACACGGCCGTGGCCGCCGGCTTCGACCGATTCGATCCGGCCCTTATCGAGCAATACCTTGGTCGGTACGCTCAGGAAAAACTGGGCATTTCCATCCATGATTTGCTGGCCCTGGGCCGCCAGAACCCGAATGATGCCTCAGAACCTTTTAACATGGCCTATCTGGCGGTCCGTGGGAGCGGAGCGGTCAACGGTGTCAGCCGACTTCACGGGCAAGTGAGTCGACAGCTCTTTGCGCCGCTCTTCCCGCGCTGGCCGCAGGACGAGGTCCCGGTGGGACATGTGACCAATGGCGTTCACATGCCGACCTGGGATTCAGCCCCGGCCGATGACCTTTGGACGCAAGCCTGCGGAAAAGACCGCTGGCTGGGGATGAAGACAACGTTAGGGCAGGACATCCGCCGCGTCTCCGACGCCAAGCTCTGGCAACTTCACACCGCCGGAAGTAAGGCACTTGTGGAATATGCCCGCAATCGATTGTCCCTGCAACTGGCCGCCTCCGGCGCATCGCCCGAGGCCATCGATCAAGCGAAACATCTCTTTGATCCTAACGCGTTGACATTGGGCTTTGCACGTCGCTTTGCGACCTACAAGAGACCCGACCTTTTACTCCATGATTCTGTGCGGCTGCTTCGTCTGTTATCTAATCCAAAGCGCCCAGTGCAGTTGATCCTTGCCGGCAAGGCCCATCCGGCCGACCAGGCGGGACAAGCGCTGATACAGCATTGGATCCATTTCATTCGGCGACCGGAAGTGCGCCCTCATGTGATCTTTTTGAGCGACTATGACATGTTTTTAACGGAGCACCTGGTGCGGGGCGTTGACGTCTGGATCAACACACCGCGCAGGCCCTGGGAAGCGAGCGGAACGAGCGGCATGAAGGTCTTGGTCAATGGCGGCCTCAATCTCTCGGAATTGGACGGCTGGTGGGCGGAAGCCTATACGCCTGAAATCGGTTGGGCGTTGGGCGATGGGAAGGAACATGGCGACGATCCCGCCTGGGATGCCGCCGAAGCGGGAGCTCTTTACGACCTCCTGGAAAAGCAAGTGATCCCTGAATTTTATGCACGAGATAAGGACGGCATACCGACAGCCTGGGTCAAACGGATGCGGGAAAGCATGGCGCGATTGACCCCACGCTTTTCCGCCGATCGGACGGTACGCGAATACACCGAAGAGCGCTACCTCCCGGCGGCCGCCCAGTACCATGAGCGCGCCGCGAACAAGGGCGCTGCAGGCAAATCCATGATCGATTGGCAGCATGCGGTGGATCAAAAATGGAGTTCCTTGCGCTTCGGCGCCTTGCGGGTCGAAACCAAAGCGGACCATCATGTGTTTGAAGTCGAACTCTTTGTGAATGATCTGGAGCCGAAAGCCATACGCGTTGAGCTCTATGCGGACGGAAAGAGCGGCGCCGATCCTGTACGGGCAGAAATGAAGGGTTCCCCGCCCGATTCTTCTCACCGCTGCGTTTATCACGCCACGGTGCTGGCGACCCGTGCCGCACAAGATTACACGGCGCGAGTAATCCCGGACCATGAAGGCGTCTCGATCCCTCTGGAGGACTCACGAATCCTATGGCAACGATAACTCAAACACCGCCGCGGGAGCTCCACGATTACCTCTCGGGGATCTCGGAGCGCGCTGATGTTCGGGCGGGTTCTCCCCTGCCTTTAGGAATACAGGAAAGCGGCGGAGGGGTCAATTTCGCCCTGTTCAGTCGTCACGCCAGCCGCGTTCGACTGGAGCTGTTTAACCATCCCGAAGACGCCTCGGCCGCCCGTTCAATCGATCTGGATCCGGCATGCCATCGCACGGGCGACGTCTGGCACGTTTGGGTGAAGGGAATCGGTCCCGGTCAACTATATGCCTACCGCGTGGACGGACCTTATGAACCAAAGCAGGGACATCGTTTCAACTTTAACAGGCTCCTCCTCGATCCATTCGCGACCGCTGTGTCGCGCGTCCCGCCTTGGGATTTTGCTTCGGCGCGTGGGTATGACGCGGCGGCAGCGGAGAAAGACCTGGCGTTCTCTAAGCTCGACAATTCCGGGTCGATGCCGAAGAGCGTCTTTGTCGACGATCCCTTTGCCTGGGAGGGAGATCAGCCCCTTCGGCATCCGTGGTCAAAGACCGTCATTTACGAATTGCATGTGCGCGGTTTTACCATGCACCCGAAATCCGGGGTCGGCCATCCGGGCACCTACCGGGGCCTCATGGAAAAGATTCCCTATCTCAAAAGCCTGGGAGTCACCGCGGTCGAGCTGATGCCCGTGCAGGAGTTCAATGAAATGTCGGTAACGCGCCAAAATCCGCAAACTCATCGACCACTCCGGAATTACTGGGGATACGATCCCGTGGTTTTCTGCGCACCCAAAGCGTCCTACAGCAGTGCCGGTGGTGTGGGTCAGCAGAAACTGGAGTTTAAAGAAATGGTCCGGGCCTTTCACAAGGCCGGCCTCGAAGTGATTCTGGATGTGGTGTTCAATCATACGGCGGAAGGAAACGAACTGGGGCCGACGCTCTGTTTCCGCGGGATCGATAACGCGATTTTCTATACGCTGGCGGAAGATAAACGCTATTACAAAGACTATACCGGCACCGGAAACACCGTGAATGCCAACCATCCCGTGGTGCGGGACCATATCCTTTCCGCCCTTCGTTATTGGATGGTCGAGATGCATGTCGATGGATTCCGGTTTGACCTGGCGTCGGTTCTCGGCCGGAATCCGAGCGGCAAGCTGCTGGCCAATGCCCCGCTTCTCGGTCGCATTGCCGAGGACCCGATCTTGCGAGACGTCAAACTCATCGCCGAAGCCTGGGACGCCGCCGGCGCCTACGAGGTGGGGAGTTTTTCCGAGAGGCGCTGGGCGGAGTGGAACGGCCACTACCGGGATGATGTCCGGCGTTTCTGGCGCGGCGATGAGGGGATGCTGGGCGCCTTCGCGAGCCGCCTCTGCGGCAGCGCCGATATCTACACGAAATCCGGCAAAGGCCCGGAGGGAAGCATCAATTTCATCACCTGCCATGACGGGTTCACGTTGAACGATCTCGTGAGCTATCGCGACAAACACAATGACGCCAACGGGGAAAACAACCATGACGGCACGAACGCCAACTTCAGCGACAACTACGGCGTGGAAGGCGCGACGATGGATGCCTCGATCGCCGCCTTGCGTAATCGGCAGATCAAGAACTTCCTCGTAACCCTGTTTGTTTCACGCGGGGTCCCGATGTTGCTCGGCGGAGACGAATGTCGCCGCACGCAAGGCGGCAACAACAACGCCTACTGCCAGGACAATGAAACGAGCTGGCATGACTGGAATGGCCCCGAACAACACAAGGACATCGTCCGCTTTACGAGCGGCATGATCGCTTTGCGCCAAGCCCATCACGTTCTGACTAAGGAACAATTTTACAAGGACGCCGAGATCCAATGGTTCGGCCCGCAAGGGGGAATACCCCACTGGTCCGACTCGAACGCAAAGCATTTTGGCTGTCTCATCCCTGAAAAAGATAAGAGCTCACTTTGTCTCCTCTTCAATGCCGGCAGCGAGTCGGTCGATTTCCGTTTGCCCGTCTTACGACCGGGGCCAACGTGGCATCTGGCCGCAGACACCTCTCATGAATCGCCGCAGGACCTCTTTAAGACGGGCGAGGAACCCCCTTTAGAAAATCCGCATCAATACCGCCTGGGGCCCCGATCGAGCGTCATTCTGGTGGCCGGTGAATGAAAAGAGCGACCCCGATCACGACTTTGTTTCTGGACATCGGGGGTGTCCTTTTGACGGACGGATGGGACCATCACGCCCGCAAGAGGGCGGCGACGCACTTCAAGCTCGGGTGGATAGAGATGGAGGAGCGTCATGCCCTGAATTTTGAAACCTATGAGGAGGGAAAGCTCACGCTGAAAGACTATTTAGATCGGGTGGTCTTTTACCAGAAACGGCCATTCCTGCGGAGCCAGTTTCGTCGCTTTATGTTCGCGCAGTCAAAACCTTACCCCGAGATGATCGAACTGGTCACTCAGCTCAAGAGCCGATATGGCCTGAAGATCGCCGTGGTCAGTAACGAGGGGCGAGAACTGAACGCTCATCGGATTCAGCATTTTAAGCTGGATCAGTTTGTGGATTTCTATATTTCCTCCTGCTTTGTTCACCTCCATAAGCCCGACGTCGATATCTTTCGTCTGGCCCTCGACATCGCGCAGGTGCCGGTCCGACAGATCGTTTATATCGAGAACACTCCCCTGTTCGTCCAGATCGCGAAAGGGTTGGGTATCCGCAGCATTCTTCACACGGATTACAAGTCTACACGCGCCAAACTGGCGGCGTTGGGCTTGAAGGATGACTAGATGAAACCCGCGACCTCACGGATTCTGACGATCAATGGCGGTTCCTCCAGCATCAAGTTCGCTTTGTTTGAGTCCGGCGCTTCGCTCCAGCGCATTCTGGAAGGCGCGATGGATCGGATTGGAGGACCTGAGGCCATCTTGGTGGTGAAAGGTGTGGACCCGGCGGACAACTTTTCAAAAAGGGTGGCCGCGCCGGATCATACGGCGGCGGCAGGCGTTCTGATGGATTGGATTGAGAAACGTGGGGGACCTAAAACGTTGGCCGCGGTAGGTCATCGCGTGGTGCATGGCGGACCGAAATACAGCGAGGCCCAGCGCATCACGGCGGAAATGGTTGAAGAGCTTAAGCGCCTCAGCGCCTTTGATCCAGAACATCTCCCCGAAGAGATCCTGCTGACCCAAGAATTTCATCGCCGGTTTCCGGGCCTTCCCCAGGTGGCTTGTTTCGACACGGCCTTTCATCATGATCTGCCGCGCGTGGCGCGGCTCCTGCCAATCCCGCGGCGTTACGAAGCCAAGGGCGTGCGGCGGTACGGATTTCACGGATTGTCGTATGCGTATCTCATGAAGGAGCTGGCCCGCCTGACGGGACCCGAAGCGGCGCAAGGCCGGATCATCCTCGCGCACCTCGGCAACGGGGCGAGTCTCGCGGCGGTGCGCGGCGGCAAATCCCAGGACACGAGCATGAGTTTTACCCCGACAGCCGGAGTCCCGATGAGCACACGCTCAGGCGATCTAGATCCCGGACTGCATTGGTATCTGGCGCGCACGGAAGGGCTCGATGCCAAAGCATTCAACGAGATGGTCAATTTTCAGTCTGGACTCCTAGGCATATCGGAGACCAGTTCCGACATGCGTGTCTTGCTCGATCATGAGAAGCAGGACGTGCGGGCTGCGGAAGCGGTTGCGCTCTTTGGCTATCAGGTTAAAAAATGGATTGGCGCCTTCGCTGCGGCGCTAGGCGGATTGGACACGCTAGTCTTCGCTGGAGGCATTGGAGAAAATGCGCCCGTAGTCCGCGCCAGAATTTGTGAAGGGTTGAAATTTCTCGGCGTTGAAATAGATCAAAAGCGCAACGCGGCGAATGAAGGACTTGTTTCGAGTTCAGCCGGCCGTGTATCGGTGCGGGTCATTCACACAGATGAAGAACTCATGATCGCCGAATCGGTCTGCGACGTTCTCGGCCTTCACATAAAAGGAGCCCTATGATGAACCAGACAGGCGGATTTATGAGTAGCTGGATGGGTGGCTGGATGGGCGGAGGGATGTGGTTTTGGCCGGTCGTCGGTGTTCTGGTCGTGGTTCTACTTATCGTTGCGATCAGCAAGTCGTGCAGCAAATGAAAGGAAACCTATGACTGTCACGGTAACCCCTGAGAAACCTGTCAGTGAAGGCGCAAAGTTGCGTGCGGAGGCCAAGCTCGTGGCAATGGCCGGAGACGGCATCAACATCTCGACTGCCTTAAGCGAAGCGGAAGTCGGCATTTCCATGGGCAACGACACGGTCGTGGCAATGCAAAGCGCGGGGATCACTCTTGTAAAAGGCGAGCCCATGAATTTGTCGCATGAAAGTGAAACTCGAGAATCAAAAGGAGTCCCATTATGCTCAACAAAGCTAAGACGCTGAAGGGTTACAAATTGAACAGTCTGGACGGGGAAATAGGGAAGGTCAAAGAATTCCTCTTTGACGACCAGCATTGGGCCGTTCGCTACCTGATCGCCGATACTGGACATTGGCTCATCGGCCGACAGGTGCTCCTCTCCCCTTATGCGCTTACTTCCGTGAATAGTAAAAAGGAGCTCATCTCCGTCCATTTGACCAAACAGCAAATTGAGGACAGCCCATCCCTGATCAATCACGAGCCTGTCTCGCGACAATTCGAGGAAACCTACTATGGGTTTTATGAATGGCCGAATTATTGGGGAGGCCCCTATGCGTGGGGTCCCTTTCCTTACATTGAGCGCAACCCGACCAAATGGAAAAAATCCGTCCGAGAGGAATTGACTTGGGATCCCCATTTACGCAGCACTGAGGCGGTCACCGGCTATCACATCCATGCGCTAGACGGGGCGATTGGCCACGTCGACGATTTTATCATCGACGACAAGACCTGGACGGTTCGCTATCTCGTCATCGATACGATGAACTGGTGGCCGGGGAAAAAGATCCTGGTGTCACCCAAATGGATCGAGCGCGTGAGTTGGAGCGATTCGAAAGTCTTCGTCAATCTTAGTCGTGATGTGATCAGGCGTTCCCCGGAATATGCCGAGGAGTCGCCGCTGAGCCGGAATTACGAGACCGGACTCTATCGCCATTATGATCGTCAAGGATACTGGGTGGATGACCAGGACGCCAAGGAACTTAAAGGAGCATTGGTATGAATGTGATCAGGGAGCTCAAGGAAAACGCCGCTGGCGAAACAAAGAGGATGAGCACATCGGACAACCCGTTGCCGGCGGACCTCCTACGAAAGATGAACGCCTATTGGCGCGCGGCCAATTATCTATCGGTCGGCCAGATCTATCTCTACGCCAACCCACTGCTCAAAGAACCACTCAAACTCTCGCACGTCAAGCCGCTGGTCGTCGGTCATTGGGGCACGACGCCTGGCCAGAACTTTATCTATGTGCACCTGAACCGGGTGATCAAGAAGTATGACCTGGATATGTTCTACATCGCTGGTCCCGGTCACGGCGGGCCGGCCATTGTCGGCAATGTGTACCTCGAAGGCACCTGGACCGATATTTATCCGAATATCACGCAGGACGAAGCCGGCCTGCAAAAGTTATTCAAACAATTCTCGTTTCCCGGTGGGATTTCGAGCCATGTGGCGCCTTCCACACCGGGGTCCATTCACGAAGGCGGTGAGCTGGGCTATTCCCTCAGCCATGCTTTCGGGGCGGCGTTCGACAATCCCGATCTGATCGTCGCCTGCGTGGTTGGCGACGGGGAGGCGGAAACCGGACCCTTGGCGACCGCCTGGCAATCCAACAAGCTTCTCGATCCCTTGACCGATGGAGCGGTACTTCCGATCCTGCATTTGAATGGCTACAAAATCAGTAACCCGACCGTCCTGGCCCGCATTGAGCATGAGGAATTGGAGCAATTCCTGCGCGGCTGCGGTTGGACGCCGTACTTTGTGGAAGGAGACGAGCCGGAAGCGATGCATCAGCGCATGGCCAGCATTCTGGAGAATGCCATCGAGGACATTCGCCAAATCCAACGCCACGCGAGAAGCAAGAAGGACACCACGCGTCCGCGCTGGCCGATGATCGTCCTTCGGTCGCCCAAGGGCTGGACGGGACCGAAATTCGTGGACGGACTGCCTGTCGAAGGCACCTTCCGATCGCACCAGGTGCCGCTTCTGGTGGATTTCGAGCATCCAGACCATGTCCAGCAGCTGGAAGGCTGGATGAAGAGCTACAAGCCGGAAGAACTCTTTGATGATCGCGGCCGTCTCATGCCGGAATTGGCCGAGCTGGCGCCTAAGGGCGACCGGCGGATGGGCTCCAATCCCCATACTAACGGCGGGGTTCTTTTGCGCGACCTGCGCATGCCGGACTTCCGAGTCCATGCGGTGACGGTGCCTTCGCCCGGCGCCGTGAACGGCCAGGACACCCTCGTACTGGGAAAGTTCCTGCGTGATGTGGTGAATCTCAATCCGGACAATTTCCGCGTCTTCGGACCCGATGAGACGCTTTCTAATCTCCTCGGCGCGATCTTTGAATCCACAAATCGGCAGTGGGACGCGCGCACCGTCAAGAACGATGAATTCCTCGCGCCCGCCGGGCGCGTCGTGGACTCGATGCTGAGCGAACATCAGTGCGAGGGCTGGCTGGAAGGGTATCTCCTGACCGGGCGGCACGGGCTTTTTAACAGCTATGAGGCCTTCATCCGCATTGTCGACTCGATGTTCAGCCAGCACGCCAAGTGGCTGAAGGTGACTTCGGAACTCCCCTGGCGGCGAAAGATTGCCTCTTTAAACTATCTGCTCGCCTCGCACGTCTGGCAGCAGGATCACAAC
>Ga0182027_10003484_pt1 | contig 24884 bp, 20 predicted proteins | sample 712E1DmetaG_FD_121300 | JGI IMG/M metagenome (GOLD analysis project Ga0182027, IMG submission 121300) | Permafrost microbial communities from Stordalen Mire, Sweden - 712E1D metaG (Illumina Assembly) | ecosystem: Environmental > Terrestrial > Soil > Wetlands > Permafrost | place: Sweden... | reverse complement strand
GAGGCCGCTCATGGCTAGCCATCTGATCCCATTGCAAGAGGACCTGAGCAGGATCATGGCTTATGAGGCCGCTCTCGAACGCCAGTTTGAGAGGAAGCTGCCACAATTGATGGCTTGGCGGCGAACTAAAGGAGAGCCTGGTACGAGCGGAGTAGTTAGCAAAGATACATAACGCACTATTCATTATATATTACGATAAGTGACTACACACGAAACAACAAATCCCCGAAAATCCGAAAACGAAGCCGTTATCTCTATGAAAACACAGGGCGTTCTAAATCGACATTGCCAAAAGTGCGCAGAGTCAGGCACAAAGGAGTGAAGGTTCGCAAACTCCACAGATATTAGTTGCCAGCTTGGCGAGTCCCTATAAAGTCGTTTGATCAATCCTCCGAACCCGAGTCGCTCGTCGAGTTCCCGCACCAGAACCAAGCCGCCTTCTGAGGTGACGCGGGAACCTTGGAAATCGATCCCGCTCTGCGGGAGAGGCATTAAAGGAGAGCTGAAAGGGCTGATTTTGTATCTCATCCATTGGGTACTGACCTCCGAAGCGTCTTGATCGCGTTCACACCCGTATAAATATTGATGATGGCGACGATCCGAAGATTCGGAAATATGGTTCAAACTGGAAATGTGGAATGAAAATAACTTGATAACGCAAGCTGGGATTACAGGTGGGCCGAATTACGGGACTTCAACGGATACCGCATACTCTGCCCATGTCTCTTAGCCCCCTCGCGATTCACTTCAACTAAGGCACAGCGTGGCTCACTTTACCTTCCCTCGAGCTCGTCAGCCAAGGACGAGGCATCGTACAGTTCGCGCAACGCCTCAATGATGGCCCCACTGTGGACAGCCACGGCACGGTTGTTCACCTCGTTGTACACGTAGTCGCCAACCAGGCTTTCGATGTTTCCATCGAAAATCAGCCCCACCAACTCGCCTTGCCTGTTAATGACCGGGGAGCCTGAGTTTCCTCCGATGATGTCGCAGGTGTTGACAAAATCCAATGGCCCGGCAAGATCCAGGCGGGTGCGGCGCTCGAGGTAACGTGCCGGAAGATTATAGGGGGGCTTGAGGCCAAAACTATAGGCCCGGTCGTAAAGGCCATAGAAGGTCGTCATGGGGGGCGCCTGAGTCCCATTCATCGGGAAACCCTTGACCGCGCCATAGGCGAGCCTAAGTGTGAAAGTCGCATCGGGATAGAGTGACTTCCCGTAAACAGCAAATCGAGCCTGGCCGATTTTTTCCCCCGCAGGAGTCTCCACGCTTTCCACATTGTCCTCGAATGCCTTGATCCTCTGGCGGTCGAAGGGGTCGATCGTGCGGGCCAACACAATCATGGGATCGCCTGATGCCTGAACGGCCGCTTCACCCCCATCCACCAACGACTTGCGAAACGCCGGGTCCGCCAGCTTGGTTCCCTCGACAGCCGTCTTCGCCACTTCAGCGGGGGTGCGCGCGCCCAGCACAGCCTTCATGAAGGGATCGTTGGCGCTCAGTTCTTCGAGGGAAACTTGCAGCCCCCCTTCTAACATTGCCGCTTCATACCCAGAATAAATCGGGGCTGTAGAGAAGAGGCGAAAACGAAGTGAATCAAGCTGAGAATCGTGATATCCCTCGAGCCTTTCCCCGTCAGGCTTCTTCACCTCCGCCACGTACTGCACAATATTGAACGCGATCTCCAGCAAGCGGGACCAGCGGGCCGAATAGAGCAGATACGTTTTCAGAATTTGCCGATGCTCGATCTCAGCTTGGGCAATGGCATCCCAAGCGCCGCCATAAACTTTTTTCCACTCCGGTTTGCTCGCCACCAGAGTGCGAAAGTCCGTCTCGTTCTTCTGCATTTGGGCCACCAGAGTTTTGTCTGCCAGGCCTTGAGCGGCGCCTTTAAACGCCTTTAAAGAATTCTCAGTGAAGAAGATTATGCGCGCGGCTTGCCGGGCTTGTTCAGGTCCCTGGCCAGCGTACCGCCTCGCCGTTTCCACTCGCCGGTTCAGAATTTTAAGAAGCAAGGGCAGGTTGTAGTCCCTTTCGGTCTCGATCTGAGTCATGGTTTCGAGGCGCGATGTGGAGCCTGGGTGTCCCGAAACGAAGACCAGTTCGCCATCGCCTGCGCCCTTCGCATTCCATTTCAGATAATGTTTGTTTTCGACAGGTTTCCCATTTTCATACACTCGGAATAGAGCGAAGTCGAGGTCGTGCCGCGGATAGGTGAAGTTGTCCGGATCACCTCCAAAGAAGGCGATTTGTTGCTCGGGGGCAAAAACCAGGCGCATGTCCGTGTATTTCTTGTATTGATAAAGCCAGTACTCGCCGCCCTGGTACAGGGAAATCACGTCCGAGCGCAAACCGGTTTTCTCCAAGCTCTCCTTCTCGATTCTTGCCATTTCCGCTTTTCGAGCCTTCAAAGCGGCTTCGTCAGTCATCCCCGGCTTGACTGCGCTCAGGACACGCGGGGTGACGTCTTCCAGGGCGACCAGAACATTCACTTCCAGGTCAGGGCACTTCAGCTCTTCCGCCGCAGTGCGCGCAAAAAACCCGTCCTTGACGTAGTCTTTGGCGGGAGAAGAGACCTTCGCGAGTTGGCCAAGCGCAACGTGGTGGTTGGTCAGTACGAGTCCGTGCGGGCTTACGAAAGAGCCCGACCCACCGTCGTTAAAACGCACGCTGGAAAGGCGCACGTGGTCAAGCCACTCGCCCGTCGGCTCGAAACCATAACGCTCCTTGAGCTGTTTGATGGGGGGGTTGTCAAAGGTCCACATTCCCTCATCCGCCAGGGAAACGGAGATGCCGAGTAATGCCCAAACGGCTAGAGTGAGCAGAATCCAAACCCTGCGAGGCTTGTTGCTTCTAATCATTTGTACCTCCGTGTTCAAAAGAGTGCTATGCCATCCAGGACTTTGATTTTGGAATCGGGAGAAGCCGCAAGTGTACACCCCAAAGCCTCATTTTGGAATGCTGCATCACGCAACTGCATCACGCAGAGCAGAAAGCAGTAGGCAGTGCGCAGAAGAGCAGGTTTAGCTGCAATGTTGTTCACTTAAGCTTTTTCAACCCGAAATCGCAGGTTGAACGAGCAGCCCGGACCCATTGAATGGAAAGACCCCTCACTCGCCCTCCTCCGTCGGGCACCCGCTCCCCAGGGAGAGGGCTATCATTTTTGTTGCGCGTTAGAGTTAGGCTCCCCCTTCACGCGTCAGGGGGGCAGATCGCTGCGAGTTCGCCACCACGGACAACTGACAACTGACCCGCCGTGGCGGGACAACTGACAACACTACTGTCAACAGAGTTCTGGCATAATATGCGAGCGTTCAAGCCTCAATTTGAAGGGGAGGAATTCAACCCATGGGTCATCGAAACCAAATCGTTTTCAGGGGATGCTATCTTGTACTGGTATCTGCGGTCCTGCTTGCAAACGGAGTGGTGCGCCCGCCTTCACGGCTACTTGGCGCCAACGCCAGTCCCCATCCTGCCGTCTGGGCTGAAATCGACAAGGAGCAGCTCCTCGAGTACATTAAGATTCTCTCCTCCGACAAATTTGAAGGTCGCGCCCCCGCCTCAAAGGGAGAGGATCTTACGACTACCTTCATTCGAGAGAAGTTCAAGGGACTGGCTTTGCAGCCCGGCAATCCGGATGGGACGTACTTTCAACGCGTGCCGATGGTGGGGATCACTGCTGATCCTGCCATGCAACTGACTTTTACGGGTTCAAACTCCGGCAAGAGGCTGGCGCTTCGGTATGGTGAGGACTTCATGGCGTGGACCAAGCGGGAGCAGCCGGAGGTAGGCATTCACGCGGATGTGGTTTTCGTCGGTTACGGCGTGGTCGCGCCCGAGTACCACTGGGACGATTACAAGGGCGTGGATGTGAGAGGTAAGGTCCTGGTGATGCTCATCAACGATCCCCCAGTTCCAGACCCCAAGGATCCTGCAAAACTCGATCCAAAGATGTTCAAAGGCAAGGCCATGACCTACTACGGTCGGTGGACTTACAAGTTCGAGATGGCGGCTCAAAAAGGCGCTGCGGGATGCTTGCTCATTCATCAGACGGGGCCCGCAGGCTACCCTTGGGAGGTCATCCGGAATAGTAAGGCCGGCGAACAGTTCAGCCTTGCGAGCGCGGATAAGGGCATGTCACGGGCTGCCGTGGAAGGTTGGTTGACGCATGACCAGGCCAAAGCTCTGTTTGCCATGACGGGCAAGGATCTGGCGGCGCTCGAAAAGGCAGCCGTTGACCGGAACTTCCGGCCGGTCCCTCTTGACGCTCAGGCTGCGCTGACCATGCACAACGAAATCAGGACCATCAACTCAAAGAACGTGGTCGCCAAACTGCCCGGAGGTGATCCGAAACTGCGCCAGGAATATGTGATCTACACAGCCCACTGGGATCATTTGGGAGTAGGGCCGGCGGGCATCTTTCACGGTGCGGCGGACAATGCCTCGGGAGTGGCGGGACTGCTTGAGATCGCCCGGGCTTTTACGAAGGTCCAACCTCCCCCGCGTCGCTCGATCCTGTTTTTGGCGGTGACTGCTGAGGAACAAGGGTTGCTGGGCTCGCAGTATTATGCCGAGCATCCTTTGTATCCGCTCACCAAGACGGCGGCAGAAATCAACATGGATGTGCTCAACACCTTCGGCCGCACCCGCGACCTTACGGTGATCGGTCTGGGTATGTCTACACTCGACGGCTACGTCAAGACCGTTGCCACCGAGCAGGGAAGAGTCGTGAGGCCCGATGCAGAACCCGAGAAGGGCTTCTATTTTCGCTCCGATCATTTCAGTTTCGCCAAGCTGGGTGTGCCGGCGCTCGACCCCGAAGGCGGAATTGATTACTTGGGAAGGCCAGCGGGGTGGGGAATGAAGATGCGGGAAAAGTTCACTAAGGAGAACTACCACAAGCCCTCCGACACGATAACCCCGGACTGGGACTTGAGCGGCGCCGTGCTGGACCTTCAGCTCTTGTTCGAAGTGGGATATCGGGTTGCCAATGCCGACCGCCTCCCCACTTGGAGTCCCGGCTCGGAGTTTCGGGCCAGGCGGGAAGCAATGCTGAAGGGCAGTGACAAGTGACCCGCCGCGGCGGGACGAGTGACTAGCAGAAGTTGGGAGTCAGAAGACAGATGAAAGGCTACGAGTCCACGGAAGCCCTACGCCCCAACCTGTCGGGGGGCCTTTTCGGAAACAATCGGCGATTTTTGGCGTTGGTGGATGGCTTACTTTTCCCATCGACCACCTGCTACCCATCACCTGCCGCTCTTTACGTACTTGCCAGGACGCGTCGGTAGAGGTCTTCGTAAAGGGGGATGATCTTCTGGCTACAGAAGGTGGTTGAGGCGCGTTCTCGCGCCGCGATTCCCATCTGCTCGCGCCGATGCGGGTCGGTGACGATCTCGAGGGCGCGCGCGGCCATGGTCTTCACATCATGACCCGGCACGAGAAAGCCCTCCACTCCATTTCTGATTACCTCGGGTAATCCCCCAACCTCTGAACAGACGGCAGGAACGCCACAGGCCATTCCCTCGAGCGCCGCCAGGCCAAAGGACTCGATTTCGCTGGGTAGAAGGAGCACGTCGGCGCAGTTGAGGAAGTCCTGCACCTGATTTTGTTTGCCCAAAAAGTACACGTCCTTCATCAGGCCTTTTTCACGAACCAGCCATTCGGCAATGGTACGCTCCGGCCCGTCGCCAATCATTAGGAGCTTGGCGGGGATCTCCGCCCGGACGACGGCGAAGATATCGACCACGTCTGTTACCCGTTTGACCGGCCGAAAGTTGGACAGATGGACGAGGATAGGCTCACCCTGGGGGGCAAATTCGCTGCGTCGGCAATGGGCGTCGGCGGGCTGGAATACGTCGCAGTTGACGAAGTTTGGAATCACTTCCACCGGGCGTTGGATATTGAATTCGCGCAACGTCACCGTGCGAAGGTATTCGGAGATGGCTGTTACCCCGTCGCTCTGTTCGATGGAGAACCGTGTGATGGGCAGGTAAGAGCGATCCACGCCTACCAGTGTAATGTCTGTTCCATGCAGTGTGGTGACAAAGGGAAGGCGGTGGGGGTTTAGCATCGCCCTGGCCAAATAGGCGCTCACCGAGTGAGGGATAGCATAATGGACATGCAACAGATCGAGCGATTCGTGCTCTGCCACGTTCGCCATCTGGGTGGCCAAGGCCAGCGTGTAGGGGGGATGATTGAACAAAGGGTAGTTGAGCATTTCCACCTCGTGGAAGTGGATGCGCTCGGAGGGTTCGGTCATGCGAACGGGGACGGCGTAGCTAATGAAATGAATGTCGTGCCCGCGCGCGGCTAATTCCAGGCCCAGCTCAGTGGCGACTACACCACTTCCGCCATAGGTGGGGTAACAGGTTATGCCGATTTTCATGGGATGCCTTCAGGGCCTGCTCCGACCCGTGGATGCTAAGAGGGGGGAGTTTTCTTCTTCTCCTCGGAGCCCGCCAGGACCACAATTCGCGTTACTGTCCTGTGATCGCCCCGCTGCTCGTAGAAAACGAGAACATTGGTGCCAGGTTTCAGCTTCGCTAGCTTAACCTTGTTCCCATCGGCGGTAACCACATGGACTTTCTTCTTAATAGGGAAGATTTCTGTGGAGTTTCCGTTGACGTTGTCGACATTCAATACCTCGCTCTCCAAATCAACGGATTTCACGATGCCGGTGAACGCCTGCCGCGTCGGTCCGCCAGAAGTGATCTTATCGATAACTGGGACCTTGGTCTTGTGCTGCTCCTGTGCCTTTATCGTGGCCCGGAATGGCAAGCCCAAAAGAATCAGGGCGACGAAAAGGCGGACCAGAATCCTGAAGAGAACCACGGTCCGCGAGGGGCCTGTCACGGGGCAAGTGGGGACAACAATCATCGTGGTGGAGCTTATGTCTGGCTGATAGTAAGACGTCAATTTAGGTATCACTACTGCTCCGCTCGCGAGTGGGATTAAAAGCGCAAGATCATCCTAGGCGCGGAAAGCTACACTGTCAAGTGCAGCCGCTAACGGTCAGGCGTAATCGATAACCTCCAAGCTCCATGGCAAAGAGTTCTTTGGCCCGAGGCGAAGTCCGAGATTCCTCGCGAGGTTAAGAACCCCATCCCTCGCACAGTTCACTGGACGTGCTGGGATTTCCCAACTAGCCTTGCGCAAGGTCCTCCTGCCCGTTTTCGGGGAGACGATTGCCATCCCCACCGCCCGCCTGCTTGTTTTCGTTCGCCTTGTAGATATACCGGATGGCGGACTTCATGATAAGGAGGTTGGGTTCGTTCGGCCTATGGACCTTGATGCAATTCTTGTCGTACCACTCGATGACGCCGTGGATGACTTCGTCCCCGCTGAGGACGACCACTATGGGGGTTCGCGCCTGCATTTGTTTCAGGTAGTAGAAGTTTTCTGCGTTGGTTTGTTCAGGAGGAGCAGGCTTCTTGCGTGGCAGCCGTGCGCCCATTTGGTCCTGGACCTCGGACAGGGTTGGGCGGATGAGTCGTCGATTCATGGTGCTTTACTCCTTCGGCCTGGTCTTCCGAGGCCACATGTTCAGGATGTCTCCCTTATGGAATTCGCGCCTACGGCCTCTTTCCGATAGACGCACGCTCCTGCGCCAGGGTTTCTTCCCGGTCGGTAAAAAAGCCATTCGAGGGAGAAAGCCGCGAATGCCTTACATGCTATCACGAAGCCTGCGGAGTCGCAATGGAGTGTCGCATGGAGTCTGTCGCACGGAAGTCCATGCATGGTCAACGTCCACGGAGGTTTTGCTTTCAAAGCCAGGATGGAGAATTTCACGTTGCGGGGCTACCCAACTTTGGTGCTGAGGCGTTTAACGCGCGAGGGCCTTGGATCGCGCACAAACCTCCAACCCCAGCGCCTCAAAGCCGAGTTGCTGGTTTATGTTGCGGACTTGCAGCCGGTAGGCCTGGTCGAGGCCGGACTTTAAGAGCTCGATGCCCTGGAGACCCAGGCTGCCCGCCCAAGCCTGGAGGCGTGGGAGCACATCCACGTTAGTCACTTCGGTTCCCGGCCCTTGCAAGAGCACGTGAAGTAGATCCCGCAGAAGGGAATAGCCGATGCCGAGTGTGGCTTCGAAATCGTCCCGGCTGTCGGCGAGCGACTTGGCCGAATCAAAAAGTGGCCGCCAGTCCACGGCGGAGGAAGCGGGAACACGGCGCGCCACGGCTTCCAGGAATTCCAGCCAAGGCTTGCGACGTTGTTCATAGGCCGCAAGATCGAAGCTCCTGGCTTTGGCCACGCTGCCAGAGGCCACACGCGCGGCGAGGGCCAATTGTGTCTTATTCAAGCGTTTCTGCTCGGCCAGCAGTTCGAGGATGGCAGATTCAGGCACGGGCTGAAATAAAATTTGCAAACACCGGGAGCGAATGGTGGGGCGCAGCTCGTAAGGGTTGGAGCAGATAAGAATGAAGGAGGTGGTTTCGGGCGGTTCTTCGAGCACTTTCAGAAGAAGATCCACCGCCTGCCAGTGAACCCGCTGCGCATCATCAATAATAAAAATGCGCCGCGGGAACTCGAAGGGCCGGGTGAATGCCACATGGCGTAGTTGCCGGATTTGTTCTGTGAGGATGAAGCGCGTGAGGGGTTCGATGATCTGGAAATCAAAATAGACCAGCCCTTCCACCCGTCTTGCCGCCTCTTTGATTTCCCGCCGGCGCGCCAAGTCCTCCTCCGCAGCGGTGAACATCTCTTCGGCCTTGCGGCAACGCGGACAGGCATCGCAGAAGTCGCCCTCACCACGCTCGCACACCAACGCTTTGGCCAGCATCCGCGCCAGGGTCTTCTTGCCTGCCCCGTCGGGTCCTGAGAACAAGAGACCGCCGGGAACACGTCCGCTTGCCACCATCTCGCGCATGTTAGCGAGAGCTTTGGGGTTTCCGATGAATGAGTCGAAAGGCATTTTAGATTTTGGATTTTAGATTTTGGATTTTCCAACGGCTTCTGTTTACCGATTTTGGGTGCAAGGGAGACATAAATCCAAAATCCAAAATCTAAAATCTCTTCAGCCGCCGAGCCAGAAAGGTGTCAACGAGCTTGCAAATCTCCGCCTGGACTTCCGCCACCGGCCCGTCTGCCTGCACAACCTTCACCCTGCGGGGTTCCTTGCGGGCGATGGCCAGGTATCCCTCCCGAACTCTTTTGTGAAAATTCACACCCTGCAATTCGAACCGTTCCTGCGTTGATTTCCGCCGTGATTGGCGACCTTGGGCCCGCTCAAGCGAGAGACGGGGTGCCAGGTCGAGAACAATAGTCAAGTCAGGCTGCGTGCGAGCGCAGATGATGCGGTCGAAGGCCAGGACAGTCTCCACGCCCAACTCTCGCCCATATCCCTGATAAGCGAGCGAAGCGTCATTATAACGGTCACTCAAAACAATTTCGCCCTTGGCCAGCGCCGGCCGGATTACCTCCTGCAAATGCTGGGCGCGGGCCGCGTAAATTAGAGCCAGCTCTGCCAGGGGAGCAAGTCGAGTGGTGGTCGAGGCCAGGAGAATTTTCCGAATGCGCTCCCCCACCTTCGTGCCGCCCGGCTCGCGCGTAACGCGCACCGCGAGCCCGCTCTTCTTCAAGTGCTGAACGAGGAGACGGAGTTGCGTGCTCTTCCCCGTTCCGTCTATTCCTTCCAGCGTGATGAAAAGGCCATGTTTCATTTGGTTTCGTGCAGAGTCCGAGAGTCTTCTCAAGCCCTGGGCGTAGCCATGGACGACTGACCACGAACGGCCAACAACTGACAAGACAGGCATCGTACCATTCGCAGTTACCCGCCAACAAGGTGCTTTCTGGCAAGTTGCTGAAAAACCCTTGGCGCTCTCCGAAGCGGCGCTGGCTTGCCTGGGGCGCCTTGTCGAATCCGAAATGTTGGGCCGACCTACAGGAGTAGCCATCAGCTTCTTCTCACGCCACGAATATCCCCGCTCGTGTCGTTAGCGCCCCCGCCCTGCAATCCGTCAGCCGACGGATGCGGGGCTCCGTGTCCTCCGTGACCAGGGAAAAACTCAACACAGAGATCACCGAGATCCTCCGCCCTGCACCATCCGGTGCGGGGCTCTGTGCTCTCTGTGTTGGTGCTTTGAAGGGCCGGAGAACACGGAGAAGCCCGTTTTGGTTGCAGACACCGGGCCGCGCTGTCCTATTGTTGGTGACTCTTTTGGGGGCACGCAAAGATTCTCCCTCTGACTTTTTATGACAGTCGAATGGTAGAATGACATGTTTTGGCGCCAGACTCATGAGCCGGCGGCTTGTCACGGGGCATCAGAATGCTCCACGTAATTCCCCTCCTTGGTTAAGGAGGGGGCCAGGGGGTGGTTGGCCTGCGTGCGTGTTTCCGTTGCCCACCACCCCCGAACCCCTCCTCATTTGAGGAGGGGAGTTATTTTCGAGGCAGAAGTTGGATGCTGCCAGATCGATTCTTGAGAGTTGTCATGATGGGTATCAAGGAAAATGTAGCGCAAGTGCAGGAGCGAATCGCCACCGCGTGCCGGCGTAGCGGGCGCAGGCCGCCCGAGGTGAAGCTGGTGGCAATTTCAAAAACTCACCCGCCGGATAGTATTCGCTCGGCGTATGAGGCTGGGCTGCGGGATTTTGGTGAGAACCGCGTGCAGGAAGCTGCTGCCAAGCGGCCCGCGCTTTCGGACTTGAGCATCACGTGGCATTTGGTGGGCCACCTTCAGACCAACAAAGCCAAGCCCGCACGAGATCTGTTCCACTGGGTGCACTCCGTGGACTCGTTTCGGCTGGCCCAGAAACTGGACCAGGCGACGGCTTCGGGTGGTGGCCGGTTGCCGGTGCTGCTGGAGGTCAACCTGGGCGGAGAGGAGAGTAAGGCAGGAGTTGGGGAGTCAGAAATAATCCAACTCGCCGAGCAGATGAGTCAGCTTGCCACGCTCGAACTTCGTGGCCTGATGGTTATCCCTCCCTTCTTCGACGACCCCGAGCAGGTGCGGCCCTATTTCCGGCGGCTCCGCGAGCTGGCTAAGGAGATTGACGCGAAAAACATCGCCAACGTCTCCATGCAGGAGATCTCGATGGGCATGAGCCACGATTTCGAAGTCGCCATCGAAGAGGGAGCGACCATCATTCGAGTGGGAACCGCGATCTTCGGTGCGAGGAAGCAAACGTAGGGCCGCGGCCGGTGGGCAGAAGGCAGAAGGCTCAAGGGGGAAAGCAGGTGTAGCGCAGGTCCCGCTCCCCGGACCTGCGGCTCTTCAAAGGCAGTGGGCAGTAGGCAGTAGGCAGTGAGCAGAAGGCTGAAGGGGGTCGGTGCAAGGATGAGGGCAATCTAAAATCTAAAATCCAAAATCGCCCCAGCCCCTGGCCCCGTTTCTTCGCCGGACAACGGACTACGGACAACTGACGACTGACAATTGACCATGGACAACGGACCACTGACAACTGACGATTGACAACTGACCCGCCGCGGCGGGACGACTGACCACTGACAACTGACGACTGATAACTACCCATGCCCGACTTTAAAGTCGAATCACAAACCGTCTCTTTCTGGGTTAAGGTAAAGCCTCGCTCCGCCCGCGAGCGCCTGGCCTATGACTCCGCTGGAGAACTGCGCCTGGAGTTACATGCTCCGCCCACTGAAGGTGAGGCCAACCAGGCGTGCATCTATTTTTTCGCACGCGCATTACGTTTGCCGCAGGCGTGTGTGACCCTTATCTCCGGGGGAAGATCTCGCCGCAAACTCATTCGCATCACTGGGCGGTCAGCCGAGGAGACTATGGCGGGGATCAAGGCGCTGGCATCGCGTGGCCAAAATGAGTAAAGCGCCTGCGCCACCGACGTTTGATATACTTTCTTCTTAGCTTCACAACAGGGAGCGCACATGAAAACGAAGTCGAAAGGGACAGTCTCTGGTGTCGCGGGGCTTGCGGCGGCTCTTGCTCTGGTGGTCCTGGTGGCGCACGCGCGGTCCGGGCCGGCACAATCGGTCCCGTCAGGACCGGCGCCCAAAATGGCCGAAGAGGCTTACAAGAACATCCAAGTTCTTAAGGGTGTTCCAGCCGATCAGGTGATTCCGGCAATGCAGTTCATCTCGGCCTCGTTGGGTGTTGATTGCGAACACTGCCACGTCGAGCACGCGTTTGATAAGGACGACAAGAAGCCGAAGCAGACCGCGCGGAAAATGATCCAGATGATGTTCGCCATCAACAAAGACAACTTCAACGGGCATCGCGAAGTCACCTGCTATTCCTGCCACCACGGCGCGGCCGACCCGGTCGGGACGCCCCTCATTGCCGACCAGGAGCCAAAACCGGAGCCTCGCGGGGCGATGCTTGCCGGCGGCACGAATCCCGTCGCTATGCCGACAGCGGATCAACTCTTGGAGAAGTTCGTGCAAGCGCTCGGGGGCGCGGACGCCCTCCAGAAAATCACAAGCCGTGTCGAGAAGGGCACGCTTACAGGCTTTGGCGGTCGCGAGCTCCCGGTCGAAGTTTTCGCCAAAGCCCCGGACAAGCGTCTCTCCGTGATGCATTTGCCGAACCGTGACAGCATCACGGCGTACGATGGCCGCGTGGGGTGGGTTGGCTTTCCCGGCCGGCCACCTCATGAGATGAGCGGCGGGGAACTCGAGGGCGCAAGGCTCGATGCTGACTTCTACTTTCCGGTACACGTCAAGCAGGTCTTCAGCCAGCTTCGCGTGGAACGTCCGGAGAAAGTCGACGACCCGGAAACGTATCTCGTCCTCGGCGTAAATCCGGGTCAGCCGCCGGTGAGGTTGTACTTCAGCCAGCAGTCAGGGCTGCTGGTACGCCTGGTGCGCTACGTCGAGACGCCCCTCGGGCGCAACCCCATGCAGATTGACTATGCTGACTATCGCGACGCCGAGGGTGTCAAGGTCCCCTTCCGCTGGACGATTGCCCGTCCCGGCGCACGCTTCACCATTCAGGTTGACCAGATGCAACAGAACGTCCCAATCGACGACGCGAAGTTCGCCAAGCCTTCCGAGCCTGTGACGCCGGCCCCCAACCCCACTTCGCCGTAGCCGCGAATTTCGGCCGGCTGGCGTGCCGTGTGTCATCCCAAGCGAGCACAGCCGAAGAGCGCTATCCGTGAGGTCAGAAAGGCAGTGCCGATGGGGAGATCGAAAAGTAGTTTTTCGTGCCCTGAAAGGGCACAAGATAGTAGCCGGGGGCGTTGCCTCCGGCTACTCTATTGATCCCCTTTTCCGACCGCGGGTTGGATTATGAAAGGCAGAGTTGCTTAGCCGCATGTACCCTCATATCCGAACGATGACCCCTGCCGACCTCTCTGCCGGAATGCGCTTGAAGAACATTGCAGGATGGAACCAAACGAAGGATGATTGGGAACGATTCCTTCAGGCCGATGCTGAAGGATGTTTCGTCGCGGAATGGAACGGACAGGTGGCGGGTACGGTGGCCACCATCATCTATGAGAGCCGTTTCGCGTGGATCGGCATGGTCCTGGTGGACCCGCAATGGCGCGGGAAGGGCATCGGGACGGCCCTGCTCCTGAAAGCTATAGACCATCTCGACGCAAAGAAAGTCCCGTGTGTGAAACTGGATGCCACACCGCAGGGCAAACCAATTTACGTACGGCTGGGGTTCCGCATCGAATACGAAATTGAACGGCATAGTTTAATGAGGGAGGCTGGTCCGGAGGTTAGTCCGGGAACGGTCGCCGGCGACGCCGGGAACATCGAGACACTTTTGGAAATGGACCGCGAGGTTTTTGGCGCTGACCGAAGCGCTCTTCTGCGCTCGGTCGCAGGCTCTGCTCCTGAGCTGGTAAACATCGCCCGTCCAGGGGGCGCCGTGAAGGGATTCGTGCTGGGCCGGAAAGGCTCGCGGGCGGACCATCTGGGCCCCTGGGTCGCGTCGAATGCTATAGCGGCGCAAGAGGTTCTTGAGGGTTTTCTCCTCCGCTCTCGACGCCAGGTTGCCATTGTGGACGTGGCGAGAGACAATCCCTGGGCGTCTGCTCTCCTGGCCGCGAAGGGATTTCAGTTTTCCCGGAGCCTGACAAGAATGTACCGCGGCGAGAATGCACACCCGGGCCGGCCAGACCTTCTCGGCGCGATACTCGGTCCGGAGTTTGGCTAAGCACCACTGATGACTGATCCCCTTCGTTCGCGTGTCTTCTATGGTTGGTGGATTGTTCTCGCCGCCTTTCTCAACCTGTTCTTTGCAGTCGGGATCGTGTTCTACGGACTCCCGGTCTTTTATCCTTCACTCGTCGACTCGCTTCATTTCTCGCGCCAGCAAGCCACCACCGGATTATTCTTAGGGTTTGCGGCGGTGGCGCCGCTCTTCGGTTTGTTAGTGGGCGCCTTGATTGACCGCTTGGGCGCCAGGTTCGCAATCCTCATAGGAACGGGTTTCGTAGGGGTGTCGCTGATTCTGATGGGGAGTATCCACACTCTCCGGCAGTACTACCTGCTCTGCTTCACCGAGGTTGTGGGGTACGTTTTGGCTGGTCCACTCCCCAATCAGGTGCTGATCGCTAATTGGTTTCGAGTGCTGCGGGGCCGCGCCATGGGTTATGCGTATTTGGGCCTCGGATTTGGCGGCACGGTTTCGCCCCTTCTCGTTCACTGGCTGATCGAAACCTTCGGCTGGCGCAGGGCCTTCGAAGCGATTGGCGCCATGATCTTAGCCACCCTCTTCCCCATCGGCATCTGGGTAACGCGTTCTGCGCCACGCGACATGGGACTGTTGCCCGACGGCGGTTTATCGAAACCGACTGCGACCGAGGCCGCAAGCACACCCTCCCGAACTACCCGCGATGCTATTGGAACCGCCAACTTTTGGCTGCTCCTGCTGGGGAGTACGCTGGTGATCGGCGCCATCGGAACGGTGATCTCGCATTTCGTTCTCTTCTTGAGAGATGAAGGATATTCTTCCGGTTGGGCTTCGCGCGCCCTCAGCGTTCTGTTGTTCTCCAGCCTGGCTGGGCGCGCGATGGTCGGGTACTTTGCCGACTGGTTTACCCGCAAGAACGTCATGGCCATTTTCTATCTCACGCTCGCCTTGGCAATTCCTTTGTTGTTATTATCCCACCACGCGCGCGCCGTGATAGGTTTTGCAATTCTGTTTGGATTCGCCATGGGCGCGGACTACATGCTGATTCCGCTGGTGGCGGTCGATTGCTTTGGACTTTCCGCGCTGGGAAAAATTTTGGCGTTGATTATTATGGCAGACTCGCTGGGACAGACGTTTGGGCCGGTGATGGCGGGCCGGATTTTCGACACCCGGCACAGCTACGATCTCGCTTGGCTGATCATCACCGTGGCAGGGTTGCTGGGCGCTGGAGCGGTCTATCTGATCAGGTCGAATGAAGCTGTGAAAAAATCATTGTAGGGGCGGCCCTTGTGGCCGCCCTAGGGCAACCACAAAGGTTCCAAGTTTGTCATTCCGAGCCCTTCGCTGTCATCCTGAGCGCAGCGAAGGATCTCGCTCTGCACCGAAGCGGGTCGCAGCTCAAGACGGACTGGGAGACAGGTGGAAGAAAGAACCAGAGCGAGATTCCTCGCTGCGCTCGGAATGACACAGTGAGGGAGCGTTGCTACAGCGGTTCTTCGAGAACACAAACTGAAAGAGGAGATGCAATGCGTGCGCGACAATGCTACTCGCTAGGAGGGCTGCTCATTCTGATGGCGCTAGTTGGGGGCCACATCCGTGCCTGGGCGCAGACGCCCAAGACGAAAGAGGTGCGCGTGATTACACTTGATCCGGGGCACTTCCATGCCGCCTTGATCCAGCAGGAAATGTACCCGGGCGTCTCGAAGGAAGCGGCTGTTTATGCCCCCCTTGGCCCGGACCTGGTTGCCCATCTGAATCGAATTGCGCGCTACAACACGCGTGCAGAGAACCCCACAAACTGGCAACTGAAAATCTATGCAGGGCCTGATTTCCTGGAACGGATGTTAAAAGAGCGCCCGGGCAATGTGGTGGTTATCTCCGGCCGCAACCGGAACAAGATCGATATGATCAAGGCTTGCGTGGAGAACGGACTCAACGTGTTTGCGGATAAGCCCTGGATCATCAACTCCGCCGATTTCGAGAAACTCAAATCAACGCTCAACACTGCGGAATCGAAAGGGGTAGTAGCTTTAGACCTTATGACCGTTCGCTACGATGCGACCTCAATCCTGCAACGGGAATTTGTGAACGACCCAGCCCTCTTTGGCACTGCCAGTCCTGGCACAGAGCAGGAACCCGGCGTGGAGATGGAAAGCGTTCATCACATCAAGAAGTTGGTGGCGGGAGTGCCAAACCTTCGTCCCTCCTGGTTCTTCGATATTAACCAGCAGGGGGAGGGCCTGACCGATGTGGGCACACACCTTGTTGATTTGGTCCCCTATATACTCTTTCCGGACCAGCCGCTTGACTACCGCACCGACATCAAGATGATTGCGGCGAAACGTTGGCCAACCATACTGACGAGAGAAGAGTTTTCCCAAGTCACCGGTGAGCCTGGATTTCCCGATTTCCTGTCGGCGGCAATCAGGGACAACCGGCTCGAATACGCGTGCAACGACCTCATTTCTTACACGCTACGAGGTATCCACGTGCGGCTCAAGGTGATGTGGAATTATGTGGCCCCGGAGGGCTCGGGTGATACTAGCATTTCGATCTTCAAGGGGAGCAAGTCCCGTGTGGCGGTTCTCCAGGGCAAGGCACAAAACTTCGTACCCGAACTCTATGTTGTGCCCAACAGTCCGTCACTCAAAGAAGAAGTGCTGCGGGCTCTGGCCAAGAAAGTGGCAACTCTTCAGGGTAAGTTCCCGGGCATCGCCGTCGAGTCACAGAGCAACGATCTCCATGTGAAAATACCGGACCAGTATCGTATGGGAGACGAGCAATCCTACGCTCGTTTGACTCAGAAACTTCTCGAGTACGTGAAAAATTCCACGTCGCCGCCATCCTATGAGAAGCCGAATATGTTGGCGAAATACTACGTTACGACAAAGGGGGTGGAGTTAGGTCGGCTCGGAAAATGATTTGGGCAGCGATTTGGGTCCTTTGCCCTTTCCCTCGGGGGAGAGGGCTGTTGCCGAAAATCAGAGCTTTACGCTCCGCCCGCTCTCCGCCGATTGATAGATGGCTTCGACCACTTCGAGCGCTTTCAGGCCGTCCTGTCCCGTGATGGCCGGCGGCTTGCCTGTGCGGACCGACTCCACCAGGTCCGAAAGGAAGCGAAGGCCCATGACGCTCCCATAACCGGGCTGTGGCGGGAGCTCGAAATCAAGCTGCTGGCTAGCCGCCTGGGAGTACTCGCCGGAGTCACTGCACACGAACAAGCGTTCTTTAATGCCCTCGAACGACGGGCTCCAGGACAGCACACCTTGGGTGCCGCGCAGGGCAAGGTAGAGGTCACGTCCAAAAGGATAGGAGTCCGGCACGGTGTAGCTGATGTCGAGGGCGAGGACCGTCCCGCGGGAGAAGGTCAAAAGCGCGAAGGAATTGTCTTCGATGTCGTACTGCGGGTTGACGCGCACGTTCTTGCCCATTGCTTCCACGACTTCGTCCGCCAGCAGCCAGCGGTAAAGGTCGATCCAGTGAACTCCCAGGTTGAACATGGGGCCGCCGCCGCTTCGCGCTTTCTGGAGCATCCAACCGGCGTTGCCCTCGATATAGCGTGAGAGGCGGCCCGCCGCGCAGCGCCCTTCGCAGCCCACGATGTGGCCCGTGACGCCTTCCTCAACGAGCCTCTTCATCTTCTGGGCGACGGGGTGGCATCGCCAAACATAAGGAGTGGAGAGGATCACGCCGGCCTTCTCAGCGGCAGCGATCATGCGGCGCACGCCCGCGGCGCCGGCGGCCATGGGTTTTTCCACGACGACGTGCGCCCCACGCGCGGCGCAGGCCACGGCGGCCTCGGGGCAATCAGCGTGGGGAAGGAAGATCACGGCCAGGTCCAGCCGCTCCTTCTCGAGCAATTCCCGCCAGTCGGCATACCCACGCACGGGAAAGTCTTTGACGAAGCCCTCCAGCACGGCCGGGTTGGCGTCCGCGACAGCGATTACCGCCGCCTCGGGGATGGCTTGGAACAGAGTCATATAGCCACGCGGATGCAGATGGCTAAGGCCCAGGAAACCCACGGAAATTTGTCGGTTCTGTGTCACTGGTTTGGTGTCCCACTTAAATTTTTACAGGCCAGGCGCGATCACCACCCCCTGGCCCCCTCCTCAGAGAGGAGGGGAATTGGCTCCCCTCCATAGATAAGGAGGGGGTAGGGGGTGGTTTTTCTAGAATCTTCCGTCCCGGGATTCGAAATGCGTTGGCTTGCCCAGCGTCGTGCCCCCCATCCTAATCCAGTCCGCGGTCCACTCGATCATCTGGTCCGCCGTCACGGAGGGAAAACCCAGTAGGCGGTGGCAACGAGCGGCATTGTTGAGCAGAGCCGTAGGCGCCTCCTGGCCTTCCACAATTGCCTGTTTGCCGAAAATTTCGCCGAAGCGCTTGGCCACAACTCGGACCGAGAGCGTTTCGGGTCCGGTCAAGTTCAAGATCAGGGGCGGCGATTGGCCGAGCGCCAGGCTCCGCAGGGCTACGGAATTGGCGTCGCCCTGCCAGATCACGTTCACGGCTCCCATAGTGACATCAACGCTCCGGCCCTCGAAGACCTTGCTGCCGATATCGAGCAGCACGCCGTAACGAAGATCGATCGCATAATTCAACCTCAACAGGGTGACCGGGGTGCCGTGGCAGCGAGAAAAGTGCTCGAACAGCCGCTCCCGGGCCAAGACCGACTGCGCGTACTCGCCCAGGGGCGCCGGCGCCGTATCCTCGGTCGCGCCTCCCGAGTGCACGGGCACATGCGGATAGATATTGCCGCTCGAGAAAGCGACAATCCGCGACCGGCGATACCGCTCGGCGACCAGCGGGGGCAGGTACGCATTCATCGCCCAAGTCAGGCTCTCCGCGCCCGTCGAACCGAACTTCCGCCCAGCCATGAAGATCACGTTCGCAGCTTCGGGAAGGGTTGCGAATGAGGCAGGATCCAGCAAATCCGCCCCCAGGGTCTCGACCCCGGCCTGCTCGAGGGAACGCTTCGCCGCGGGTTCGGAAAATCGCGAGACACCCAGGATGCGCTTCTTTACGCCGGCGGCGCGCGCGGCACGTACGGCGCGGCACGCGAGGCTGGGACCCATCTTGCCGGCCACCCCGATAATCAACAGGTCGCCTTCCATCTCCCGAAACAACGCCACGTCCTCCGGGCTGGGGGAGGAGAGCCGGTCTTCCAATTCCGCTTCCGACTGAATCAAATCTGCCATGCTTTGGAATCTATGACTTGTGGACGTGGCAAGTCAAGGGAAGGATTTTAAGCCGCTCTTGCCGCGGGTCATAGGCTGGAGTCCTCTCTCTGCCTACTGCTTTTGAGTGAGGGGGGATGGAGAGGGGTCTTCGCAGGGTTGGTTGGTGGGCCTGGAGAGGTTCGAACTCTCGACCTCTCGACCTCATGACTGCCAATCTTACATGGGTAGCCTAACTCGCTGACTTTGCGGCACGGTTGGCGACCCAAAAGTACAAAAAAGCACGTTCAGAACGCCCAAGTTGTACCAGGAGTTCACCCACTGTTCCGATTTTGATCGCTTCCGGGATAGGATTCGCCATCGTTTTTCTCCGTCCGAATCATTATTTGGCCACACCCTCTAATGCTGCCATGGCAGGTCGCGCTTGCACGTCTTTCATCTATGAGTTGTCAAATACAATCCACGAATCCCCTAGTACCTGGAAATTGCACGAGATAAAAGGGGGCGACGGGCATGACCGGGGCCTCGTCACTGCGCGTGTAGTTCTTCGGGTATGTGCTGACGGCGGACCTTGATTTTGCTTTCGTCCTTGCGGGCCTGTGCGAGGTCATAGGAAAGCTGCATCCATAACCATGTTTCCGGCGTGCTGCCGAACGCCTTGGAGAGGCGGATGGCCATCTCGGGGCTGATGCCGGACTTTCCTTTGAGAATCTCGCGTTGTGTCATTTTGTCAGTATAAGGGCATTTGCCGAATTTGGCAAACTCACATCCAGAGGCATGCTTGCCACCAGCTTGCAACATGCCACTTTTGGCAAATACAGACATATTGGCAAACGATGATCTCAAATTATTGAAAAGTAGTGGCTTAATCCTCATCGACTAAATTCCAGTGGTGAGAATCTTGTTCTCCGCACGCTTAACCCGCATTTCTCACCACGGGTACGGAAGGGCGGGGCTTCAGCCCCGCCGTTACAAGGCCTTCCTGATTATTCCTCTGCCCCGTGCCCCTCGCAGTCCGTCGGCTGACGGACTGCGAGGGGCACGGGGCTAAAGGAGGGCGGGGACCGCGACTTCGGCGGCCCCCCAAGAGCGTCCAAACGTGGTGAGAAATGCGGGTTAACCAGGCCACGGAACGTGTCAACGATATTGAGACACCTCCCGAACGAGTTTAGTGTCGTTCCCGGGCGTGGGGCTGGATCGAGATAATCAGCTCCCAATTTCTTTTCGCGCTGCGGAGATTTTTCCTCCTCTCAGCAGTGCCTCCGTGTCCTCCGTGGCCAGAAGAGCTTCAACACGGAGGTCACTGAGATGCTCCTTGTGCTCTGTGTTAAGGCTTGAAAGGCACGGAGGACACAGAGAGTCTCGTCTTGGTTGCGGGCAACGGCCGCGCTGTGGAACCTGCGAAATCTGCGGATTCATTCTCCCGTTAGGGAGGGCAAGCTTACCCTTCTCCGGAGCTATCAGGATGAGGGTGTCCCGTCCCGCCGGAGGTAAGTTCTGACCCGATAGTGAAATGGGACTCGGTGTCTCTTGACAGGCGGCAGTAGATAGGCTAGTATTGTAGGTCTGGCTGGGCCGATGCTCAAGGGTGAATGGTGAGTACGGTAGGTGGGGGTGGGGAAATGCTGAATTGTGAAATCTGAAGTGTGAATGTGAATTATGGACTGTGAGTTACCTTCCTTACTTCTCGCCACCGCCTGCTACGTTCTGCCTTTGCAGGGCCGCTGGTCCCCCGGCGCGCCGGGGCAAGCTCCGAGCGGGACCTGCGCTGCGCCTGCTTTCTGCTTACCGCCTATCGCCTACCGCCTGCTGCCTACCGCATTCGAGCCGGGTGGGATGGAGAGGGCTCTTCGCAGGCATGGCAGCTCTGGACAAGATGTCACCTCCGAGAGGGAGAGAAAAGACTAGAAACTTTAGTAATCGAAGGACCGATGCGGGAATGTCTATGAAAACAAAGGGTTGATATTTCTGAGGAGAGGGCAAAGCGGTAATGTCATAGAAAACACAGGTAGTTACGCGTTGAAAGCGGGAATATTGTTGAAAATAAGGTAGTTAGTTTCAAGGTGTCAGGTGTCGGGTGTCAGGTGTCGGGTGTCAGGTGTCGGGTGTCAGGTGTCGGGTGTCAGGTGTCGGGTGCCAGGTGTCAGGTGCCAGGTGTCGGGTGTCAGGTGTCGGGTGCCAGGTGTCGGGTGCCAGGCACCAAGTGTCAGGCGCCAGAGGCCAAAATAGGATTCAGGAGTCAGGAGTCAGAATGAAGAGCATCTGGTCTCCGCCTACTGCCTACTGCTTACTGCCTACTGCTTTTCAGTGAGGCGGGATGGAGAGGGGTCCTCGCAGGGTTGGTTGGTGGGCCTGGAGAGGTTCGAACTCTCGACCTCATGACTGCCAATCTTACATGGGTAGCCTAACTCGCTGACTTTGCGCCGGACATCAAGGCAGATGGCACGGTCATTTATGACCCTCCCGGTATTGCAACGCCGGACTTGTGTGTACGCGCAAAGATAGCGTCGGGTTCGGCATCATGGGCCCGCCGTCACATCTAGGAGTTTTGCGCACCCATTTCATTCGAGGCTGAATCGGAAGTCGCAGTGCGGTGAGCCTTCCATGATGGTCTGTGTCCGTTGCAGTTTGAGGCGAGGATTGAAGCCTTCCGCGAAGCCCGCATCTCGGCTACACGAGAGGCAGCGGCCGAATTCCTTCATACCTAATTTTTCATACAACTCGGCATAGGCGCAGCGGGTGACATCGAAGCTGAGCTTGAGGTCGGTTTCTTCGAGCATGGTCATTTCCAACGCTTTATCCTGCGCCCACACACCGCGTATAACTCGAGTGAAAGCGACCATGTCATTGACGCCGAGCTTTTTTGCCATTTCGCGGCCCGCGGCGCAGGCCAGCGCTTGGATGACCTTAGTGGCCATGGCTAGCGCCTGTTCCCGCTCCATCTTCTCCGCAAACGCCTGGATGAGCGGCACGGCGATTCGCGCCTCAATTTCGCGGCGCTTGAGCAGACTCGGTTCGATTGGCTGAACCCTTTCCAGGCTCCACTCACGGTCGGCATGCATATGTTCTCCTTTTACCGATTCGACCATAATCACTCACTTTCCACAGTCACGGTATCGCCTTCCACAACTCCCGAAGTAAACGGAACCACGCTCATGCCGTTTCTTTTGGCGGTCCGCCAGAACAAGTGGTACTCAAAAGTCGCACCGTCAATGCGCTATCGTGGTTTTGGTCGCGCCTGTCGAAATGCCCCCATCCACCAACAAGGTCTGGCCGGTAATGTACTGACAGGCGTCCGAGGACAGGAAGACAACCGCGCCATTGAGATCATCGGGTTGACCGGGCCGCTTCATCGGAATCCGGTCACAGAGGTAATCGACCCATTCTTGGTTCTGATACAACACTTCAGTCTGCTTCGTCTTGAACCATCCGGGCGCCAGGCAGTTTACGCTGATCCCGTACGGCCCCCAGTCGTCTGCAAGACTCATGGTGAGCTGCTTGACGCCGCCCCGGCTGGCGCAGTACGGTGCGAGTCCCGCGTAACCAAAAACGCAGGTGACCGAGCCGATGTTCACAATCCTCCCGTATCGGCGGGGAATCATTCTCTTGGCAACCGCCTGGGCCACAAAGAACGTGCCTCGCAGGTTAGTATCAATCACCAGGTTCCAGTCATCCCACGCGACTTCGAGCGCGGGTTTGCGGACGTTGCAGCCCGCGTTGTTGACCAGGATGTCGATCTTGCCATACGCAACTTCTGCGGCTTCCACCATCCTCTGAATGCTTTCGTAGTTTCTGACGTCAAGCTCCAGCGGCACAGCGCGCCGACCCAGGCTCTCAATTTCCCTGCGGAATGGGTCGAGCGATTCCAGCTTGCGGGCAGTTATGACCAAATCAGCGCCGGCGTGAGCGAGGGCTCGCCCCAGGTATTGGCCGAGCCCGCGGCTGGCTCCCGTAACAATCGCTACCTTCCCTGACAGATCGAAAACGTTGTTGCCCATATGAACTCCTTACGGTTGCAAGATTACTTTCATGAGGTTTGGATCGTGACCGTACAGACGCTTGAACCATGCCGCTCCCTCCGCGAGGGGTGCAGTCGCACTGATGAGGGGGTCCACGCGGATGGCCTTGCGAGCCAATAGTCCAATACACGCAGGGTATTCCCCCGAGGAGGCGCATGACCCGAGGATGCAGATCTGCCGTGTGACCACGGATTGCAGCGGCAGTTCAACCTTCGGCGAGATGTTGCCGATCAAAGTCAGCGTCCCGCCCTTGCGGAGACTCGCGAGGGCTGTCTGCAAAGCTTCCGTGTTCCCCGCGACCTCCACGGCCACGTCTGACCCTCGGCCCGAAGTGCAGTCACGTACCACGCTCGGCACGTCGTGATTACGGGCATTGATGCAGACTTCAGCCCCGAGTTCCCCAGCCAGACGGAGCCTCTTTTCGTCCAGATCGACGGCGATGACCCGCCCGCAGCCCGCCAGCCGAAGCGCTTGAACAACCAGCAGACCGATCATGCCGCTCCCGACCACGACGGCCGTGTCGTCCAATCTTACGGGAGTCAGTCCCACGGCGTGGACTGCCACCGATACGGCTTCGATCATCGCGGCGTGTTCGAAGCTGAGCGTTTCGGGAATAGGGTATGTGATGTGTTGCGGAACCGCTACGTATTCTGCGAAGGCGCCGTGGCGGCGGTATTCGCCGGGCGACACTCCCAGCACCTGGCGGTTGTCGCAGAGATTCACCGCGCCTCGCCGGCAGAAATAGCACTTTCCGCAGTAAACGGTAGAGTCAAACGTTACCCGCTCTCCCACCCGGAACTGGGTTACGTTGCTGCCAGTCTTGGCAACAAAGCCAGCGGCTTCGTGACCCATCACGAGCGGTGGGATGCGCCGCCCCGTGCTGCCATCGAATCCGTGGATATCACTGCCACAAATGCCGCAGGCCTTCACCCGAACCAACACGTCGTCGGGACCCATCGGTGGCTCCGGCATCTCCGTCAATTCGAGCACCTTGTATTCCGTCAATAGCAGAGCTTTCATGCTCCCACCCGCCTTTCAGCAATTCGCGTCTGCGCATCATCCCCGCCTCATTTGTGAATCCTGATATGCCGGGTTTCGATCTGCAAATCCGACATGCCGTAGTTAGAGGACCAACATGGCTATCGGGCAGTTGGAGCTTCCGGGGCCCTGACCCCGTGTTGTAGCGGCCGCATCTTCCGCCAGAGTTCGTTCCAGCCCCTCTTCATCCGAGCTACCGCCCGCCCTACGGTGCGAACGGATACCCCGAGGATAGACGCACATTCCGACTGGCTCTTCCCGCCGGCCAGCAGTTTCTACAGCCGTGCGCGCGCTTTCCGACCCGGCGTTGTCGGTCTCCCGCCTTGTCTCCCCCGAACCGGCCGACTTTTTCCCAAAGCCGGAACGTTGGATTCGTCATCATGCTCCCGTCCCCTGCCCAGAGTCCACGAGTAATTGAAGCGCAAGTGGGGCAGCCTCGGCGTCGGCCCCTAAAGAGTCTGTATGATAACTCGTGGATTCCCGCTTTCGCGGGAATGACAGGTCGGAATACAGCCCCTAAATCCAGCGCTGTCACCCCCGCGGAAGCGGGGGTCCAGCCTGGCCAATGCCAGACACGAGTTTTCACACAG